>Ga0172380_10004484_pt1 | contig 17908 bp, 16 predicted proteins | sample Leawe162metaG_FD_119747 | JGI IMG/M metagenome (GOLD analysis project Ga0172380, IMG submission 119747) | Leachate microbial communities from a municipal landfill in Southern Ontario, Canada - Leachate well 162 metaG | ecosystem: Engineered > Solid waste > Landfill > Unclassified | place... | reverse complement strand
TGTTATCATCAGCTTTACTTAACCTATAATCATAATTTTTTTGACGAAAAAAGTTATATGTCAATTGCACAAGAGGACGAATTGGAAGACGAACTCGATCGAGAATATAAAGACCAGGAAGATGAATTTGCTGGTTTCGATATTCGCCGCGATGACGAAGATGATCTCACAGCTCCTAAAGAGAAAAGTGACGATGATTTTTTCTATAGCGACGACAAGGACAACGAATAATTGTGATTGACTGGCGCGCTGAGAAGCGACCAATCATTGCGTTATCTCCGATGGCGGACATGACGGATTCGCCATTTTGTCGTATCGCAAAACAATTTGGGTGGCCGGTCGTGTTTCGTGAAATGGTTTCAGCCGAAGCGCTCGTGCGCGAATCTGCGAAGACGCTCCATATGGCAGCGTTTCACGAAGAGGAACGCCCACTCATTCAGCAAATTTTCGGCAAAGATCCAGAGACCATGGCACGCGCGGCAGAGATTGTTGAAAAGAATTTTCATCCGGACGGTATCGACATCAACATGGGATGTCCTGTCTACAAAATCGTTTCGGATTTTAATGGCGCATCGCTCATGAAAGATCCGGATCGTGCGTGCGCGATTGTGCGTGAAATGAAAAAAGCCGTTGAAGCTCCGATTTCAGTTAAGATTCGTTTGGGTTGGGCAGACAAAACCGAGTGTCTCGATTTTTCAAAACGACTTGAGGAGGCGGGCGCGCAGCTCATCACCATTCACGGCCGCACCCGCGCGCAAGGCTATAGCGGCGTTGCTGATTGGGAAATGGTTGGTCGCGCAAAGCAGGGAGTTTCGATTCCTGTTTTGGTTAACGGTGATATTCATACACCGGAAAAAGTTGCAGAGGCGCTTGCGGTTTCAGGATGCGACGGCGCACTCATCGCGCGCGGAGCACTCGGTGCGCCATGGTTTTACCAGCTTTACCGCGAGATCGAAGAAACAGGTTCACAGCAAACCGAAATTACACTCGAAAAACGCGTAGCAGTTGCGCTCCAGCATTTGAATTTGCACATCGAAGAATATGGCGAAAAAGGCGTGACAACATTTCGAAAACATTTGTCTTATTATTTTAAAGGCATCGAACACATCAAACCATGGCGCGAGCAGATGATGAAGGTTTCATCGCGCGCGGAGCTCGAGGCAATCCTTGCGCAGATGCTTTCGGATAAAAGCGCGTTTGAGCTATAAAAATAAGAGCCCGCCGCACCGGTTCCAGGTAGAGGAACCGGCGCGGCGGGGAAGAGGGATGTGTCTTACTTGTCGAACAGGGCAAGTGCGAAAATGCCAATGCCGCTGAGCCCGCAAAGCACGCTGATGAGGCGTGCGGACGGTACCACCGCGGCGGAGTTAGGGTTTTTGGTGCGGGCCGCTTTGTCGGCGTTCTTGTGAAACACAACGGCGGCGGCTAGAAACACTCCACCAATGAAGATCATGGTTTTCTCCTCTGCGGTACTTTACGAGGATTAGATCGTAAAGCAAAAAAAGTTTGTGGTTAAGCTAACTTATCAGGCGCGCATTAAGTTGTCAAGATTGGCTATTCGTAGCGCAGCGCTTCTACCGGACTGCGCTTCGCCGCTTGGCGAGCAGGGTAGAGTCCAAAAACTATACCAGTTACTGTTGAAACAGTTGCGGACAAAATAAGGGCGCTCATTGGCATTTGAAAGGTCCAATCGGGTTGGCCGAAATTTCGGATCGCGGTTGATATGAGAAAACTTAGGACGCCGCCTGACAGCGTTCCGATCAAACCTCCTACAAAGGTTAACATGACGGATTCGAGTAAAAATTGAAGAATAATCTCGGCATTTTTTGCGCCGAGCGCTTTGCGAAGTCCAATTTCTTTTGTGCGCTCGAGAACGGAGACAAGCATGATATTCATGATGCCGATTCCGCCGACAATGAGGGAGATACTTGCAATTGCCGAAAGAAAGGCGGATAAAACTCCGGTGATGTTGCCGAGCAGCGACAGTACATCTTCTTGGGTTCGAATGGTAAAATCCTCTTTGTCGGGGTCGGTTACGCGATGGCTGAATCGAAGGACCTTTGTGATGCGGTCTTTAACAAAATTGATATCGTATTGCGGCTGGGCTTCGATTGATAGGGTATTGTAGTAATTGATGCCGAGCAGTTGTTTTTGTGCGACACTGATTGGGATGATGACGAGGCTGTCTTCGTCAATACCAAACGCGCCGACGCCTTTTTTCTCGAGTACGCCGATGATGCGGAAGGGGATATTTTTTAAACGAATGATTTTGCCCATCGGATCGCGTGCGCCGAACAAATCGACTGCAAGTTGTGAACCGATAACCGCGACGCGATTTGCGCCGGTTACGTCTTCGTTTGTAAATGCGCCGCCGCGTGCAAATTCAAAATTGCGAATAGCGAAAAATTCAGGAGTTGATCCTTGATAGGTGATGCTCGTGTCTTTGTTTTCGAAAACAACGCGCGCGCCGCCGCGTACGTCCGGGGCAAGGCGCAAAATCGACGGCTCTTGTCGGAGAGCATTTACGTCAGCAGCAACCAACGTTTTAATTACAATGCCCTGCGACGATTGTGGAGCAGCCATTTTTGATCCCTTAGATGCGCCAGGAACGACGAAGATGAGGTTTGACCCAACTCCTTGCACTTGGTCGATAATAAGCGCCTGCGCCGATGCGCCGAGCGACATTAAAATCATAACGGACGAGATACCAATCACAATTCCGAGCATGGTTAGCATTGTGCGAACTTTTGCGCTGCTAATCCCTTCGTAGGCTGTTCGAAGTGCGTCATTTATTTTCATAGCGCGGTGTCAGATTCAACGAGGCCATCTTTAATTGTAATCAATCGATTCGCGTAGTGTGCTGTTGCTAAATCGTGCGTAACTAAAATTACCGTTTTACCGTTCTCATGAAGGCCTTTGAGAATTTGCATAACTTGTTTTCCCGACGCCGAATCAAGATTTCCTGTTGGTTCATCGGCAAAAATCACGGAAGGATTGGTAACGAGTGCGCGCGCAATTGCGACACGTTGTTTTTGTCCGCCCGAAAGTTTTCCCGCGGCTATTTCAAGTTTTTCTGTCAACCCAACTCCAGCTACGGCTCGCTCAATTTGCTCGCGGCGTTTGTTTGCAGGAAGTGAAACGCTGTAAATAAGCGGTAGTTCGACATTGCGATAGACTGAAACGCGCGGCAATAAATTGAACGACTGAAAAACAAATCCAATTGTTTCGTTGCGAAATGTCGCGAGCTCAGCGTCGGACAATGTTTGCATTTCTTTATTTTCGAACGCGATTGTTCCGGCCGTTGGACGGTCGAGGAAACTCAGCATCTGGAGTAGCGTCGATTTACCTGATCCCGACGGACCCATAATCGCAACAAATTCGCCGGACGCGATTGTTAAATTAATGCCCTTTAGCGCATTCGTCACAATGTCATTGTCAACGTAGACTTTGGTGAGGTCGGAAACGGTAATCATGTTATTTGAGGCCAACACTTTCAACTTTTTCGTTTTCAGTTAAGCCACTCAGGATTTCAACAAGTCCATTGGTTCCACGCATGCCGATCGTCACGAGTGTTTTTTGTGCCGTACCATCCGCGCCAATTTTTTGTACGAACACGCCTGCATCCTCCTCGGAAAGCGTAAAGTCGGGGAGCGTTAAAACGTTTTCTCGGCGCTGCGCATGAATTGTTAGATTTGCGGTCAAGCCACTTTTAACACGTGCGTCGGTCGTCTCGAGCGAAATTTTTACCTTGTAGTTGACGACACCGTCGATAATGGTCTCAGCAGGGTCGATGAATGAAATAATGCCATCAAACGGCGTGCTTCCAATTGCGTCAAACGTGATCGTTACACTATTTCCAACCGCCAATTTGCTTACATCAACTTCGGGAATTTGCGCCTCGATTTCAAGGGCGTTCGGCGCGATAATTGTTGCGACGGTTGTATTTGGAGCGGCAATTTCGCCGCGCTGTATGTCGAGGAATGTTACGGTTCCTGCGATAGGCGAGCGGAGTGAGAATTTACCGAGTTGAGCGCCGTACAGCTGTACAGTTGCAACAGCAGATGAAATTTGCGCGTCTTGTGCTTTGAGATTTGCCTGCGCCTGGGCAACGGCCGCGCGTTGTGCGTCAATTTGCTGGGGAAGAGCACCAGCTTTTTTGAGGTTCAGTGTATTTTCAAGTTTGTTCAAAACTAGTTTTTGCGAGGCAATATTTTGTTGGAGTGTTTGGAGCGATGCTTGGGCCGTTACAACACCGGCAAGCGCGAGATTTACATTTGAGCGAAATCCTGCAATTGTTGTGTCATTTTGCAAGCACTGATTTGAGATTGATGTTCGTGTTGCGTCTAAAAATTGTTTGATGATGGTGATTTGAAGTGTAGCGTCAGACAAAAGTGCATCGATTCGAACGGCATCGGTAGTGAGCGCAATTTCTTGTGCATCGATTTCCATTTTAGCGAGCGCTTTGTCGGCTGATCCGCGCAAAACCTGGGCCTGATTTTTTGCAGACTCCTCGCACGTGCCATAGGTTGCGCTATAGAGCGATCCGGGACTGCCCGAAAACATGCCGAGCGTTTTTGTTCGAACTGCATCGTCAGATTTCTGGTGGGCGTCCGCGATGGTGTTTGCGGTGTCGCCATAATAGTTGGTGAGCGTTTGCTTTGCTGTTTGAATATCATTTTGCGCAAGCAAAATTTCTTCAGGTCGTGTTCCTGAAATGACCTCGTCGAGCTTTGCTTGTTGAGCTGCGAGCGCCGCGGCATAGTTTGAGCGCTGAGCGTTTGCGCCCGCGAGAGAGCTTTCCGCTTGGCGATATTGCGCAGCGAGTTCGCCTGTTTCAAGTTGGACGAGGAGTTGTCCCGCCTTGACAATGTCTCCGGTTTTAACAGCGAGTAGTGAAACGCGACCTGACCGCTCGAACGCAAGGTCAACGCGCGACACCGATTTTGTTTTGCCCGTTACGGAGACATCTTGAAGAACGGTGCTTTTGGTTACAGCGGTCGCAGATTTTTGCGTTTCGCTTGAAGGTTTAGAAAAAAGATAGACAGCACCGCCGCCGATTACGAAAACGGCTGCAATAATGCTGATTTTAAGACGTCGGTTCATAGGAAATTGGTTACCGGATATGGGGGTAATGTAGCATTTTTTTTGAAGAAAGTCAATGGAGATGTCTCTGGAAGAAAAATAGTAAATTAACGTATACTACTTGATATGAAACTCACAAACGATAGTTACGTAATTTCAATGGGGACAGATAATTTTACTGAAAAATATTTTCGCGATAATGATGGGTGGGTCAAAATTTCGGCGAAAGGGAATGTGTTTCGAATGACGGCGGAACAGGTCTTAAATCACCTGTTGCCGGCTGTTGCGGGGGTGAAGAAAGGGTTGGTTTGGAAGGTTGAGTATAAGCCGAAAAAGTAGAACGGGGTTTGGGTGTTTTCATGCGTGTGCTCCGAGACCTGGATTCTCGCTCGCTCCGACTCGCGCACCGGGGCGCTGCGCACCGACCTGCCCCCGGCAGGTCTCTCGCGCCCTTCGAATCCAGGTACCACAACTAAATTTAAAAGCTGACCTTTTGGGTCAGCTTTTAAATTTGGCTCCGAGACCTGGATTCGAACCAAGATAGCCTCCTCCAGAGGGAGGTGTCCTACCATTAGACGATCTCGGATCGCTGCAAGACTATACCAGAGTTTTGTCTTGCGTGCAAGGCTTGCTGTGGATGGCTACCCGACAACGCGGCCGCCAAAAGTATCAATGATATTGGTAACTTCGGGGCTGTATGATGCTTGTTCGGAAATGTGGGTAACTGAATAGAGTATTGTTTTTCCACAGAGTTCCGACATTTTATTTTCGATTTTTGTCTTTGTTTTGATGTCGAGCAACTTCTCGCGGTAGAGGGGAAACTTAACGGCGAGCGCAATTAAGTTGTCTTTAATTTCATGAATGCTTGTGGCAGCCAGAATAATGCCGAGCGATTGTTGCTCGGAGACAATATATTGCACGGTCGTGTTCCAGTGGCGAATTAATTGGTCGCGCGTGATGCCGCCGGTCAGTTCTGGTTCGGTTGGGGTGTAGGATTCGTATTCGGAGTTTTGAAGTGGTGGTTCCGTTGGATCTTCGGCGAGCGAAACCATCGGCATGTCGAAATCGGATTCTGGTTGCGGCGCAGGAGCAGGTAGTGGAGACGGTACTCGCACAGGCTCGGGTACAGGTGCAGGAATAGGAGGAGGCGCGATAGGTCTTGGTTGCGGCTGCGGCACAGGTACGACCGGTGCGGGTGGTGCAGCGTTTTTATCGGTACAAAGCGCACCGACAACCAAGTGGAGCGGAATAAACGGAGATGCGATTGTTTTGTAGAGTGATTTTTTCTCGATCAGCGCCTCAAGCAGGCGCGTGAGCCACGGGCCGGATAATTCTTTGGCGACTGAGACGAGATTTGCGGTTTCTGAATCTGAATAAATTCCAAGATACAACGGAACCGTTCCTGCGGCGCCAGCAACTAAAAGCTCGTGCGCGCGACGCGTTAGGGCATCGTGGAGCCAGACCATATCGACGCCACGCAAAAATAAGGTTTCAATTGCAGCAAACGCATCCGTTGCGTTATTTTTGCTTAAAATTTTGATGAGCTGCATCGTTTCCGCAAACAATGTTGGCGGAAGAACGATATCGGCTTCGGCGTCGGTTACATGAATTGCGCCAAGCGCGAGCAGTTGACCGAGAAGTGATTCAGCGTCGCGCATAGCACCGCCCGAGGTCGCCAAAACTCGACGAATAACGCTATCATCGATCTGCATATTTTCAGCAGTAGCAATCGAGCGAAGTTTTGTTTCCATGATTGCAAGCGGGAGCGGATGGAAAATAAATCGCTGACAACGCGAGGCAACGGTTGCAGGGATTTTGTGGAGTTCGGTCGTTGCGAGGATGTACATGACGTGTGCGGGCGGCTCTTCGAGGGATTTTAAAAGCGCGTTAAAAGACGAAGTCGAGAGCATGTGGACTTCGTCGATGATGAAAATTTTGAATTTATCACGCGTTGGGAGAAAACGGGCGTTTTCGATGATTTCCTCGCGAACGGTATCAACGCCGGTATGTGTTGCGGCGTCGAGTTCGATGACGTCAACGCTGCGGCCTCCGGTTATGTCGATACAGCTCGGGCAGGCGTCACACGGCTCGAATGAACCCGGCGCTCGAGCGTGGCAGTTCATGGCCTTTGCGAAAACACGCGCGCTCGTGGTTTTTCCCGTTCCGCGCGTTCCGGCGAACACATACGCGTGGGCGGTTCGGCCCGAGGAGATTTGGTTGGTGAGAGTGGTGGTGATTGCGGATTGTCCGTGAATGTCCGAGAATTTTTGCGGTCGGTATTTTCGATATAATGTTTCACCCATAGTTATCTAATTTTAGCAGGTATGGGGATTTGTACAACTCGCCGCGCGGTGCATAAAAAGGGTATAAAAGACGTCTTTTTATTGGGCCCTGCGGCTTGACATTTTTTAATTTCCATGGTAGTTTGCTGTAAATCCATGCGCATGACGCGCGAGGAATGCATTGGAGGGACAGATGAAGGTTGGTCTGATTTGGGTACTCGGTCTTGTCATTGGTGGGTGCGCCACACACGACCACAGCAGCCACGAGGGTGGTGGTAGTGTGCAAGAGACTCCGACTGTGCAGCAGCAAGAGGTGCAACATCAACCAGCAGCTGAGGCCAAGCTTCCGCCCGCGCAGCCGGCGCCGAGCAAGAAGCTTCCGCCGCCGTCAAAGCCAAATCCGGCGCCGCAGCCGCAGCAGGAGGAGCCGCCGGCAACTGACGAAACGCCGGACGACGCCGCAACCGATACGGAGGAATCTTCGGCGACGGACGAGGAGATGAGCGGGGGGTGCGGGCCGATGGAGGCCGAATGCGTAATCGACAACGACTGCATTCCGGCTGATCCTGACCTCATTCAGCTCTGGACGGACTACAAGTGCACGGATGGCATGTGCGTGTTAACTCCGATCACGTACACGTTTAAATTCGAAGGTAGCGCTGACGATGAGGATGACTACCTGCGGATGTGGGTTCGGACGTCAGATGGCTACTGGGAACAGAAAGACTACAAGCTTCCTGTGGTACTTCCGCTTGAGCAGCTGTGTCAGCCGCTCAAAAAGTCGAACTACGCGAAAGGCGTGGGCGAAAGCCTCATGTACCATCAACTGTTTTCCGTCGTTAGCTTGAACAGCAGCCAGAATGTTTACGCCTGGCATAGTCTCCTTGATAAGAAGGTCTGGATTAACTTCACGACCATTTCGTTCGAAGAGGCGTGGAATGTCATCGCCGCGAGCTTAGGTGGTTCGATCGGCCCCACGGTCGGCTATATCAAGAATCTCGGTGGAAATTGTACCGTATTCGGTCTTGGGCCAAACGAGTACTTTCAACACTGACGTTTAACAAAAAACACCCAATCCCTTGTGCGATAACTTTCGCGCTTGGGAGACAGGTGTTTTCTTTTTTAGTAATTCACATTAAACGCACGCGATCGAATTTCTTCTTCGATAAGTCCACGGTCACGACCTTGTTTGAGGCGGGCGAGTTGGCGGATTGCTTCGGAGAGTTCAAAATTACGCTCCGTAAACTTATTGATCCCCATATTAAACGGTTTTGCATTCGTACCGTTGATGAGGAGTTTGATGTACGCGGTTCGGTTTTCGATGTTGATCAAATCGTAGGAAGAAAACACGGGCGCAAATTCTTTTTGCAAGAATTCGCCATCTTCGGCACCGATACGGAACGCAACCATCGTACCAACGTTACCGAAAATCGCATCGCGAATTCGAGTGTCGTTGTTTTGTACGAGCTGGCCGACGTACTGATGAGCGATGATGAGATTGAGACGATATTTTCGGGCTTCAGACAAAATTGTTGCAATCGAATCGGTGATAAAGTTCTGAAATTCATCGATGTACAAGTAGAAATCAGGGCGTTTGTCTTCCGCAGCGTCGGTTCGAGAAAGGGCAGCCATCAAAATCTTACCCACGATGATCATACCAAGGAGGTACGCATTCATGTCGCCGATTTTACCTTTCGACAACTTCACAAGAAGGATTTTTTTCTGATCCATCACGTGGCGGAAATTAAAGGCACTTTTTTGCTGGCCAATAATCGGACGCATGTAATCATTCGACACAAATTGGTTAAGCTTTGAGGTGATATAAGGAACCATGTTCTGGAGCGATGCTTCACCGCCCGCTTTTTGAGCTTCTTTTGTCCAGAAATCGTAAACGGTTGGATTTTTACATTTCGAAAGTTTAAAGCGGCGATAATCTTCGTCTGCCAAAACCTTTGGAATTTCCATGAGCGTCGAACCTGAATCGGTATCTTCCATTAAAAGCAACATCGAGTTACGCATGTACTGTTCAAACATCGGACCACCCGTCGATTTAAGATCGTAGAGCTTATCAAAAATCTTCATCGTTTCATTGATCACGAAAGTTTTTTGCTCTGGATAATCGGGGTCAAATTCCATGAGGTTGAGTCCTTGTGGACGGGCGATATCGGTTGGGTCAAACAAAATTACGTCGTCAGCGCGCGACGCTGGAACGTGCGACAAAACCATGTCGACAAGGTCGCCGTGTGGGTCGATAACGCAAACGCCGTCGCCATTTGCGATGTCTTGCGCCGCCAAATTTTCCTGGAACACCGATTTACCGGTACCGGATTTTCCGATGATATACATGTGGCGCGCGCGGTCGTCGCGAGCGACGCGAACGTCGGTTCGAATTCCCCGGTAGTCGTTAAAGCCGAGTGTAATTCCTTCTTTTGGAAGATTGTTAGGCGGCGCGGCTTTACGCGCGGTGAGCCATTTAATATTTGGCGTTTCGTTGGTTGGAAGCGGGAAGTGGTAGAGGGACGCAAGCTCTTCGGTGTTTAAAACCATGCCACGGCGCTCGTGGAGAACGCGATAGATGAAATCGCGGATGATGCGATTTTGGCCTGACGGAACGAGGACGTTAAAACTATTTCCGTAGTGGTAGGAGCTGAATTGCCCAAACGAGCCAGCAATTTGGTCAAACATCTGGCGAGCGCGCATTTTTTCGGTTGATGTTACGACAATGCGAACATTAACGTCGAGTCCTGCGCGACTTGCTTTTTCTTCGAGACCTTTGACAACTTCTGTTTCCATGGGAGACAAATGATACTGCGTTGCTGGATCTTTTGGATGGTGTTTTGTTGCCAAGTGGTGATGAACAAAAGTCGCGAAAGCGCCTTTTGTTGCAAGTTTTTCAAATTTGCCACCTTGCTGAATATCGCGCGCGAGCCAAATTCCTTCTTTACGCCAGCTTTTTTTTGCCGAGCGAATAACGATTTGAATTGCAGCGCCGTCGGGTGCTTGAACTTTTGCGAGGGAATTTGCAATTGAGTTGAGCGGGTCAGAATCTGATTTTTTGTAGGACTTAATTGGGAATGCATTTTTTCGTTTGAACGAAAGATAACCGCCGAGAATGTGGCCGGTTGGAGTGAAGATATTGTAGTCGCGGGTTTCCTCGATCACGGCTGCGTGAAACTGCGAATGGATTTGCTCTTCAATAAAATGTTGCATGATGCGCGGGACGGCAACATAAAAATAGATGAGGCCTCCATGACTCACGATTTCGAAGCTGAAATGATCCTCGCGTCCAAAGAGCCATGCTTTTAACCCACCTTGCTCGTGGAGACCGCCAATATTTGCAAACAAGGTTTCCATCACACCAATATCTTCGCGGATTTTTTGAATGGATTGCGATTCTGCTTGTGAGCCAGTTTTATCGTCCTTGCGTTCTTTTGGAACTTGAATTTGGAGGATAACTTGGTTGAAACTTGCGAGATGTTCGAAGCGATGTTTGAGAAAAATGCGCAGGAAAAAAAGTACGGCAATAACGCCGGCGCTAAGTGAAAAGGGGAGTAGAAGTCCCGCGCCGATGTTTGCGGTGCTATCCAAAAGTTGTCCAGGGATTGCCTCGAGTCCGGTTGATGTGTCAAGGAGCATTGCTTGAAAGATCATAGTGCTGCAGCATGTTCACGCTCGTAGAGCTGTTGAATTTTATCAGTTTTGATTTTCGCTTCCTGTTCGAGAAAAAATTTGTTCACCCCGGGAATAATCATAAGCCATTCGCGGATGAGGTGTAGAATTTTTTTGATTTTGAGCATGCCGCTTTTAACCATCGCTGTGATTTGCGATGCAACTTCTTCTCCCTTTTGTTTGAAAAGTGCTTTTTTGTCTTGCGGCAATTGTTTGTAGATATCGCCAATATTTTCGGTTAAAACCGACTCGACTTCTTTTTGAAAGGGGTCAGAAATTACTGGTGTTGGTCGTGCAAGATTTTGCGCAACAACGGCAGCTGCAGCTTGAACCGCTTCAGGCGATTCATTTTTTTTCGCCGCAGATTTTGCAGACTCGAAATTTTTCGAGTCATTTTCAGGGGCTGCAATAACTTCGGGAGTAAAACTATTTTTATTTTCAATTGCCATAGGATTTGATCCATCTATGGCAGGCATTATATCACAGATTGAATTGTTTGACCCTCGGGTGTGTCTTTGATTTCAAAGCCGAGTGCAAGAATTTCATCGCGCAGCCGATCTGACGCTGCCCAATCTTTTGCCGCGCGTGCCTTTTCACGCGCGTGCATCAATTTTTTTACCGTAGCTGGCACAATAAGTTTTTGTTTTTTTGCGCGATGCAGATTTAATCCAAGAACCGTGTCAAACGCGAGAATTGTTGCGCGTTTTTCTTTGTCAGACGCAGCAGAAGCGAGCGTTTCCCACAAAACAGCAGCCGCGCGTGGCGCATTTAAATCATCCGCGAGCGCATCTTCGAATTTCGCAAGTTTATCCGCAATAATTTTTCCACCGCGCGGCGCGTTCACGACAAAATCAACAATTTGTTTGTGTGCTTTTTTTGCCGCAGTTAGCGATTCGATTGTTACAGAAAGTTCTTTTCGGTAGTGCGTTTGGAGCGTTAAGTACCGATAATCAAGCGGCGAAAAACCGTTGTCGCGAATCCAGGTCATCGTTTTAACATTGCCTTTTGATTTCGACATTTTTTCCTCGCCCTCAATCACAAACGCGCCATGCACCCAGTAATTCACAAATGGTTTACCGGTTGCACATTCGGCCTGGGCAATTTCATTGGTGTGGTGGACGGGGATTAAGTCAATGCCACCTGCGTGAATATCAATGGTGTCGCCAAGATATTTCATTGCCATCGCAGAACACTCGATGTGCCATCCCGGGAAGCCGATGCCCCAGGGCGAGTCCCATTCCATTTGGCGGCTAACGCCAGGCGCTGCAAATTTCCAGAGCGCAAAATCCGACGGACTTCGTTTGTCGCCGAGTTCGACGCGAATTCCTGCGTGGAGTTGTACATGTTTAAGTCCTGCAAGTTTTCCATAATCCGGAAACGTCGACGAATCGAAATAAATTCCATCAAGCGTTCGATAGGTATGTCCGCCGCGCTCAAGTTTTTTAACAAGCGCGATTTGTTCTTTAATGTGCTGCGTCGCACGCGTCCATTTAAACGGCGGCTCGATATTGAGCGCAGCAATGTCTTCCTTATAAAGCTTCTCGTATTTTCGTGCAACTTGATTCGCCGTTAGCCCCTCGCGACGCGCGCCAACCTCCATTTTGTCTTCGCCCGTATCTTCCGAATCGTTAACAAGATGCCCAACATCGGTTATGTTCGTTATATGTTTAACGCCAAAGCCAAAAAGTTTGAGCGTTCGTTTTAAAATATCAACGCTGATTGCGGTTCTAAAATTTCCGATGTGTTGATCGTGGTATACCGTTGGACCGCAATTATAGAGGGTTACGGTTTTTTTTAGCGGCACGAAAAGTTCTTTAGTTCGACTGAGCGTATTAAAAAGGGTGAGTGCGTGCCGTGATTTTTTCATAAGTGTACAACTTGTCCACAATGGTATCACTTCTCCTCATACATTTCAAAGTCTGATATACTGCGCTCACGACTATGTTATTTTTTGAATCTAAACCAACCCAATTCGTCGGTATTGATATCGGCTCAGGAGGTATCAAACTTGTTGAGCTTCGCGGTCAAGGAAAACGCCCCTATCTTTATACCTACGCATTTTCTGATACAGCAGTCCCGTTTCGTTCAGCGCGCACCGATGTTGAACGACAATCGCTTGTTGAATCAACTGCCGCGATGATTAAAGCGGTCGCACAAAGTGCAAAAACCTCGTCGAATGTTGCCGTTGCATCGCTCCCGCAACGAGATGTGTATTCGACAATCATAACAATTCCGCACGCAGAACCAAAAGATTTTTCCGCTGCGATTGCGCGAGAAGTCGAAAAACTTTTGCCATTTCCGCTTGCAGAGGCGCAACTTGATACAAGAAAAATTGAACCACTCCCAAGTGAGGCGGAACAATATAAGAAGGTTGATCGAATTTTTGTAACAGCAGCGCGCAAGAAAGTGATTCAAACATACTCGGAAGTTTTTTCGAAGGCGGGATTTAAATTGCAAGCGATTGAAACAGAAACTTTTGCAACCATCCGCTCAATGCTCGGAAACGATCCAGCGCCAACCATGATTATCGACATGGGAAAACTGTACACAAGTTTTACCTATATCTCGCGAACCGTTCCTCATGTAGACGTTGTGATTGAAACGGGCGGCGACAAATTAAATGATTTGCTTGCGCGCGCGTGGAATAAACCGCTCCATGAAGTTGAAGAAATGAAAATTGATTTGTTCGAGCAGTTAGATGAAATGGGCGATCCTCAGATTGAAACAATGCTTCAACCAATTTACACGCCAATTATTAAAGAAATCGAAATCGTTCTTGAAACGGCGCGGCGAACGTCGATTGGGGAGCTGACTCGTCCCGATAAAATAATTTTAACGGGTGGCGCGGCGCGATGTCCGATGCTTGCGAAAAAAATCGAAGCGCATTTTTCGGTCAAAACATACGCCGGCGATCCGTGGGCACGCGTCATTGCGTCGCCAGGATTAAAACCTGTGCTCGATCGAATCGGTCCGCGTTTTTCGGTTGCAATTGGACTTGCACAGCGCTTAATCGTCGGTGGTCAATAAACATATGAGACTTACTAAAAACAATCCTACAGGCTTTACGGTTCTTGAACTCCTCATCGCGATTGGAATTATCGGCATGCTCATTCTCGTGGGTTCCGTTTTGCTCGGAACGGCGCGCGAGCGATCCCGCGATTCGAAGCGCTTGTCTGATTTGGATATAACGCGCCGCGCCCTCGAGGACTATTTCCACAACAATAATCGCTATCCACAAGCGCCAACGCCAACGATGCTTGGTGCCGAAGGGTACAAAGTTATTTGTTCGGGAACGCCAACGGGTTTTGCGGAGACGCGGTCGGCATGTGGAAACGCAACGGTTTTTCTTGACCCCGTTCCGCTTCCGCCTGAGCCGCAACCTGCACAACTTTCAGGCTACATCTATACATCGGTCAGTCCAAATAGCACGTATGTAATCGATGCAGCGCTCGAAGGCGCAATCAATGGACTTCAAGGCCGCGTCCAAGTTTCACCGGGCGGATTGCAGGTAAATCAATAATTCTATGGAAAATTTTTTGATTGGGGCAGCTGTTTTGCTACTTGGCGCATATCTCGGCGCGACCGCAGATCGATTTTCATATTGGTTCCACGTCTCGCGCGGGATGATGTGGCGTAAACATTGCGTTAAATGTTTTTCGTTTGACGCGTGGATGACGTATTTGCCAATTTTTGGATTCGCAATTCGTCGCGGCGTGTGTGTTGTGTGCAAAGAGCGTTTGCCGATTGCGCCAATTGCGGCAGAGCTTGCGGGCGCTGCGGTTCTTGGATTTATGTGGGTTTATGGGTGGTGGATGGTACTCCCGAGCGGATTGCTTGAATGGTCGCTAGCGCTGATTGGTATCGTCGCGATGGTTGGCATGCTCGTCCTTGCGATTTCTGATTTAGTTTACGACGAGGTTCCGTTTGCGGTTTATTTGGTAACGCTGTGCGCGCTTTTGGCTCGACTTATATTTTTTGCAGACGCACAAACATTCGCGCTCAATGTATTCTCGGGAATTGCGGCGGGATTTGTGATGTCACTGCTTATGATCATCAGCAAATGGCGCTGGGTGCACGCACATGACATCTTGCTTGGAATTTTGGTCGGTATTATTGTTGGCTGGCCTGGATTTTTTGTAACCCTTGCGTTTGCCTATATTTTTGCGGTAATTGGTGGTATTGTCGATTGGGGCTGGGGAAAACGCATGTGGAAAGGTGCGTCCTCGTATGGGCTATATCTGTTTATTGCCCTTGCAGCGCACGCGATATTTCAAGTGATTTCCGCGTCTGTTTGATTGAACTGTTTTTTATATGACTGAACACGAATCGGCGGTGCGAGCTGAAAAGCTACGCATCGCTATTGCTGATTTACGCTACAAATACCACGTTACAAATGATCCAACCGTGACTGACACGGTTTATTCGTCGCTCATGGATGAGCTTCGCCGCCTCGAAGCGGAATTTCCTTCGCTTAAAATTGCAGATTCGCCAACCCAGCGCGTCGGTGGGCGTGCGCTTGATCAGTTTCAGAAAGTAAAGCATGCCGTTACGCAGTGGTCGTTCGAGGATGCGTTTGATGAAGAGGATATTGCGGCGTTTGATACGCGGGTTCAAAAATTGATTGCGGAAAATGAGGGGACACTCGGCGCGCCGGAATATTGCGTTGAGCTTAAAATTGACGGGATTCATATTGTTTTGACGTATGAGGAAGGGAAGCTTATAACGGCCGCAACGCGCGGGGACGGGGTTGTCGGGGAAGACGTGACGGAAAATATTAAAACGATTCAATCGATTCCGCTCACGCTTAAAAAGCCGGTGTCGATTGTGGTTGAAGGCGAGGTGTGGATGCCAACGCGTGTGTTTAATGAACTTAATGAGGCGCGAGATGCCGCGGGCGAGCAGCGATTTGCGAATCCGCGTAATGCTGCAGCGGGAGCTGTTCGTCAGCTTGATCCGAGTGTTGCTGCGTCGCGTCGATTGGAGGCGTTTTTATATGATATTTCGGCAATTCAGGACGGTTTGACGGAGCCATCATCTCAAACAGCGGAGCTTGCAACATTGCGAGATTTAGGTTTTCAAGTGAATGACGAGTGGCGATTGTGCGGGAGCGTTGCGGATATTATGGCTATGTGGTCGGAGTGGAAAGGGCGCGACAATAAAACGCTTCCGTATTGGGTTGACGGACTTGTCATCAAATTAAATGAACGCGAGCTGCAAAAACGGCTTGGCTACACAGGAAAAGCGCCGCGGTGGGGAATTGCGTTTAAGTTTCCCGCGGAAGAGGCGACAACGGTCGTTGAGAAAGTTGTGTGGCAGGTTGGGCGAACCAAAGTCATAACGCCTGTTGCCCATTTGCGGCCGGTATCGGTTGCGGGAACGACGGTAAGTCATGCGACGCTACATAATATGGACGAGATTGAGCGGCTCGGGCTTCGAGTTGGAGATACGGTTGTAATTGAAAAGGCGGGCGATATTATTCCAAAAATAAAACTGGTGCTTGAGGCACTCCGGACCGGGGCGGAGAAAAAAATTGATGCGCCAACGGCGTGTCCGGTGTGCGGTGCTCAAACGTCGCGGACAGAGGGTGAGGTTGCGACATATTGTACGAATCAGAAATGCGAGGGCTCACAAAAAGAGGCGATTTCGCACTTTGTTGGGCGCGGTCGATTTGATATTGATGGGCTGGGCGAGAAAATTGTCGAACAATTAATTAACGAAGGGTTGATTTCAGTTGCGGCGGATTTGTTTGAATTAACATATGATGATGTTGTAGGGCTCGATCGGTTTGCACCGGTGTCTGCGAAAAATTTGATCGAAAGTATTGAAAAGGCAAAACATGTGACGCTCGATCGGTTCATTTATGCGCTTGGGATTCGACATGTGGGCGAGGAGTCCGCGGTGCGACTCGCGAAAAAGTTTGGAACGCTTGATGCGTTTTTAGCGGCGACGCTCGATGATTTGCAATTGGTTGATGGCGTTGGCGACGTTATGGCGCAAAGCATTTTTGATTTTGTGTCGGATGAGGCGCATCGGAAACAGATTGCGCGGATGGTGGAGCTTGGAGTTACGGTTTTGTCTCCAGCGCAGGGCGTTGTTGGGCGATTATCGGGGACGACGTTTTTGTTTACGGGAACGCTCGCTACGATGGCGCGCAGTGATGCGGCGGCGAAGGTTAAGGAATTGGGGGCGGAGGTAACTGATACGATTAGCAAAAAAGTGACGCACCTGGTTGTTGGGGCGGATGCGGGTTCAAAAGAGGAAAAGGCGAAAAAAATGGGGATTCCACGGTTGACGGAAGCGGAATTTTTAGCGATACTAGATGAGAAATAATTGACTATGAAATTGACGACGGATGATGTTTTGCATATCGCGAAACTTTCGCGATTGGAATTAACGAATGCAGAAACAGAGCGGTATACCGAAGAATTGTCGGCGATTTTGTCGTTTGTTGAGACGCTTCAGGAAGTTGATACGACCGGCGTTCTACCAACATCGCATATAACTGAAACGTTGGACGAGCTTCGTGCGGACTCTGTTGTGCAGATAAGCGATATCGAGCGAGCACAACTTATCGCGCAATTTCCGGCATCAAAAGCTGATTTACTCACGGTTTCGCAAGTGTTTTCGTCGTATAAGGAATAATGTATGAAATCATTTGTAACATTAGCTGATTGGTCGCGCGCGCTTTCGGAAAAACAGGTGAGTAGTGTTGAAGCGGTGCGCTATTTTTCAGATCGTATTGATTCAATTGATCCACAATTAAATTCGTTTATAACCAGCGTGGCCGAGCAGGCCCTGCGCGATGCAGCAGATATCGATGCGCGGCGCGCGCGTGGCGAGGCGTTGAGCGATATCGCTGGAATTCCGTTTGGAAT
>Ga0172380_10004483_pt1 | contig 17908 bp, 20 predicted proteins | sample Leawe162metaG_FD_119747 | JGI IMG/M metagenome (GOLD analysis project Ga0172380, IMG submission 119747) | Leachate microbial communities from a municipal landfill in Southern Ontario, Canada - Leachate well 162 metaG | ecosystem: Engineered > Solid waste > Landfill > Unclassified | place... | reverse complement strand
CGCCGATCTCGGCAAAAAAACGCCACACAGGCCACTGCGCAAGCCTGATGACCCGCTCGTTGATCACCACGCAAGCACGCGCGGCTTGCCGGAGCTGATTCTGCCTGTCGACGAGAATGACCCGCAGGCACTGTTCCGCCATGTCGTCGGCGATGCGGCACCACTACCGGATCGCAATCTGGCGATTGTCGAAAAGCCGTTACCGCCCCCACACCCGCGTCAGCGCGAAGAGGATGAAGCTGCTGCCCTGCGCGAGTCGATCGATGCCCCGCTCTCGTTTCAGGATCGGCTGGATACCGGCGACGAAAGCGTCTATCTGCACGAAGGCGTGTCACGTCGCGTCCTTGCCGACCTGCGTCGGGGGCGCTGGATCATCCAGGACGAGCTTGACCTGCACGGGCTGACCCGTGACGAAGCCCGCAGCGCCCTCGCCCCCTTCCTCGCCCAGGCACTGGCGCGCGGTTTGCGCTGTATCCGGCTGATTCACGGCAAAGGCCTCGGCTCGCCGGGGCGCGAACCCGTGCTCAAACACCTTTCGCGCGGCTGGCTGATGCAGCGCGCCGAGATCCTCGCCTTCTGCCAGGCGAAACCGCAGGACGGTGGCGAAGGTGCGCTGCTGGTTTTACTGCGTAACCAAAACAAAGCGGGCTGACCCTTTCGGATCAGCCCGCTTTGTTTTCAGCTGCGGAGTGTCAGATCGCCGCTTCGTTCGTCTCGCCGGTGCGGATGCGCACCACCTGCTCGACTGCGGTGACAAAAATCTTGCCGTCGCCGATCTTGCCGGTATGGGCCGCCTTGATGATGGCTTCCAGGGCCGGTTCGACCGTTTCGCCGGCAACGACGATCTCGATCTTCACCTTGGGCAGGAAATCGACCACGTATTCGGCGCCACGATAAAGCTCGGTATGTCCCTTCTGGCGGCCAAAACCCTTGACCTCAGTAACAGTCAGGCCGGTCACGCCGATTTCCGACAGCGCTTCGCGCACTTCGTCGAGCTTGAAGGGTTTGATGATGGCTTCGATCTTTTTCATGTCGCTGGTTCTCCCGGATAGCAATTAGGCGTTCAGCCGTATCGTATCAAAATTCATCCACGTATCGGTTGGTGATCGGGTAGCGCCAGTCCTTGCCGAACCCGCGCTGCGTGACGCGGATACCGACCGGCGCCTGGCGGCGCTTGTATTCGGCGATGCGCAGCAGGCGCACGACGCGGCGTACATCGGCTTCGGCATAGCCGGCGGCGACGATCTGGCGCGGGCTCTCGTCGCGCTCCATGTAGGCCTGCATGATGGCATCGAGCACCTCGTAGGGCGGCAGGCTGTCCTGGTCGGTCTGCCCCGGTTTCAGCTCGGCCGACGGCGGCCGCGTGATGATGCGTTCGGGGATGATTTCGTGTTCGCGGTTCACCCAGCGCGACAGGCGGTAGACGAAGGTCTTGAACACATCCTTGATCACCGCGAAGCCGCCGGCCATGTCGCCATAGAGCGTGCAGTAGCCGACGCTCATTTCCGACTTGTTGCCGGTGGTCAGCACCAGCGCGCCGGTCTTGTTGGAGAGCGCCATCAAGAGGTTGCCGCGAATGCGTGCCTGCAGGTTTTCCTCGGTGGTGTCGCTGGGTAGCCCTGCGAATTCCTTGGCCAGCATGGCTTCGTAGGTTTTCATCGCCGGTTCGATGGCAATCTCGTCGTAGCGCACGCCGAGTGTTTTCACCATCTGGCGGGAGTCGTCAAGGCTGATGTCGGCGGTGTAGGGCGAAGGCATCATCACCGCGCGCACCTTGTCGGCACCGAGCGCATCGACGGCGACGGCCAGCGTCAGCGCCGAATCGATGCCGCCGGACAGGCCGATCAGCGCACCGGGGAAGCCGTTCTTGCCGATGTAGTCACGCACGCCGAGCACCAGCGCGGCATAGACCTGCGCTTCCAGCGACAGCAAGGGGGCCCGCTCGCCGGGTTGCGGCTCGCCACCGGCAATCTCCACCAGTCCGAGCGCTTCCTCAAACTGTGGCAGGCGGCAGGTTTCCTCGCCGAGCGAGTCGAGCACGAAAGAACCGCCGTCAAACACCAGTTCATCCTGCCCGCCGACCAGGTTGGCATACACCGCCGGCATGCCAGTGGCGGCAATGCGACGACGCAGGGCGGCAGCCCGATCCTCGTATTTGTCCAGGTGGTACGGCGAGGCGTTAAGCACCAGCAGGAGTTCGGCGCCGGCGGCACGGGCGGCTTCGGCAGCGCCTGCTTCCCAGATGTCGGCGCAGATGTTGATGCCGCAACGCACACCCTTGACCGTTACCACGCAGGCAGTATCGCCAGCGTCGAAGTAACGCTCCTCGTCGAAGACCTCGTAATTTGGCAGCAACTGCTTGTGATAGATGGCGACGCGCTCGCCGTTTTCGATCAGCGTTGCCGCGTTGTAACGGCGACCGTTGCGCTCCTCGGGATGACCGATGAGGACAGCGATCCCCTCCACGCGCGCAGCCAGTGCATTGAGTTCGTCTTCGCAGGCGCGGTAGAAATCGGGGCGCAACAGCAGGTCTTCCGGAGGATAGCCACACAACGCGAGCTCTGGCGTGATCAGCAGATCAGCACCCGCAGCACGGGCGCGCCCGGCGTAATCGAGGATCTTCGCGGCGTTGCCGGCGAGGTCACCGAGCGTGGCGTTGAACTGGGCGATGGCAATTTTCAGCATGACGAAACTCTACGCGAAAAAAGGGGCGCGGATTGTTTCCCGCGCCCCTGATGACCAGAAGATACCGCTATCAGTAAGCCGGCTTGTCCTTGGCTTCTTCGAAGCGGGCAACGCCTTCCATGATTTCCTTCTTGGCTTCTTCCTGACCGAACCAGCCATTGATCTTGACGAACTTGCCCGGCTCCAGATCCTTGTAGTGGGCGAAGAAGTGGGAGATCTGATCGAGGGTGATCTGCGGCAGATCGCGCGGGCTCTCAACATTGCGATACATCGGCGTCAACTTGTCGACCGGCACGGCCAGCACCTTGGCATCTTCACCGGCTTCGTCGGTCATGGCCAGCATGCCGACCGGGCGGCAGCGCACGACCACGCCGGGCGGCAGCGCGAACTGCGACACCACCAGCACATCAACCGGGTCGCCATCGCCGGCAATGGTGTGCGGGATGTAGCCGTAGTTGCACGGGTAGTGCATTGCAGTGCCCATGAAACGATCGACGAAGATCGCTCCGCTTTCCTTGTCGACTTCGTATTTGACCGGATCGGCATGCGCCGGAATCTCGATGATGACGTTGAAATCGTTGGGAAGCGCCTTGCCGGAGGGGACGTTATTGAGTGCCATGGCTTTTCTTTCTGTCAGCTTTGGGGAAAGGTCGAATTATACCGCCTTCCCATGCCAAGCGGCTTTTCAGGGCATCGGCAAAGACATCCGGCGACTTATCAACATCGTGCTTGACGCATCGACCAGCGCTCACTACAATGCGAATCATTCTCATTCGTAACCAAAAAAACCATGCCCACGGAGCCCGAAATGACGCCGAATCCGAACTCCCCGACCCTGGTCGTCGTACCGGTGCAACCGACCTTGCCACCGCGCCTGAACAGCAACCAGTTATTTCGCGACTGCAAAACGGTCGAAATCGATCACGGCGAGCAACGCTACACGCTGCGTGTGACCAAGGACAACAAACTGATCCTGACCAAGTAAGCAAACAAGCACCGTTCATCTCTCCGTAGCGACGGATTCATAGATTCACCGATCTCTCGCTCGTTCCGCCAGCCAGCCAGCCCCAGGGCAAGCAAGCCACGCGTTTTTTTGATTATCGGCAACCCGCCAGGACAGCAATGCCCTGCGACAACAAGTACGACGTTGCCATCAAGACATCGCCATGAGCTCAATGCCTGCAGCCTTCACCGACGTTAGCCACACGACCCCGCCAAAGTTCTCCTTGCGGGCCATTGCGTTGATCGTCGCCGTGCACGTCGCGTTGCTCGCGGCCCTTGCATCCCACAGGACCGTAGCGCTGCCAACGTCAGTCAGTGCCTTGATGGTCGACCTGATCCAGCCGGCACAGCCACTACCCCAACCAGCGCTTACCCCGCCACAGCCACGGCCGACCGAGACCAAGCCAGCGCCGAAACGCCAGCCAACCCCGCGCCCGCAACCCGCGCTGGCGGCACAGACTGAAGCGCCTGCAGCGATTGCCGAAGCGCCGCTGATGGCAGAAAAAACACCGCCGACTCCACCTGCTCCGGCAACGATCACGCAACCCCGTTTCGACGCCGACTACCTCTCCAATCCGCCCCCGAACTACCCCCCGCTTTCACGCCGCATGGGCGAAGAAGGCAAGGTCAATTTGCGCGTTTTTGTCGATGCCGGTGGACGCCCGTCTCAAATTGAACTCAAGGCTTCGAGCGGCTCGCCGCGCCTCGACCAGGCCGCCCAGGAAGCTGTCTGGCGCTGGAAATTCGTTCCCGCTCGACGCGGCGACGAAAGCATCGCCGCCTGGGTACTGGTTCCCATCGTTTTCACCTTGAAAGACTGAAAGAGCACCATGGAAAATCCACTGGGCTTTGCCCACTTCCTGACCCACGCCGATACCATCGCCCGCATCGTCCTTGGCCTGATGCTGATCGCCTCGATCGGCACCTGGTACCTGATCGTCACCAAGGGTCTGCAGGGGCTGCGCATGCGCAGAAAGAGCAACGCCTTCCTCGGCGCCTTCTGGGAAGCCCCCAACCTCGAAGCCGTCGCCTCGCGCATCCGTGAACAGGGTGCCGCCGAACCTTTCTCGCACCTGGTTCACCACGGGTTTACTGCCATCGAGCAACACAACCGCTGCAAGAATGGCTGCGAGTGCACTACCGCCGGCCTGGTCAACGCCGGCAACCTCGATGACCTGCTGACACGGGCCCTGAAGCGCGCTATCGATGAAGACAAGGCCAGCCTCGAATTCGGCCAGACCTTCCTCGCCACCGTTGCATCGTCCGCCCCGTTCGTTGGCCTCTTCGGCACGGTCTGGGGCATTTATCACGCGCTGATCGCCATCGGCATGTCCGGTCAGGGCACGCTCGACAAGGTCGCCGGCCCGGTCGGCGAGGCGCTGATCATGACCGGCATCGGTCTGGCCGCCGCCATTCCGGCCGCTGTTGCCTACAACCACTTCGCCCGCGCCAACCGCAGCACCCTGTCGCAGCTCAACGCCTTCGCCTACGACGTCTTCGCCTTCCTTTCCACCGGCGTCAAGACCTCGCCGATGCTCACCGATGCCCGCGCCACCAGCGAAAAGGTGATCGCCATGGCCCGTGCCCAGGGTCATTCCGGCAACGAAACCTTGCTGCCGGGCCACCCCGGCATCGCCGTCCGCTGAGCAAGGAGATAACACATGGCCTTTGCCAGCCTCGAATCCGGCGACGAAGACGCGCCGCTGACCGAAATCAACATGGTGCCGCTGATCGACGTGATGCTCGTCCTCTTGATCATCTTCATGGTCACCGCGCCCTTGCTCACGCACGCCGTCAAGGTCGATCTGCCGAAGGCTTCGTCGTCGGCCAACCTGACGAAGCCGGACAACATCCAGCTGGCCATCGATGCCGGCAGCCAGATTTTCTGGAACGGCGAAGCGGTCGATTCGCTGCAGCTTGGCGAACGCCTCAAGGCAGCCGGTGCCTTGCAGCCGCAACCCGAACTGCACATCCGCGCCGAGCGCACGACCCCTTACGAGAAAGTCGCCCAGGTCATGTCCGAAGCCGCGCGCCAGGGGCTGCTGCGCATCGGCTTCGTCACCGATCCATCTTCACCACACAACTGATCCATCAACCTCAAAACAAGGGAGTCATTCAATGCAGAGCATCAAGAAACTGGCAGCAACCTTAACGCTTGCGGCAACGCTGGCCACCCCGGCCTTCGCGCTCGAGTACCCGATCGGCGTGCCGCAGAACAAGGCGGGCATGGAAATCGCCGCTGTCTACCTGCAACCGGTGGAGATGGAACCCGAGGGCATGATGCGGAAGGCCACTGAATCCGACATCCACATCGAAGCCGACATCCACGCGCTGGCCGGCAATCCGAACGGCTTCGAGGAAGGTGCCTGGATGCCCTACCTGGTCATCAAATACGAAATCAGCAAAATTGGCGCCGACTTCAAGATTGCCGGTGAGTTCATGCCGATGGTCGCCAACGACGGCCCGCACTATGGTGACAACGTCAAGCTCGCCGGCCCGGGCAAATACAAGGTGAAATACACCATCCTGCCGCCGTCGGAAAACAAGCACGCCCACTTCGGCCGCCACACCGACCGCGCCACCGGCGTCCGCCCGTGGTTCAAGCCATTCGACGTCGAATACGAATTCACCTACGTCGGCATCGGCAAGAAGGGCGGGTACTGAACATGCGCGCAAAGCTGATCGTCGCCGCACTCACGGCGGCAGGCCTCGGCACATTGGCGACACCGGCCCTTGCCGCCAAGCCTGACCCCGCGATGCTGGAGAAACTGGCGGCACGCCTGGAAAAACTGGAAGCCCGCAACGCCGAGCTGGAAAAGGAAGTAAAGACGCTCAAGACAGACAACGAGAAGATCGTGAAGGGTCTGGACAGTGAGCGCATCTCCCAGTACGAACCCGACCTGACCGCGCGCCTGAAAGCGGTGGAGAACGATACGCTGGCGATGAAAAAATCGCACAAGGTCATTGAGTCGTTGGATGGCATCAAGGCTGGTGCCAGCCTGACGATGGTGGCCCAGAACCCGTCCGGCCTGCCATCGGGAAGCAAGGACAACCATACGCAGCTGAGCTACCGCGCTGATGTCGAGGTCGAAATGCCGCTTTCGTCGATCGGCAACATTGACCAGAAGCTGTTCGGCCATTTCCGCATCGGCCAGGGCCTTGGCCTCAACGAAACCTTCGGCAATCTCGGCTACTTCAGTCCGCCCAACGGCGCTGCATTCCAGGTCAACGGCGTCGAAAATGACAACTCTTCGGCGCTGCTCGCCCAGGCCTGGTATCAGGCGAGCATTCCCCTGCCCTTCGGCGGCCACAAGCCGCTCTCGAAGGAAAAACTGGAGCTGACTTTCGGCAAGATCGACCTGTTCGGGTTCTTTGACCAGAACGAGGTCGCCGGCGACGAAGCCACCCAGTTCATCAACACCATGCTGGTGCACAACCCACTGCTCGACGCAGGCGGCGAAGTCGCCCCCGACGGCAATGGTTTCCAGCCCGGCTTCATCGCTGCTTACGTTAACGAGAGCAATAAGGCAGAACCGTGGCGCGTCTCGGTGGGTTACTTTGGCTCAGGCGAGCGTGGTGCCAGTTTTGGCCGCAGCTTCGACTCACCGCTGACGATCGTCCAGGCAGAAAAGCAATTGAAGTTGTTTGGCGGCCTCACCGGCAACTACCGCGCCTACGCCTAGCATCGCAGCCGTGCCCTTGAGCTCGATGAAAGCACGGAAAAGAACCACACCGGTTTTGGCCTTTCCTTCGACCAGCGCGTGGGTGACGGCATCAACCTGTTCGGACGCTACGGGCAGCTGACCTCGGGAGAACTCGCCTTTGACCGCACGCTCACCCTCGGCGCCGAAATCAGCGGCAACTACTGGGGGCGCGGCGGGGATGCCTTCGGCTTCGCCGGTGCCTGGATGAAGTCAAGCGATGCGTTCCGCAAAGCCGGCGGATCGGGCGATCTGGATGGCGATGGCACCGCCGACTTCACCTACGGGCCGAAGGGTGCGGAAAAACTGGCCGAGTTCTACTACCGCTACCGCATCTCGCCGGAGTTCCACCTGACTCCGGACTTCCAGTGGATCGGTCGCCCGGGGGCCAATTCGAACGCGGACGCTGTCAAGGTCCTCGGCGTGCGCGCTCACGTCGCCTTCTAACCTTCAAGGAATAGACCATGCACCAAGGCCCGCTCATGCCCCATCGGCGTCGACCGGACAGCCTCTGGCTGACCGTCGGCATCGCCGCCCTTGCCCTGCTGCTCTCGCTGAACAGCGTGCCTGCGCACGCCGACGACATGCCGACCATCCAGCTGCTGATGAAGGATGGCCGGCTGTTCCCGGAAACGCTGGAGGTACCGGCCAACACCCGGTTCCGCCTGCAGATCAGGAACGAGGGGCCGGGTGCGGCCGAATTCGAGAGCCTCGAACTGCGCAAGGAAACCGTGCTCGCACCGGGCGTGACGCGGGCACTGGTTTTCCACCCGATGAAACCGGGCACCTACAAGTTCTTCGACGATTTCCATCCGGAAACGGCGCAAGGAAGGATCGTGGCGAAATAAAAACAGAATCGCCCGACGGAACAAAACAAAAAAATGAAGCGAGAGAAAACATGGGTAACGCATTTTTCGTGGTCTGGCGGGAGAGCCTTGAAGCTTTCCTGATCGCCGGCATCCTCTTTGCGTGGCTGCAGGCCAACGACAGCAGCGGTCGCGGCAAGCGCGCGCTGGTTGCCGGGCTGGCGGCCGGCGTCGGGCTGGCCTTGGCGCTCGGCTGGGCGCTGGTCGGCGTCCAGGACGAGCTGACCGGCGATGCGCTGGAAGCCTTCCAGGTCGGCATGCTGCTGGTCGCCGCCGCTCTCATCGCGCAGATGGTGCTGTGGATGAGGAAGCACGGGCGGCAGATCAAGGCGCGCCTGCATGCCGACCTGAGCCAGGCAGCACAGCGCACGGGGTTTCTCGGCGTGGCCGTCGTCGCTGCGCTGGCAGTGGCCCGCGAGGGCGCCGAAACGGTGATCTTTCTCTACGGTCTTTCTCAGGAAGGAAGGATCGCCGATCTCTTCATCGGTACGATCAGCGGTTTTTTCGGAGCAGCGCTGACGGCCTGGGTGGCCACGCGCGGCCTGCGCCGGCTCAGCATCAGTCTGCTCCTGCGCGTTTCCTCCATCCTGCTGCTGGTGCTGGCCTCGGCACTACTTGTCACGGCCACCGACCGCATGATCGGTACCGGCTGGATTCCTGCCCTGGTCGACCCGCTGTGGGATACCTCGCTGCTGATCGACGACGGCAGTGAAGCCGGCAAGCTCTTCGCCAACTTCTCCGGCTACCGTGCCCGCCCGGCACTGAGCGTGCTGCTGGCCTGGCTGGCCTACTGGGCGGTCGTTCTCGTCGGCTGGCGGCGGACCAGCCATGGCTGAGCAGATCGTCAGCTTCCACCGACAGCGCCCCCTGTCACCGCCGCTACCGGCCGGCCGCATCGCCGCCGCCGGCCTCTTCCTGCGCCGGCATCGCAGACTGATCCTGACCGTCCAGTGGATGGTCGTTGTCTTTTATGCGGCGCTGGTCATCATCCCGGCCTTTCTGCCGCTGCCGCCGCAAGGTGCGCATATCTGGGACAACCTGCGCCTGTTCGCCCAGTTCATTTTCTGGGGGGTCTGGTGGCCCGGCGTGATGATCGCCACGGTGACGCTTGGCCGCGTCTGGTGCGGCGTTTTCTGCCCGGAAGGTTCGCTCACCGAGTGGGTAAGCCAGTACGGCCGCGGCCGCCCGCTGCCGCGCTGGCTGAAGTGGTCGGGCTGGCCCTTTGTCGCCTTCGTGTGCACCACCGTCTACGGGCAACTGGTCAGCGTCTATGAATACCCGGAGGCCGCACTGCTCGTCCTCGGCGGCTCAACCGTCGCGGCAGTTGCCATCGGCCTGCTCTACGGCCGCGAGAAACGCATCTGGTGCCGCTACCTGTGCCCGGCCTCCGGCGTCTTCGCCGTGCTGGCCAAGATCGCGCCGCTGCACTACAAGGTGGACCGCGACGCCTGGGATCGCCACACGGAGGCAGACAAACCCTTCGAACCAGTCAACTGCGCGCCGCTGGTCGATGTGCGGCGGATGACCAGCGCCTCCGAGTGCCACGCCTGCGGCCGTTGCGCCGGCCAGCGCGATGCCGTCGCGCTGTCGCTGCGCTCACCCTTCGCCGAAGTGCTCGATCTCGATGCCCCGGCACGGACAGCGGAAGCCGTCACGCTGCTCTTTGGCGTGCTCGGGGTCGCCACCGCCGCTTTCCAATGGACGGTTAGTCCGTGGCTGTTGCGGGCCAAGCTGTTCCTCGCCGACTGGCTGGTCGAGCGCGAGTATTTCGCGCTGCTCGACAACGACGTGCCCTGGTGGCTGCTGACCCACTACCCGGAAGCCAGCGACCTGTTCACCTGGCTCGACGGCGCGCTGATCCTGGCCTACCTGCTGTTTGGCGGTTTCCTGCTCGGCGGCCTGCTGTGGTTGGGCACCGCACTCGCGGCGCGCCTGCTCGGCGATGCGCGGCTGAACTGGCAGCGCTTTGCGCTGGCGCTGGCACCGCTGGCCGCCGCCAGCGTGATCCTCGGCCTGTCGATGCTCACCGTCAGCCACCTGAAGGCCGAGCACTTCTGGCTCGGCTGGCTGCCCACATTCCGCATCGCCCTGCTTGCGGCCGGCTGCCTCGGCGCGCTGTGGCTGAGCACACAACTGATCCGCCGCACCAATGCCGCTGGCGCACGCAAGCTGCTGGCCGGCACCGCCATGCTGCTGCCAACCGGCCTGATGGCGACTGTCTGGAGCCTGGTATTTTTTGTCTGGTAACGCGGCGCAAGGCTGCACAACGCGCCACCTGAATAGAAAACGGGAATGTCATGGACATTCCCGTTGCACTGATTCTGGCGCCGGCTTCAGGTTTCCAGAAGCGAAGCCGGACCCGGCGTTGCTGCGCTCAGGATTCGAGCAGGCTGCGCAGCATCCATGCCGTTTTTTCGTGGACATCGAGCCGCTGCGTCAGCACATCTGCAGTCGGCTGGTCGTTTGCCGCATCGACCACCGGAAACAGCTTGCGCGCAGTACGGGCGGTCGCTTCCTGGGCAGCCACCAGATGGCGAACCATGTCGTTGGCGTTCGGCACCCCTTCAACCTCCTTGATCGAGGCCAGCTTGACGAACTCCTTGTAGGTGCCGGGAGCCGGGAAACCGAGTGCACGGATACGCTCGGCGATGATGTCGAGCGCATTCCACTGCTCGGTGTACTGCCCCATGAACATGAGGTGCAGGCTGTTGAACTGCGGACCGGTCACGTTCCAGTGGAAATTGTGGGTCATCAGGTACAGCGTGTAGCTATCAGCCAGAAGGGCCGACAAGCCGTCAGCGATCTTCTTCCGGTCAGCGGTGCTGATGCCGATGTCGATTGCGGGTTTTTTATCTTTCTTGGCTGCCATTTTCATACTCTCCAATTGTTAGCGGGAAGCTTCGGACGATTTACATGAATTGCAGGGGGGAGACGCATCAGGCCGTCGAACCCATCTGGCTCTGCTGATAGTTTTCAAGCCCGACCAGTTCGATCAGGCGTAGCTGCTTTTCGAGAAAATAGGCGTGGTCCATCTCGGTATCTTCGAGTTGCACACCGAGCATGTCGCGCGTGACATAGTCCTGGGCCTTTTCACAGGCGGCCATGGCCTTCTTCAACTCGCCAACCACCTTGTATTCCACTGCCAGATCCGCCTTGAGCATTTCCGGCACGCTGTGGCCAACCTTCAGCGCCTCGCGCTTGGCCAGGTTGGGCTTGCCCTCAAGGAAGAGAATGCGCTGGATCAAGGCCCGCGCATGCTGACGCTCATGATCCGACTCGTGCAAGGCCTTCTCGGCCAATTGCGACAGGCCGAAATCGGCATACATCTCACCGTGGATCAAATACTGATCGACCGCCGTCAACTCGCCGGCCAGCAGGCCATTGAGAATGTCGATGATGGTTTTGTCGCCTTTCATGGGACTCTCCAAAGCGATGTGAAGGAACAGATCCGCCAGTGCTGACAATCCAGCTTCCCCGTTCCCCCATTTTAGGCGATGCCGACAAAAAAGGCAGAGGCAGGGGCACAAAATCACTACTACTGCAGCAGGGGTGCGGTGCGCCAGCAGGGCGACACCACGCGCAAAACCGGGGGCCAGCGCACTTCCGACGAATGCACGGCTTGTTGGTGCGTTTGCGGTACTCCTTGAGTTTCCAGTAAGCGGGTTGGAGGACGCCGCCAGCCTGACAGGCCAGTGTATCGGCACTGGCCAGGGTTGCTTCAAGATGCTTCGGGTAGCCCATTGGCAATGGGCGTCAGCTCGCCTGTCAATGTCTGAGTTCACCCAAAGTTTTCGCCCGGCCAAGTAAGGCCAAAAATTCTCACTGGCGAGAACAAGACAAATTTAATGATCCATTACAGTTCAGTAAGCTATGAAGCTCTGATCAGCACAAAACGAATTTTTGACGAATATCAATTACGAATCATTCTCATTAATTGTAATATTGAACCTGCCAAACATATCGCCCCGAGCAAGCCAGCAGTCGCCAGCCAGCTCCATTGTTTTTCTCTGGAGACTGACATGCATTTTCCGCTGCGCCCGCTGGCTGCCGCCCTCGCTGCCCTCTGTTCCACCTCACTGGTTTTTGCCGACACCGCACTCGCCCCGGTCAGCGTCACGGCCAAGGGCTATGAAGCCGACACCCTGACAACGCCGGCCTCGGTTTTCGTTGCCGATGGCGACGCATTGCGCCGGAACGGCGCCAACAATCTCGGCGAGATGTTGCGTGGAGAATCAGGCTTTGCCGTCAACAGCGACGGTGCACAAGGGCAGAATCCGGTCATTCGCGGCCTCAAGAAAGAAAGCATCGTGCTGCTGGTCGACGGCATGCGCCTCAACTCAGCACAACCTGCCGGCGCCATCGCTTCGTTCATGTCGCTCGGGCTGGCCGACCGCGTCGAAGCGGTGAAGGGGGGCGCCTCCGTGCTTTATGGCACGGGGGCCATCGGTGGTGCCATCAACGTACTGATGCCACAAGCCAGCTTCACGCCGGGTGCGAAGGCCACACTCGGCGCCAGCTACGACAGTGCCAGCAAGGGAGTGCGCGGCACCGGTGTAGCCAACCTGTCGCGAGGCGACCATGCACTGATGGTCGGCACCTCGATCGCCAACATCGACGATTACAAGGCACCAGATGGCCGCGTAGACCGTACCAGCTACGACTCGAAATCCTTCATCGGCCAATACCGTTTCCGTATCGACGGACAGCAGCAGCTACGCCTGTCGCTGCAGAAGCATGAGGACGATGACGTCTGGTATCCCGGTTCAACCAAGCGCTTCAACCATCCGAACGCCGCTATCGCAGCTGCTGTGCAGAGCACGACCACCCGCTCACCGAAGCAGGAGCGCACCCTAGCGGAAATTGGCTACGGCTACAAAGGTTCCGGTGACAGGCCGATCAATGTCGATGTACGCGCCTACCGCCAGGAAATGGAGCGGAAGATCTATGCCTGGTCCAACCGTCTGAACCGTGATATCACCATGACCAACGTCGGCTTCGAAACCAACGGTTTTGATGCCAAGGCCGACTGGCTCGTACATCCGCAGCATCTGCTTTCGTTCGGCCTGAATGCCTGGACGATGGGGGCCTCCCCCGAACGCCTCATTGCCAACACGCCGAACACCACCAACTACGTACGCAGCGACCCGTTCGACGATGGTCGCATTACGGCAATCGGCGTCTATGGGCAGGACGACATGCGCTTTGGCAAGCTGAACGTACTCGCCGCGCTTCGCCACGACACCGTCAAGGGTAAGGCTGATTCGATCGCAAATTCGTCCAATCCATTCGGCACCCGCAAAACGACCAACCTCGACCGCGACGATGGCGCCTTCTCCGGCAGCCTGGGTGCCAGCTACGAAATTGCCCCACTGTTCCGCCCCTACGCCAACCTGTCACGGGGCTTCCGCGCCGGCGAAATGCGCGAGCGTTACGAATCTTCGCCACGTGGCGACGGCTACTACTACGTTGGCGACCCGCAGATCAAACCAGAGACATCCACCCAGCTAGAACTGGGCATCAAGGGGCAGAACGACCGTTTCGTCTGGTCAACCGCCATCTACCGCAACCGTATCAACGACTACATGAGCGGCCAGGACATCTCCGGCACCGCCCGCGCCACCACGCTCTGCGGTGCTGGCAATGCTGGCGCCTGCAAAGAAACGGTCAACATCAGCAAGGTCGTCATCGACGGCTTTGAAGCTCAGGGCAAGTGGCAGGCCTGGCAGGGGCACTGGCTGAAGGCCGGACTGACCGTACTGCGTGGCGACAATGAAGAACTGAACGAGCCGCTGTTCCAGATGCCCGCCGACGAACTCTCGCTGGGTTGGGAAGGCCATGTCGCATCGGGCTGGACCGCCGACGTCACCGGCCGCTTCGTGCGCGAACAGAACCGCGTTGCCACAACGTTCTCGCGCGGCAGCGAAAACACAACGGCCGGCTTCGCCACCGCCGACCTTGGCGCCACCTACCGCATGAACAAGCAGCACACCTTCCGTGTTGCCCTCAAGAACGTCTTCGACCGCAAGTACCACGAGGCCCTGACTGAAGGCGTTTCCGGACAGGAAATCCACCTGCCCGGCCGCAGCCTGGCGGTTTCGTGGAAGGGCGATTTCTGATGTGTGATACCAATCCCGGCCAAGCGCCGGGTTCCCTCCAACCGAACAGGATCATCGGATGAACATCAATCGGCCCTCTCTGCGCCGGATGCTCGGCGGCTGCCTCTCGGCAGCCGCCATTTTTGCTTCCGCGCTTACCCTTGCGGCCGCCCCGGCCTTCGCCGTCGAGAAGCTGTCAAAGATCACCCTCTCCGGCCCCTTCGCCGCCGTCTCCTATCCGCTGATCCACATGGTAGACAGCGGCGCCCTCAAGGACGTGGCGGAAACGGTCGAGTTCGTTCCGTGGAAAGACCCTGACCAGTTGCGCGTGCTGGCCATGGACAGCAAGGCCAATGTCGACTTCATTGCCATGCCGAGCAACGTGGCGGCCAACCTCTACAACCGGGGTGTCAAGCTGCAACTGGTCAATGTCTCTACCTGGGGCGTGCTGTGGATGGTCTCGCGCGATGCGAACCTCAAGACGCTGGCCGATTTCAAGGACAAGGAAGTGGTCATGCCCTTCCGCGCCGACATGCCGGACATCGTGTTCCAGGTTATCGCCGAGAAGGCCGGCCTCGACCCGAAGCGCGACTTCAAGCTGCGCTACGTCGGTTCGCCGCTCGACGCCATGCAGCTCCTCGTCATGCGCCGTGCCGACCACGCCCTGCTCTCCGAACCGGCGGTATCGATGGCGCTCAGAAAGACCAAATCCTTTCCGGTCAGCATCATCGCCCCGGAGCTTTTCCGCAGTGTCGACCTGCAGCGCGAATGGGGCCGCCTGCTACAGCGCCCGGCACGCATCCCGCAGGCCGGCATCGCAGCCATGGGCCAGGCGCTTGGCGACCCGGTACTGGTCGAGCGCTTCCAGAAAGCCTATGCCGCCTCGCTCAAGTGGTGCGAGACGAAGCCTGACGAGTGCGGTGCGATGGTCGCCAAACGTGTCGAGATGCTCACCGCTGAGGGCGTTGCCGACTCGGTACGCATCGACAACACGGCGTTTGTCAGCGCACAGGAAGCCAAGCCGGAGCTGGAGTTTTTCTTTGGACAACTGCACGCACGGCAGCCGGCGCTGGTTGGTGGCAAGTTGCCGGATGCGGGGTTTTATTACGCACCGAAAAAATGAAAACTTTTCACCACAGAGGCACAGAGAAATTCGAAGCAAGGCGAGGACGGATTGTCCGAGTACGCGAACACCGCCTGTGCCTTTCACCCTAGCGCTTTTCTGATTCTCTCTGTGTCTCTGTGTCTCTGTGTCTCTGTGGTTAATGGTTGTATAGGTACTCGACGATGACCCTCCTCCGCGCCTGGCTCGCCGGCATTCCCGCCTACCTGTGGAGTGGCTGGGGCGCCATTGCCAGCCTGTTTCTGCTGTTCGCTGCGTGGGAAGGTGCCAGCGCCGTCTATGGCGGGCTGATCCTGCCCGACCCGGGCACCGTGTTCGCCACGCTCGCCGGCCTGATCGACAGCGGCGCGGCGTGGCCGGAACTCGCCGTCACCGCACGCCGCGCGGCAACCGGCCTGCTGCTGGCCATCGCCGCCGGCAGCACGCTCGGCATGCTCGCCGGCATTTCGATGACGGCCTCGATGATGTCGCGCCCGCTCGTCACCGTGCTCCTCGGCACACCGCCAATCGCCTGGCTGGTGCTAGCCATGCTGTGGTTCGGCGCCAGCGACGGCACACCGATATTCACCGTCTTCATCGCCTGCTTGCCGGTGATCTTCGTTGGTGCCTTGCAGGGCACGCGCACGCTCGACGGCCACCTGAGGGAAATGGCCACGGTGTTCCGCCTGCCAGCGCGCATGAAACTCTTCGACCTCTACCTGCCGCACGTCGTTTCCTACCTCTTCCCGGCCTGGATCACCGCGCTCGGCACCTCGTGGAAGGTGGTGGTCATGGCCGAACTGCTGTCCTCGGCCGATGGCGTCGGCGCGGCCCTGGCCGTCAGCCGCTCGCACCTCGACACGGCATCGACACTGGCCTGGATCGCTGCGGTCGTCGGCACGCTGCTGGCAGTGGAATACCTGCTGCTGGAGCCGATCAAGCGCGAGCTGGAAGGCTGGCGGCAACAGGAACGCGAAGGAGGCGCCACATGACGCACACACGCGCCCCGCTTACCACTTTTGACGCAGGGGTCGCAGAGACGCAGAGCGCGCTGAGAGAAGCTGGCAAGCATCACGGATACCGTCGGCGGCGCTTCAACGTACCGGATTTCTCTGTCTTGTTTTCTCTGCGCTCTCTGCGTCTCTGCGCTCTCTGCGTTTAATGCGGCTCCCCCAATGACCCGACAACTCAAGCTCCGTAGCCTCAACCACGCCTTTGCGTTACGCACCGTGCTCGATGGCATCGACCTCGAACTGCCGGCCGGCAGAACCGTGGCGCTGGTCGGACCCTCGGGCTGCGGCAAGACGACGCTGCTGCACCTCTGTGCCGGCTTGCTGACAGTGCAGAAGGGAACGCTGGAAAACGGCTTCCTGCGCCCGGCGGTGATGTTCCAGCAGCCACGCCTGCTGCCGTGGAAGACGACGCGCGAGAACATCGCGCTCGGCCTCAAGGCGCTGGGAATTCCGGGCAGCGAACGCAATGCCCGTGCCGAAGCGATGGGCCGCGCCGTCGGCCTCGACGATCTTGCGCTCGGCCAGTTTCCGCATGCGCTCTCCGGCGGCATGCAGAGCCGCGCCGCGCTGGCCCGCGCGCTGGCGCTCTCGCCCGACCTGCTGCTCATGGACGAACCCTTCTCGGCACTGGACATCGGCCTCAAGAGCCAGCTGCACCGCCTGCTACTCGAACACCAGGCCGCCCACGGGCTGGCTGCGCTGATGATCACGCACGACCTGATGGAGGCGGTGCGCCTCGCCGACACCCTCCTTGTCATGGCCGCCGAGCCGGGGCGCATCGTGCACCGCGTCGAACTGGCAACGCCGGCACGTGAGCGTGGCGACGCCGAGGTGTACCAGACCACCGCCCGCCTGCTGCAACACCCGGCCGTCTGCGCGAGCTTCGGCCTCGAAACGCCGCGCGCCACACCCACTGCCGACGCCGGAAGCGGCACTGAAAAGGAAGCCGGAAGCGGCGGCTGCACCATCCTGCCGCTGCGCTCCTGCGACGACGAAGGCGCCACCTGCGCCACCCCGGCGCCGCGCAAGAAAGGCTTCTCGTGCTGAACAGCAGCCCTGCCTCCCTCGCCCATCCGCTCTGGCTGTGCGGCTTCCGTCCGTTCTTCCTCGCTGCGGCCATTTCGGCGGCTGGGCTGATCGGCCTGTGGAGTGCATTTCTGGGACATGGCCTGCCGCTGCCACCGGTGCCTGGTGGTTCCTTCGTCTGGCACGCGCACGAGCTGATTTTCGGTTTTGCGCTGGCCGCTGTCGCCGGCTTCGCGCTGACGGCGATTCCGGAATTCACCGGCACCACATCGGTGCCGGCAAAGCCGGTGCGCCTGCTTTTCGCGCTGTGGCTCGCCGGCCGTGCCGGTTTCTGGGTGAGCGGCTGGCTCGGCGCCCCGGCGCTGGTCGTCGCCGGCCTCGCCCATCTCGGCCTCGTCGCCGGCCTCGTCGCGCTGCT
>Ga0172380_10004482_pt1 | contig 17914 bp, 28 predicted proteins | sample Leawe162metaG_FD_119747 | JGI IMG/M metagenome (GOLD analysis project Ga0172380, IMG submission 119747) | Leachate microbial communities from a municipal landfill in Southern Ontario, Canada - Leachate well 162 metaG | ecosystem: Engineered > Solid waste > Landfill > Unclassified | place... | reverse complement strand
GAGGATGAGGATTTCGAGGACGATCCGGACGAGAACCTTGACGATGAGAAACCCGACCTGATATCGGGCGATCTATTGGATCCGGCCGACGCAAAAATCATCGCCGAGGAAACAAACGCAGCGCTTCAGATTGAGGTGGATAATTTCCTACAACGGAAACAGATCGCCGATATCGAAGATCCCTTCCGTGGCAACACGGATCCGAACGTCATCACCGCCGCCGCTTCGTTCGCGAAGTGGTGCCTAATCAAAGTCGCACCGAACGAATGGTGCGGAGAGTTCAAACCCGCGAGTCACACTGTACCGGCGATACCTCCATTCGTTTACCCGGTGCCGACACCTCCATAGAAAGGGGACACTATGGCCACAACTAAACCTAAATTTTGTTGGTACTGCGACTATTTCCAGCCGTCCGATCCGACCGTGAATCGATCGGGCTGGTGCCGTCGCAAAGCTCCACGCGGGATCGATGAAAAGGTAATTGCCGACCGGCAATACTATGATGAGTTTCCCGCAGTGAAAAACGGATCGGTGGAATACTGCAACGATTTTAAACCGCAGACAACTGCGGTATTGCCGTTGCCCTAAGGAGGTTTCAAGATGGCAATATTTCCCAGGAGAAAAGCCACGGTCAACTGTTTGCGCTGCAAATATTATCGTCCGTCGGATACGATCGATTTCGTCGGCAACTGCATTCGAACCGCGCCGGTCGGAACCGCGAACAACGTAGCGGAGACCGTACCGGGTGGGCGATTTTCCGCGCTCAATGAGCCGGGGATTATCTGGTGCGGAGATTTCGAAAAATGGGAGGGCGCAGCGCGTCCTTGTGGTACTCCGGTAGGACCGCTCGCGAAGCTACTCTCTATCGATGGGGAACTATCACAGATCGCAACGACCGAGGAGCGAAAGGCGATCGCCGGCGGCGAGCTTTCGGGCGTCGAAAGTGTGCGAAAAAATCAACTGCTGATGGAGCGCAAGGCCGTGATAGAGGGTTGGATATCGACTGAAAAAGATATCAAAACGAAAAACGCGATCGCTCTGCAATTCTATTCTCCGGTTAAATCGCCCACGCTAAAAAGAGAGGAGGTGTAACCATGGCCGGATATCCCGAAGTTCGACCGAATAATTGTGTCAACTGCAAATACTTCTTCCCGGATGATGAAGTGTTCCCCGCCCACGGCTATTGTTTCCGTCGCGCTCCTACGCGATTCGACTACAACACAGGCGGCGGCATGTTCGCGCTGGGAATGTTCTCACACACTACATTTGGAGATGTGACAGTGTGCGGAGATTACGCGCGGTTGCCAGGCTCCGCCGCCACGCCTCCCACATGATCCCGACTGTTACAGCGTCCGTTTGGAACTACTGCAATAATCATTGCTCGTATTGCGTCGCCGGTAGCAACGATCCGAAGTGGCGACCGAAACCAACCTTTGAGATTTGGAAGCCGAAAGGCTTCCAAGATCTCAACGATCATGAACTCCGTGTACGCTTCGGTACCGAATACTATCATGAGCTGTGTCCGGACAAAAACCGCTATCTCAACGCGGCGGACGTGCTATCGTTCGAGCATTTGATCGATTGGCTCGATCTGTACCGCCCGGGCGCTACCGTCCACCTATCGGGCGGAGAGCCGCTCCTAAGACCCGACATCGCATTCCAAACAACGCTGTTACTCGCGGCGGGTTATCAGGTGGTAATGTTCACGAACGGGCAATTGATTCATGAGCGTCCCGAGCTGCTCGATCTGCCTATCAAGTGGTGTGTCACGTTCCATCAGCAATCCGGGTTGAGTGTCGATGATTTCCTCGCGCAGATCGAGCCGATCCGCGAGCGGCCGCTCATCGTTCATACGGTCGTGTCTACGTTCCTGGAGGCGAAGGCCTTATCTATTTTCGAGCACCGCTTTGCCGGATATCGTTTCTACGAGAAATGGAACGGAAACGCGGCTCGAACGATGGTTGCCGGCTTTCGCTATGATCCCTCTGATTTGGTCGATGTAGCTTCTCGCCGGCTTACCCTGGTCACACCAGACGGGGCGGTGTATCCCTGCAATACGTGCCGTATAGGACCGATAGGAGACATATACCGGGGCACATGCGACGAAGAAAAAGCACGGCTTCTCGATGCTTCCTGTCGAGAGTGTATACAGCGAAATGCCTGTTCCGCTTATCAGACCGCCGCGCTACTCGAAACAGCTTAGGATCTTTTCTTTTTTTCGAGCGATGGACAAGGCGTGATTTTTTTCGATAGCTCGCGCGCTCTTTTGGCCACTTTTCGGCGAGTCGCCGCGTTTTTCGGGACTCCCATTTCAAAGCCTAAATCGATAAGACGGAAAAGCGTCTCAAAGTCATTCATTGCTTGAACCCCTTTTTGATCTGTATATCTGGAACCTTTGCAGTCTTCATTATTTCGCAGATTTCATCTTTATGATTAATCACAAATTTCATGATTAAATCTGACACCAATTGAAAGGCAGAGATGATCAATTCATGTTTTACATCATCGAGATCTATCTTATTTAAATCGGCATTTTTTTCAACTTCGCCCATATCATTCATCCTTGTTTTCTATGTTTCGATACAAACGAATGATCGTTGTATCGGAATCCTTTTTGTCTAGTGTATTCGCAAACTGTCGATAAAAGAAACATCGCTTGCACACTTCGGCGTCCGGAGGGGGAGGGTTGATTGAAATCTTTCGCGCTTTCAATCGAATTTGAACCTCTCGCAAAATCACTGTGAGAATTCCCGCCGCGATGCCCATCGACAGTTCATACATTAGATTTCCCTTCCGCCTCTTTTCGTTTGCGGGCCCGCCGTTTCCGGCGAAACACCTCGCAAATTGCGACAACCGCCGCGCTCACTGCTGTAATTATTGTAACGATCGTTGTTGTCATTTGATCCTCCTTTTTGGTCCGAGATCAACAGTATCAGTTTGAGCCGCAAGACCGAGTTGTCGATCTTCTAGTTTTTTTATACGAGCTTCTAGTTTCGCGATTCGAGTCATCAGTTTCGGCGGTATCCTGCGGTTTATGCCGGCGCATTCGTCACAGTATTCCTCGTCTTTCGGGAACTCGAACTCGCAGCCGCAACCGTTGCAAATATTCATCATGCGTCCGGTTGTTCCCTCACTCAATCCCATTCGATCCTCCTTTACTACCGATAATTATTACGTGACATCTTCGGGGAGATATTTCCAAAATAATTCATTCAATTCCGATATGATACGATCATATGTAAATGCATGAGATTGAGATATGTTAGGGTTTATCAATTCTCTTGCGGCTACAAGGGCATCTTCTAGATCGTCCATTATAGACTGCATTTCCTCCATGGTTACAGTCTGTTTTTTTAGACGTTTCATTTGCAATTGATGTTGTTTTCGTTTTTCAATCGGCTTTCTAGTTGCCATTCGATCCTTCTTGGTTACTACCGATAATGTTACCTTATCGGTACTTGTTTATTTATGGTAAGTTACCCTTAATTTTGGCTCGCCAAGCGCCGGCGTCAATGCGTCGACTGAGACCCAACCGCGCATGTTTGTGATATTCGCTACCGGATATCCCGTATTAGCGATCCATACCTCCATGACTACATGATTGAATGATGTTGCCGGTTCTCCGATTATCGAGTGATAGTCTACCGTATCGCCTGTTCTCGGCATCCATTCGGCCGGGCGATCATACTCTGTTTTTTTCTTTTCTTCATTTCGTTTTTCCAATATTGCCTTGACGCAATCTTTCAAGACTCTCCATGTTGCCGACATCCCCAGACCTAAGCCCGGTATCAGCCTAAGTATCATCTCAAATTTCGTCAGATGAATCACGCTTCTCCTTGTTCGGTTCCCACTCTTTATAGTACTGATCTTTATCGCCCCAACCCATTTCGATATTGTCTCCCGTCTCCCATTCCTTGAGCGGATTTACCGGGTTTCTTTGTTCTTCTATCTGATACGAGATAAGCGACTGAAATCGACGAATCGACACTTTTCCACAAATACACTTGTAGGCGATCGCCTCTTCCTGAATAGTAAACCTGCCGACAGCGACCGTTAGATTCAACCGATCGCACAAATCAGCCGGAATGGCGCAGTCGATGAGCGGACGCTCGCAATAGTCGCAAAGCATTTTTATTTTTCCCAGTGGATGGGGCTCAATTTTTTCGTCTTCTTCGGTCATGATTTCTTCTCCATGAGTTTTTCTTTTTCAGCGATAGCTTCTTCTAATAAAGCGGCGGCTTTCTGATAGGCCTCTTTCGCCAATCCGTCGCGGAGAGAAAAGATCGATTCTCTGATACGGCCGAGTCGCTCATATTCTTCACCTAGACTAATTAAATCCCACACTCCATCGAATCGCCTGACACGCCTGCGGCGAACTGTTTTCACTGCTTTTACTTTTTTGACTGTTTTTTTTTCGCTCATAATTTCCTCACGTTTCGGTTGATTACAAGTTCACCGTCTTCATTGATAACTTGTTGGTGTTCGAGATCGCTCATCGGGGGCGGCTCGAAAATATTCTTTGGCTTGTCCATCAAAATGGTTTCGCCGATGAGAGTCTTAAAACAATTTAGTAGCGGCTCGATATCAACGGACTGACTCAATATCAACATCAGTGCCTCGCAATCCCTTGCTTCTAGCCTCACGAATCCTGATGTTCTTCCGCTTTGCAGTTTGGGATATATTTGATCGAGCAATATTGATTTTAGAGATCTCTCTTCTTCGCTCATGGACACACCCCCTTTGAATCTCCGTCATTTGAGCACACTGTACCGAATTTGTATTCGTCCGTCTGAACGCACACATAAAAGGCCGGACAGACCGGCGTTCCCGATGTCTCATCACATATCGCCCATTCCGTGCCGTAGTTATTCCACCCGAAATATTGAACACTATCGATAATCGGACAAACCCACATTGGCCGGGTTACGCAATGCACATATCCCTGAGTATTCATATCGAACGGGCACCCGTTCGATATCGTCGTGTCGTGATTGTCTTGCTGACAAACAAAATCACAATCGGTTTCATCCGTGCCCGTATCCGTATCCGTGTCAGTGTCAATATTTGTGTCCGTGTCTTCGTCCGTGTCTGTAACTGTATCGTCATCTGTGTCCATGTCCGATTCCACTTCGGTGGACGCTTCCACAACTGTGTCCGTGTCCGTGTCTGTGTTCCGCTCGAAGTCTGAATCAGAATCTGTTTCCATGTTTGTTGATAGTTCGGTTTCTTTATCCGACGGTGTGTCGCTGTCACCGTCTTTATAGGAGTCCGTTTCAGTGTACGTGTCTTGTAACGTTTCATTGTCTGTATTCTCCTCAGTTCCTCTCACAGCAAATGAATCCGGAGATTCGCCACAACCCGAGAGCGACAGGGCCGCACAGATGATAATCGCGAACACTAGCCCACACGCAAATCCGACTAAAAACGATCGATTAAAACGAGATGATACCTCTTTTGCTTCTGTGAAATATTCGCAAATAAAAGAGTTCTGATTTAGTTTTTTATAATATCTACATTCCAAACAATTTTTATTGGGCAAACGACTTCTGATATTGCATTCTTTTTTAATGGTAGCCGTTCCGCCTCCCCAAATATCCCTAACAATTATGTTATTTTCTTCCATATTAGCCGTTCCTCCTTTCCAAGCATTTCGTCGACACACACGCGGCAAAATGGCAACCCGTCATCCCGATCCACGCTTCATCCATTTCCTTGAGCCTGACAACATGATGAGGAATCCCCGGAATACCGATATCTTTTATCTCCCCATCAATGACCGCCTCGAACCGACCCATATAGGTGCCTTTCGCGTTCATAACTACGGGTGTTCCATCTTTCATCCAAGATTCATCAATCTTTTCCTTCATGTCCATCTCCCCCGATCTGCAGATCGTTTTTGAGAATGCCCCGTTTGAAGCATTCCTCTTTTAATATCTCCATGAAATCGACTATTTTCTTTAGATCGTGCTCGCGGCACATTTTATCTTGAGGTGCCGACAAATCCGGCATTTCGACCTCACAGATTGCCGATAAAGCATCCATGTTTTCCGCGAGAAAAAGAGGGATATCATGTTTTGACATCCTATTTCTCGATCCTCCTATCTCCACAATGACCTCTTTTTTTATTTCCGACCGTTGCCGTTTTATCTTTCGTCGAGACAAATCTATCCTCCTTTGACAGAGCAAAAACACCGACCAAAACAAGCATCCGACCACGCAGGCGCTCGCAATCCAAAAAAAAACATGATACATTGGACTCTCCCTTCACGGGGTTTGAGAGGGTTGTTCTTGAACGGCGACCCTCTCAATTTTTTTTGCCCTTGATTGGGCATGTCTACAGAATAGACGATCGGCGCTCGATTTCAATCTACAAAAAATTTCCCGTTCTTCATTTTTGTCTGAAAATCGAGAAGCATCAATTCTTTCATGGTGTCATCGGCCGATCTAAATTTCGCGAGGAAATCCGCTCGCGGTCCATCGTAAGCCCCTCCAAAAATAAGAGCGGTCCGGAATCGGTCGTAATCAGGGGGAGGATTATCACCGACCGACTCCCGGACCGCGGGGGGGCAATCCGCGGCATCAGTGTTGTTGTGGGTAACTGCCGCCGCAGATGGGAGGGCTCGTAATACGCCGATGAGCTGTCGGACCGCAAAACTTTTTTCCGCCTTTGTCATTTCCGGCCATGTTTGCACCCAGTATCCGATCTGCTCATCGTCGCGGCGGGACATGAACGCCCCGCACAGTGTGATCGCCTCGGCTTGCCCGGACAGCATAGCGCAACCCGCGAGCCAGTGCACGATCTGCCGATGCACAGGGCTAAGATCACGGGGGAGAGCTGCTCGGCTGTAAACCGTTTTTTTCGGTTGGGCGTCTTCCGCCCGGATTGTTTTTACAACAGCATCGCGCGATGTACGATCGTCCGCGCGACTCTCGTTTTTAATAACAACGGGATTTTGAGAATTAGAACTGACTATGTGAGATCTCGGTATCTCGGACACCGCCGGAGCCGGGCGGAGTAGGTGTTTATCGCACACGTTCACGGGGGATTTATCCAAAATCTCGTAAAACTTCCGGTGGAACCTGTACGTTTTGGCGAGTCGCTCATCTCGCGAAACAGACCGGGGGATGATTAGATATCCCTCGGCCTCAAGTGTCTTGAGAGCCCCGCGTACCTGCCGGCCGGTGTACCGGATGGGTTTTTTTGTGATCGGGTCTATTGGCCGGCATTTATCTGAAACGGCGTCCGCGAGAGCCTCTTGAAATTCGCAAAATCGAGAATAATCCCACTTTGCCAAAACCAACAATAGGGCGGCGGTATCCTGCACCACGGAACGGAATCCCCGAAAGTGAGCGTATGCGCATCGTTGCCCGAAATCGATTTTGCCGATCGTGTATCGATCGGCGCAGCGATCCGAAAAGTCTATTTGCCGTGCAAACATTTTGACCCCATTTTCAGATTAGTATATGGTGGTTTCATCTTTCCATCTCTGATCGATCCGGTCTGAAAATCAGTCGGTCAGAGTCCTATTGTTCCGTCGTCTCTCGGGAGATTTCGGTGAAATATCTTTTGATTTCGAACCTCTACGGACAACAGTCTACCTCGTAATTATAGGTAGATCAAATAAAGTTATGTGTTCAGATTTTTGTCGATTTTCCGCGAGATATTTCGGAATATAGTTCACGCTGCCGGAATATCGACGTAAAAATAGGCGCTGTATCCCCGCTAATTGGGACGGGGCGAATTACCTGTATCGAGGTGTTGTAATGGCCGTAGAAGATGAAAAAACCGAAGAAAACAAACGAGGCAGACCGCCTAAAATAGATTTAACCCAAGAGATCTGTGAAAAACAGGAACTAGATACAATTCTTGGGCAACTGCCGTCCGGATATTTAATTTTGGTACATCGCGAGGAGCCCCAATGGTGCAAGGGATATTTGGGAAAGTTATATTGCGATAACGAGAATTTGGACCTCGACTCAATAAGAGACAATTTCGGGGGGAAGGTTTTGAGTCTTCGATTTGTGAACGCTCAAGGTAAAATGAGAGGAACAAAGAGAGTCACCTTTCCGGATCCCCCTCGAAGAGACGGACGAATAATAACCGAAGATGAATACTCGTCCAGGCGTCCGGATGTAGCGGACGCGAAATCGAATTCACCCGGTGCGGGCGGATTCATCCCGCCGGGAATGCCGCCGCATCTCGCGGCGCAGCTTGCCGCGTTTTACGCAGGCTTTCCATTGCCGCCCCCCGCGCCGGCGGCGCCGCCGACAAATCCGCTCGATGTAATGCAGGCGCAGCAAATCATGAATCTCATGAATTCGCAGATGGTCGCACAGCAGGAATTAGCCCGCGCGAACATGGCGCACATGAAGGAGATGGAACAGATCCGCCGCGACGCGGAGGACGAGCGAGAGCGACGCCGGCGGCGACAGGATACCGACAAAGAGCCCCTCGGGGAGCTGGACACCGCGATAAAACTCATCCGCGAGCTCAACGGAATCAAAAGCGAGCTCGGCTCGACCGACACAACATCGGCTATCATCCAAAACACCGCACCGATTATTCAAGACGCGGTAACTGAATTAATTGATCTCTATAAGATGAAGGCGCAGGCGGAAATAGCTCAACATACGCGGAGGGAAGCTCCGCCGCTTCCTGCCCGATCGCTGCCTGCTGTATCCGTCGCACCGCAACAATACGCACCGCAACCAAAGCCGGGAAACGGAAAAACCGATCCCGTCGAATTGGCCAAACAGTTGCGACAGTTCTATGATGGCCTATCGCCAAACGAGCAGACCGAGGTAATGCAGGCATTTCTTGGTCAGTCGGATGAGCCCGCAGAATACGATCAACCTGAACAAATCCTTGACCCTGTAATTCCCGAGATTCACAATGAAAGTGGTTCCTCTGTGCTCTCAGACGCGGATAGGCGATTGTTAAATGAAGATATCGACCTCTCAGATCAAGATCAAGAAATTCAGGGCGGCGAATACGCCCGAGCAACTGAAGATCACGATCCGGATAATCGGACAAGCGATTAAATCGGGCACTATCTATCCGCCGATCCGTCATCTCGCGGCGACGGCGGCAACCGATGCGGGCCCGAAGGATTATATGGGTCAAATCGCCGCTCTATATAAAGGAATAACCGAAAGATGGTGGAGGTATACTTTCGACCCGCAGGGAACCGAGTTTGTATATCTCGACGGACCGCGCTTGTTTCGGTATGGGCTCGGCAGGGGCAAAACAAAAGGATACGGTGACTGTGATGATGTAACAGCCGTCGCCGGCGCTCTCTTGCGGTCCATCGGAATGGACGTGCAGATCTGCACAACCGCCCCGCCATTCAGTCCGTATATTTTCACCCACGTTTTCTTGAGGACCAAACCTCCTAAATCAAGGGAATGGATCACATTCGATCCCGTCGTATATCCCAAACACGGCTTAGGATATCTTACCCCTCATCGGCGCATTGCCATTTGGGATATCGACGGGCGATTAATATCGAAGGCGGGCGATTTCCCGCCGCATTTCGATCAAGTCATGGCGTTCTACGGTTCAGACCCGGACGAGAACGCTAAAAAAATCACCACGGGCCAGATCGGAGACGTTTCCATGGGTTACGGACAAGCACCTTCATTCTATGATTTCCCCGACCAATCCCGAGCACTCGGGCTTTTCGGGGATGCGGATATCATAGACGATCGTTCACCCGCCGCGATGTCGGCATTAAACAACAATCGGATTTTAGCCGATTTCCAGACCGAGGGGATACTAGGATTCGGTTGTTACTCGGGAATCATGGGCCAGACGCCGGGCGACCAAATGCCGTATATGATGGCGGAGTATGACGATACCGATGAAATCGGTGATACCGGATACGTGCGAACCAAACATTTCGAGATGAGTCCGGATGATTATTACACCACGATGAAACAGGGCAGGCCACGGCCGGGAGTGCTCGCGCTCGCCGATGACGGTGAGGTTTATCAGTGGGTTGGAAACCCGGATGGACTCGGGGGATTCTTCAAAAAGCTCTTCAAGAAAATCAAAAAAGGTTTTAAGAAAATCACCGGAGGAATCCGAAAAGGTCTAAAGTTTATCGGGAAGAAAATCAAAAAATTCGTGCGCAAAACGGCATTCGGAAAAATGCTTTGGAAGGTCGGTTCGAAAATCTGGAAGACCGCGATGAAGATAGTGAAACCGATGATGAAATTCATCGGTCCTATCGCGAAGAGACTCGCACCGATCGCGGCGTTTGTGCCCGGTATCGGTCCCGCTATATCCGGCGCTCTCATGATCACCGGCAAGATCAACGACATCGCGAACAAGGTTGGAATCAAGTTCGACAAGGGCGGCAAGCCGCATCCGGAGAACAAAGAACAGGCCTTGAAATTCGCTCGCGAAGTTGCGACGGCGGGCCGCCAAATGGGCAAGCAAAAGGCCGCTGCTGTGTTGACTCAATATAAACAGAAAAAGGGGCTCTCGGGATACGCGGGACTTGGGGCCGTTTTTGCATCGCCGGGCGTGAGTAGCTATTATCTCACGCCGCCGCAGAACGCGGTGGGATGGTTTTAGAAAATGCGTGAGATTAATAATTTGGCCTATATCAAGGATTATCGTCACCGGGGAGGTTTTGCCGGCTTCGGTGCGTACGATCCCGCGTCTGATCCTCGATATATCCCAACCGCAGCCGAAATCGACGTCGCGAACAAGAAGAGCACGCCGGGGAGGTGGTACCGACCGACCAATGACGAAACGCCCTTCGGCGTGGCTAAGAGGGCGTACGGAGCCGCGAGTCTAAAGACCGGGCTCATGTTGATGAACAACTCCACGTGGAATTCGCATATAACGAAAGGTACTTCGGGTTGGGAGTCCTATAAAATAAAAGGGCTCCAATTCAACCCGCAGTATTCCGCGAGTCTTGTTCATGCCCCGTCCGGATCCGGGAAGGTACAGCCCACGGTCTGGATTCCGCCCATCACCGGAGAGGAGCCCGAGGACCTCGGCAAGAAACCGACACCGACACCGATACCGATCCCGGATCTCGATCCTGTTCCGACACCGACACCCGGGCCGACACCGGCGCCGGGCCCGGGAATACCGGGCCCGGCGGGCCCGAAGGGAGACAAGGGAGATCCGGGCTCCGTGGGCCCGGCCGGTCCGATGCCTTCGAATTCCGCAGTCGCCGCCTTGATCTCGGATTACATGGGGGCGCATCCCCCGCAACCCGGGCCGAAGGGGGATAAGGGCGATCCCGGTCCCACGGGAGCAATGGGACCTCCCGGGAGCGCATCGCCTGAATCGGTGGATGCTCTGATAAAAGAATATCTCAAGTCCAACCCCGCGCAGCAGGGCCCGGTGGGGCCGATGGGACCAAAGGGAGACAAGGGCGATCCGGGAACGCAGGGCCCGCAGGGATTACCGGGGAGCGCATCCCCTGAAGCCGTCGCGCAACTGATAAACGATTACATGAGCACGCATCCTATTCAGGCGTCCGCCCCGTCCGCGTCTCAGATACAGAGCGCGGTCAATGCGTGGTTCGCGGCTCACCCGCAGCAGGCGACGGCGGGAGCGACCGGCGGCTTTGAGTTCTGGAAAGCGCTGGCCGCCGGCGTAGTCGGTGGGATTGTGATGAGGGCGATTCGATGAGTACACGCGCGCCGACGGCCGAGGAACAAAAACGATGGTCCCTTTTCTATGATCGGCTCGATCGGGTAACGTTGCGGCTCACCAAGGGAGCGCAATCCCTCGGCTCTATCGCGATACATATGAGATCGTTTGTTGAGTCTCTAAAGGTTTCGGTTCCATCTCCTATTAACGACTCTGATCTATCCGTTCTCAACGATATTCAACGGCGGGAAGCGATACTGCAACGGCTTCTCGCAAAACTTTGGAGCAAAGAATATTGTTTGACCTTCGCAAATGGAACGCTCGATATCGTCGCTCAACCCGGAGCTTCGGCCGAGTCGGTACAGGCTGATATCTATCCGGTGGCGGGCATGGAGCTTGGTATTGCGCCGGCGATCATTATCGCGGCTATCGCGGGGATCACGCTACTGATAGCGGGCGATCAAGCGGCCGATCGCCTCGAAAAGGAGGCGAAACTTGAGGCTATTAGGCTTCAGAAGCAAATGATTCTCACGGATCAAGCGATGGCGTCGGCCGATCCTTCCACGAAGGCCTCCTACGATAAATGGAAATCTCAAAACGCGGCAAGCTTCAACAAGGCCGTTTCGGACCTCGTAACGAGCGATTCCCGCGAGAAAGGATTTATCGAAAAATTTTTGGGCAGCGGTCCGACAATGGCGCTAATCATTGGAGCACTCGCAATCGGGGGCGCTCTCATGTTCTATAAAAGGAGTTGAAAAGTGCCTGTAGTAATTGGAGTGAATCCAACAAAACCACGAAACCGAAAACGACCGGTAAAAAAAATCAGTCGTTCACGAAACGGAGGGCAATTTATGGCTGAGCAAAATCCGAAAAAACGTAGGAGAAAAAGCAGCGGCAAAAAACGCGGTCCAAAGACGCGCACACGGACGCGGACGGTAACCAAATGGAAGACGCGCACACGCAACCCGGGCCCGCGTCGCAGCATGCGGGCACGCGCAAAGAGCGGTTTTGCTGCTCTCGATATCGGTCATGCGTTCCGTGGATCTATTGCGCTCGTCGGAGGTATGATCTTAGCGAAAGTCGCAGTCAATAAAATAACAGCAAACGGCAGTGAGACCGAGCGGTGGAGCTGGCCGAATATCGCAACGGCGGCACTTGCGGGTTTCTTGGGTGCTTTCGTTTTAGGAGCCGTCTTTAAGCTGCCACAGCAGACCACGCGATACATTTTTATGGGCGGCTTGGCGCTCGCAGCGTACAAGGCGTTTACCTGCAAAATCGCACCGCAATGGGCATGGACTACCACATGGTTCGGACAAGATGAGGATGTCAATCCCGCGCTGCTTGGAGCCGGCGCGGACATAGACGTATTCGCACCCGTGCCGGTGGACGGTGCGGACGAGTATGAGGTCGTCGACGGATACGGATACGGACAGGAAAACCAAATGCTCAACCAAATGGGTTTCGCCGGCGAATTGGTGCCGTACAATCCGCAGATGGGCGACACGCTGAGCCCCGTCTATCCGGAAATGGGATACAGTGGATTGAGCCCCTATCCCGCAGGCGTGGATCAACGCGCGGCTGATTTGGTGAGAGCCTCCAAGGCCTATCCGGGAAGTTATTAAACACAGAAACCAGAAGGAAAGGATTAAAAAATGTACGGTCAAGAATCATCACAGCAACCCTTCGTGAACGTGACTCAAGATTTTCTTTTGTGGGATACAATCGCCATCGGTTCCGATGTTCCCACAAACATCAACGGTTGGTATCCGTCTTTCGCGGCGCTCGCGGCGGCTGATGTACCCCTATCGTTCTTCAATCAGCGTCAAGAAGGTGAGACGGGAACCACCTACACGAACATGAAAAAGAAAACCGGGCTCGACTGGCCGCTCGATGTCGAGTCCCTTGGAATCCGGTTTATCTATCCGGATCCCGTAAATGTGGACATGTTCGACGGCGACAGAGCCGCGAGCAAGATGTTCAGAGAAGTGCTCGTCGAACACACTTCCTTATCGTTGTATATCGGCGGTAGCGATGACAAGATCCTGTCTCTTAAGCCCGCGCATGCGCCGGCCGGATATGGACCGATGGCCAACCAGTCCGGGCCCACGGCCTCGTATTCGTCCACGGGCACCATGGGCGAGCCGCTGGCCGGCAATCGCTGGTTGTGGCTCAAAAAAGCGCTGACTCTCCCGAAGGATATTTCGATTGAGGTGAGATTGAACCTGTCCGCCAAAGCGAAACAGCTTCTCGTCTTGCTCGCGGCGGTTCAGCCGATCGAATTCCTCGCCGGATCGCTGCAAAACTGGGCGCTCATTGAAGTCTCATTGCGCGGAACTCGTCAGGTTCAACAGACAGGCGAATGGCACCGATAGAGGGCCCGCTGTAGGCATCGGAGGGGGAGCGATCCCCCTCCACTTTTAAGGAGCAATTCGCAATGGCAGAAGAGCAAAAAAAGTATGAGGAAAGCCAGTACACGATCGATCTGGTTTTGCCTGGGACAGTCGGCGAGGAAGTAACCGCGACAGTCGTCACCCGTGAGCGGCCGTTCGCAATGACGATGATTACCCATTGTGTTGTCGGAGACGTCCCGGATCCGGTTACGGGAGCCCGCGACCCGGAGCAATACTCCATAGATTGGAGTATCTCCAATGAGAAACGCTACTGGAAAGGCGGATCGGCACCTATGGCGCAATCCGCATTTGGATCGGTCCATACGGGGCAATGGGTTTCATTCCCGCAGCCGGTAGCAATCGAGGCGAAAACAACGCTCTATATCACGCTGCAAAATCGATACGCGGCGCCGGGGAATACTCGCAAGGTTCAGGTGATATTGCACGGCGTAGAAAGGATTTTTGACTAATGTATTTGCAGGGACCGACAAGACAAAACCGGGCGATAACCTACGCATGGTCGGAATACTGGGACGCGCAGCAGTTCGACAAATTGACCGGCGGTCCCGCGACAAAAGACGAGAGCGCGGCGGATTTTCTATCGTCCCTGTTCCGCGATGGGCTATTCACTCCAATCACAGATCCCTATCGAGGCATCGACCCGGATCGGATAATCTGGGAGGGAAGAGAACTCCCGAATCCGCGTATCTACCGGACGCTCGAAAATATGCGCCCGACTCCGCGTAGGGAATTCGAAGTCGATTTCGATGCAATGTACAAGACTCCGGAGGTTCTCGTCTATCAGGAAAACGCGCACACAGTGATGAACAGTGGGCCCGGTGGTTTTTTGTATCTGCCTTACGAGATCGCTCGATTCATAACTCCGGAGGAACGGATCGGCGTCGTCCGTACGATGGAAACCGATCTCACCTGGGAAGACCCGCTCATTCGATGGCCGCGCGGGGATGCGGTTTTCCAAACTCGATATGGAATTCTCGCCCACTGGTATCTGCGATTGGAATCATATGATCCGAACGATCCGCCGAATCCATATGCCTATCGAAATCCGGCCATGCCGCCCGAATTACTGCCGGGCACTCCATACGGACCGCTACCGCAATGGGACGAAATGCGGTTTTTGTGGGGCGGATACAATCCGGTGTATTTCATTCTTCCGCCGAATTCCATCCTGTCTTTGTGGATGGGGTTCTATACGAAGAGCTGTAACTTGCCCTTGCGGTCCATCTCCGGAAGGTTCACCGGATTTACACAAGCGGCGGCGAATTGCCGCGCTTATCAGAACGTGACGATGAGTTGGTAATGGGAAACCGCCGTGTCATAATCGTATCCCATCCTGACTTCGACGCCGAGGGAGCGGCCGGCGTTAAAGCAACCGTCGATATGATCAAGCAATTCAGAGACGGAAACGCAACCGTACTTAAGGAGGTGAAGAAGAGAGGAATTAAACCCGATGAATACGCGCGCTTTGAACGTTGGATATCGAGTCTTGAGTACTTTGTCCGGACGGTGGATCTATGACGACGCCTTGGCCTAAATATATAGAGCGGTACCGTGAATATGTGAGCTGGGAATGCAAGGATTTGCCGGTGGATCTGGTGCTCGCGGTAATCGAGCACGAAAGCGGCGGGGTCGCCGGCAAGCAGGCGGAAAAGAAATGCAAGGCGGCGATCCTTCCTACCGCCGGCGGCGCTCAAATCAACGTAAACCGCGCACTGGGATTAATGCAGGTAATCCCGCCCAATATAAAGAGTTGGAACGAACAGGGCGGAGAGCAGGTTCTTTTTGAGGACATGACGGGAAACGATGAGCGAGCGATCCGGCTCCAAATCCGGCTTGGATGTTGGATCCTCGCCTCGGCATTCAAAGGCCTCAATAAATTCTATCCGGAGGTATTTCCTACCGCGTCCGGAGGGAACGCGGATCCGAACAATGTACAGTGCGCCCTAATCGGCTATGCCGTGGGAGTAGGAGCCCTGCGGGAAAAATTCGATATATTAAAGGCCGAGGGCAAGCCGCTTACTCATGCACAGCTTAGAATATCTTTTCCAGATTGGGGCAAATCGCCAAAAACCGGCAAATGGGTCAATAGGCCGCTCTTCTATGCCGAAGTCGTATGGAACGAATACTCGAAACATATAGGCGGGAAGAAGATAGATACACAGCCGCCCGGGCTGAAAGATAAGGTGGTGAAAGTATTGTCCGGCGGTGGGTGGCTTCTCATTCCGGTTGCGGCGGCGGCGCTGTGGGCGATGTCGAAAGGCAAGGCGCTATGAGAATACCGGCTCATATATCGATTCTCGGTTCGCCCGAGTCGCTCACGTGGGCACCGAACACGCTATCGTCTCCCCCTCGGCGGAATCTATCCGAGACATCGTTTCTATCGCGTCAGTTTTTTCTTGCCTGCAATGAGACGCTTACGGTTCTTTATCTCCTCGATGGGACATACGCGAAACCCATCGACAAACCCGCAGGCCTAAAGGCGGACGCCTATCGCCTATGGAGCGGATTTAAACCCGACGACTGTTATCGATTCAACCTGCCCGAGCACAACCTAAAGCGGCACGGATCCGCCGTCCGTATTTGTTATCAGTCTGACAAATGGGATGGAAAGTTGACACACTATTTTCACGATTTCGAAGACAATCCAGATGTCTTCGTGAATCGATATTCGAACCCAACCATATGGGCCATCAAACACAAACGCGGCCGAATCGTTTCGGCGGAAGGAATAGTATGATGATTACTTCACAGGCCGATAAATCGGCGGAAAAGGAAGGTACAAATGACCTACGCTTTAAGCGTTAAACCACCTTCTGTAAATTGTTGGAGGTGCGATCACTTCTTACCGATCAATCCACTGGAATTGGTCCAAGGGTATTGCCGGAAAGGAGCCCCTTGCGGGCTCGATCTATACGGGGCTGTATCTGGTTCCTTGCTGACGACCAAGGGCGATCTGCTCACGCGGGACCTCGCAAACCTGGTACGGCTTCCCGTCGGGGCGAACGAGGCAGTATTGACCGCCGACATACTCGCGGCGGACGGCATCAAGTGGGCGCCTGAAACACTGACAACCAAGGGCGACCTGCTCACCCGTAATGCAACGGTAAAAGCGCGGTTGCCTGTCGGCGCAAATGGTCTAGTCCTTACGGCCGACAGCACAGTTGCGGAAGGTATCAAATGGGCGGCGGCTCCAAGTCTGGTAATTCAACATGAGTACCAGGGGATTCACGGCGGCGACCAAGTGGCCGGACTCGTGACATTCACAAGGGAGGGTTATCCGCCCGACATCACGGCAAACAAAGTGATCCTTAGTTTGGCAGCGTCTTATGATGAGAACCCGTCTGACATGGCTCCATTTGTAATTCCGGTCGATCCCACATCTCAGATCATCGCAATACAGATTTGCTATTCAGCCGCCGCCGTCATTGCCGCCGCCGTGGGGCCCGCTCCGTTTGTGAGAGTGCTGTTTTATGAGTGGGTGACGGGAGCCGGCCACAACCTCCTAGGTCAAGTGGATGTCCCCCTCGATCCGGCGTCCGTCACTCCACTGGACAGTCTCGTCGTCCCTAATTTCTCACAGGCTCTCTATGTGCTTCCGGCTCCTCTGTCCGGTTTCACGTCCGGCGTGTTTGGCTGGATGTTGGACATCAACGGGGCGGACAATCAAATGTTGCATGCAATTCTCAATGCGTCCGTCCGCATCTACGCTACCACGGACGCTCTCGTAAGCGGTTTCGCGCTCGCGGCGAAAAAATCAGATGGTTTAGAGGATGAGGATTTCGAGGACGATCCGGACGAGAACCTTGACGATGAGAAACCCGACCTGATATCGGGCGATCTATTGGATCCGGCCGACGCAAAAATCATCGCCGAGGAAACAAACGCAGCG
>Ga0172380_10004481_pt1 | contig 17917 bp, 18 predicted proteins | sample Leawe162metaG_FD_119747 | JGI IMG/M metagenome (GOLD analysis project Ga0172380, IMG submission 119747) | Leachate microbial communities from a municipal landfill in Southern Ontario, Canada - Leachate well 162 metaG | ecosystem: Engineered > Solid waste > Landfill > Unclassified | place... | reverse complement strand
TTTGTTTACAATGGGCAGAACCCACCTTAATCGCTCTTCTTTAATTGTAGTTGGCATATTGATACTCATACGCCAGAATACTGCTATTCTGGAAAAACCGCCATATGTATGTGAACATTACCTTCTCATATTGCTAGCTGCTGCTGTTTATGGTTTAATTAGAGCTATGAACATCATCGCAGTCAAATTTTAGTCAATAAATTCCACGACCCGAGAGCCTTAAAATAAATTTAATGCTAAAATGTAATAGTCGGTACGATATTTTCAATCTAATCCTCATTTGGTCAATGGATATCAAAAAACATTGTCAAAAAATATTTATTTTCATCATCAATCTGTTGATTATAATTTTAATCGTTTTCGGTATCAAGGAAAACACTGCCAATTCCGCTCAAAAAACTGAAGAAAATGACACGACAACGCCTGTTGATAATAGCATCCTGCAGACGCAATCCGACATCGCTACCGACAGGGAAAACAAACTGCGCAGCTTGAATACTTCTCCCAAAAATGTAACCCAGACCAAACGGACAACAATCACCACTCAAGCGCCAGTCGCTAGCTCAACCACGACCGCTAACCCTCCCACAAGAAAGACTAAAACTTCCTAATTTTTATCTATGCAAAAGAAAAAATATTTTTTCATCAGTCTGACCATACTAACAACAGTTTTTGCGCTTACCAGCTGTTTTTTTGCCAGGGCGGAGGATGATGAAAACGAAAGTGAGGATGATTATCAGGAAAGCGTAGAAAAGGAGATTAAACCATCCGCCACCAACACTCAGATCCAAAAAACACCTAACACATCAGTCTCGACAACAACCACGACCCTTCAGGATAGCGATGGTGATGGTCTCTTGGACAAAGACGACCCCCACCCGACCATCCCAGAAATATATATCGTGGAAGACAATAACAGGAACGGTATCGTAGACAAGTTTGAAAAATGATTATGGAAGAAAAATATGCCGAAAAAGAATGGCACACCCTCGGCACAGATATCTACTTACAGATTGTAGGAGATGATCTGAAAAACCCAAGAATCAAAAAAGTCTTTTTGGCAGTTGAGGATATATATGACCGGCAAGAAAAAATTTTCAGCCGCTTCAACAAAGAGAGCGAATTGTCAAATATAAATTCTCATCTCGGAAAATTGTTTGATAGCTCTTCCGATATTTTATATTTAGCTAAAAAATCTCTGGAATATTACAAAGAGAGTGATGGCCTATTTGATCCAAGAATTTTGGAAACATTGGAAAAAATCGGTTATGATAGAAGCTTTTCTAAGAAAGATTTTTCATCCGATGAAATCAACGGTATACTAAGCGCAGAGGAAGAAACGACACAATTAGGTTCTGATCTAATTATAAAAGATAGCCGCATTAAATTTCAAAAACGTATGGACTTCTCCGGTGTGGCCAAGGGCTATATAACGGACCAAGTAGCAGATTTTCTGAAACTCCAAGGTTTCCAAAATTTTCTAATCGATTCCGGTGGAGATATGTTTGCTGCCGGAAAAAATAACTTTGACAACCCCTGGGGCATTGCACTGGAAGGCTCCCCCAATGAAAACGAGAGCCTCTTGAAAATTTCCGATCAAGCCGTAGCTACTAGTGGGAATGTCCGGAGGAATTGGCGAAAGGGTGAGAAAAAATTTCATCACCTTATCAATCCACACCAGTTGAACAATTTTTCTTTTGACTTAAAGTCAGTAACGGTAATAGAAAAAAATGTGGAAAGAGCTGACGTATGGGCCAAGATTCTATTTCTCTTGGGACTAGAAAAAGGAATAGAAAAAGCCAAAGAAAAAAAGATAAGCGCTTTTTTTCTTAAGCAGAACGGAAATGTAATTAAATCAGAATAATAAAATTTTATGCGTTATAAACTTAGCGGCTTAATTTTCATTTTCCTTGTCTTTCTTATGACAAGCTCGAATGTTTTGGCTCAAAGCCAAAATGAAAATAGGTTGGATTATGGCAGTGATGTAGTGATTGATAGTGATCTAGACGGCCTAACGGACTTGGGAGAAAAAGACATCTACAAAACAGAGCCGCAAAATCCGGATACTGATAGCGATGGAATTCTGGATGGAGCAGAAATTATCAATAGGACCGATCCATTGAACAATACTTCGCCAAGTGCTATAAGAACCATCAACACTCAAGAAACTCTAACAAAAAATGAAACTCCCTGGGCTTGGTACATCTCTCGTGCCTCCGGACTGATGGCCTATCTTCTTCTTTGGCTAGTGATGTTTTTCGGTCTGGCTATCCGCACCCCGCTCCTCAAGAAAATTTTCTCCCCGGCCTTTTCTTATGAAACGCATACTTGGCTTTCAGTCCAAGCCCTGATTCTAGTTTTTTTCCATTCTGGCGCGTTGCTCTGGGACAAATATCTCCAGCTCAAAGTTCTCGATCTGATTATGCCTTTTCACAGTCAAATTTATACCACCGAAATAACTTTGGGAATTTTAGGATTATATCTTATGATTATTCTCATTCTCACTTCCTATTTTAGAAAATTTTTCTCACAAAAAATTTGGCGAGGCATCCATTTTCTTAATATCCTTCTTTTTATTATCGCGACCGTACACGCTTTCCTCCTGGGCACTGACCTGCAAAGCAGCCCCCTAACCCAGAATATTTTTATCGGATTAGATGCTACCTTAATCATTGTCCTTTTGGTAAATATTATCATAAGAGTCATAGGGATGCTTCAAGCAAAAAAAGAGTTATCCTGATACTATAAATTTATGGAACAATATGATGTCATAATCATCGGCGCCGGACCAGGAGGGCTGAATTGCGCCAAGATTTTGGGCGCAGCCAAAAAGAAAGTACTGCTCTTGGAAAAGAATCCGGAAATCGGACCGAAAATTTGCGCCGGCGGACTGACTCGGAAAAGCTACAGCTATCTGAATCTGCCACCGGATTTGATAGAACATGCTTATGCTGAATTAGTCTTCAACGCACCGCATGTGAAAACTATCATCAAATTTCCCCAACACTATTTCTACACGATCGACCGCAAAAAGATCGGCCAATGGCAATTGTCCAAGCTCGATAAGAACTACGTGACCGTCAGAACAAGTGCCACTGTCACCCAGATAACCCGTGACCATATCGAGATAAATCATTCAGAAAAAATCGGTTATACCACCCTAGTCGGAGCGGATGGATCCGCTTCTATCGTAAAGAGATATCTGAAATTGAAATCGGATCTGATCGGGGTGGCCATCCAATACCTGCTGCCGACAGAAAAATATAAAAAGTTCGAATTATTTTTCGATTCCAACTCTTTTTCGGCTTGGTATTCTTGGATCTTTCCGCATCAAAATTATGTTTCCATCGGCTACGGCTATCCGGCCAAGCGACTTTCTCCACAAATAATGGAAAAGAATTTTTTTTGTTGGTTGGAAAAAAACCAGATTGATATCTCACAAGCCAAAAGAGAAGCCTTCCCCATCAATTGTGATTATCAGGGTTTCAAATTCGGCAATATTTTCCTCTTAGGCGACGCTGCCGGCTTGGCCTCCGGTTTTACCGGTGAAGGAATCTATCAGGCCTTAGTCTCCGGAGAAGATGTAGCTAGGACGATTTTAGACAAAAAACATAAGCCAGAAAAAATCTCGGCCGTTTTGCACGAAAGGAATTACCATCATTTCCTACTCAGAATCGTGGCTTTCTCCGGACCTTTGCGGAACATCGTTTTCGATTTCGTAGCGATCTGCGTGAAAAATAAGCTCTTGAGCAGAACCTTGGTCAGAATATTATCATAATATTTTACGTGGGTTGACAGCCAAAAAGAGGTTTGGTAGAATCGTAATGTACCTTTTAGTTATCTTCCTTCGCTACCGACCAATGTTGGTCGGAATATTAGTAAGGAATATGTCATTGGACTTCCTTTCTCAAAAGGAGACTCGGCCATGCAACAGACGCATAACAAAGGATCTTCGATCGGACCATCCATGAGCAACACCCAAGGCTTTTCTTCCAGCAATTCGGTTAATACGGCAAAGATGGCCAAAATAGCCGCCGCCGGTAATACCGTCGCCATGCAGATCGAGATGATGTCACTGATCAACCTATAATCCTACGGCTTGCAACCTTTAGGAGGGTTGCACACGAGCAAGTAGCTTCGCCAAGTTACTTGCTCTGTTTTTTTATCCGAATCAAAAACCCAACTTCATCGGTTAGGTTTTTTAATGCTAAAATCTGCTAAAATGTTAGGATGTTAAAATGTTAAAATGTCTGAGCGTCGGCAGAATGTTCGGTGCTAAATTTTCCTTTTCCAGATTTTCCAACGGAATCCATTTCCACTCGCGAACCTCAGCACCGGACTGCACTTCACCAATTCTTTTGGCTAAATAGTGCACTAGGATCACGTCAATTTTACCCTCTGGCGTTTCTTTTTGCGTATGCATCAGATATGGCGTTTCGTCCAAAATTTCAATTCCAATCCCCATTTCCTCACTGACTCTTCTTATGGCAGTTTCTTGAAGCGTCTCATTATCCTTAACTTGCCCGCCGCAAAACTTCCAGAAGTCCGTGTCGCCATGTTGACTAAGCATAACTCTCCCCTCCTCCACAATCACCGGCCCCGACGCAATGATTATTTTTGCCATAATATTTTTATTAATTACTTATAATACCTTCGTCATATAACTATCTTTCAATTTATACCCGGCTTTGCGATAATATCCCCGCACTCCCACGCCTGAAATGACCGCGATTTTTTTCATGCCAAATTCTTCCCGGGCAATCCTTTCCGCTTCCAGAAGCAGCTTTTTGCCCAAGCCGATATGTTGCGGTGAGTTTTTATTTTTTTTATCAATAGAGGTTACTTTCCCATAAGTATGCACTTCCCGAATGAGCGCCGCCCCATCAAGAACAGAGCACTGCCCTCTCCCCCTGTACTCAGGGGGAGATGTCCGGTACTCCGGACAGAGGGGGTTCCGAACATTGCCCGGCACTCTCAATCGCAACAACGCAAACAATTTTTTCTTGTCTTCGGAAACAAACTGCAGAAAAATTTCCTTCCCACCGGATGCATCGTAATCAATCCGATCCAAAATAATCTTCTCAGCAAAAACATATTCCCCTCGCACCTCGCGGCAACGGATACACTGACAAACAGATTCCTTTTCAATCAGTTGGCGCAAATTGGAAACCGTCGGACCGGCTTCAATGGAAGAAGTGGGCACGTCGCGCACCAATCGTGCAATTCTGGCATACGGCGGAATGAGGTTTTTCTTGACTCGAATGATAAATTTTTCAAATTTCTGATCACTCAGCGCCTCATATTCCCCTTTTTTCCACAAGGAATAGAGCTTGGTATTTTTGATGACCACCGTCGGATAAATTTTCAGCATATCCGGTTGGAAATCAGGATTGGAAAACAGAGCTTTGAACATCTGATAATCCCGCTTCAAGTCTGATCCGAGAAGTCCAGGCATAATATGGTAGTTTATCTTGAACCCAGCGTCTTTCAATAGCTTCGTCGCTCTGATAGTTTCTTGGATATTATGTCCGCGCCGATTAATCTTTAGCACATCATCAAAAATACTTTGCACGCCCAGTTCTACCCGCGTACAACCCAGCCTTCGGAAATTTATAATCTCATCAACATCGATATAATCCGGCCGCGTTTCCAGCGTCAACCCGATAATTCTACATCTAGCTTTTTCATTCTTTTTTTGTTCTGATTGTAAAACTTTTTCCGCCGACTTTATAGACTTGATGGACTTTATAACTTTATGAACTTTATAACTTCCTCCGTATTCATTGCACGCCCGAAAGCATTCCGTGATAAATTTCATTTGATATTTTTTCGGCAAATAGGAAAAAGTGCCACCCATCACGATCAGCTCAATCTTTTCAACATTGTGACCATTGAGTTCCAAAGCCCGCAAACGTTTTTGCACTTGCCGGTACGGATTGAACTTGGCGGAAATGGCTCGCATCACCGCCGGCTCATTGGACAGATAGCTTTTCGGCATATCCTTTTCCGTCGGACAATAGATGCATTTTCCAGGACAGGTATAACTCTTAGTGAGCACCGCCACCACGGCCACGCCCGATTCAGTCCTGATTTTTTTACTGAAAAGTTTTTTCTCCAGTCCTAGACTCCTGACAATTTCACCTCGCGCCACCATTTTTTCATAGACTTCCCGCAAATCCGGATTGGTCGGCGGCTGCACCCCCAACTGCTTGCAAATGTCTTTTTTCAAGCGCAAAAAATCAACAGGTCCCTTAGAAATACCCACTATAGCCATTTTTATGAATTCCGCGTATATTTTTTGCATATACTAAAGACTAGGGCAAAGGTATGAATTATGCAAGCTTACTCAAACCAAAGCCTAAAGCCGAGCCTTAGGAATTTCCTAAAGCTCGGCTTTAGGTTCGCTCGTTGAGTTTTAATATTACCTCTGCTATACTTCCCCCATATGAAAAGACTTATCTTGGAAAAAATACTCGCTCATACCGAGTCCGGCTATGATCGGATGGCGGAAAAATTTTCCGGCACCCGCGCTTTTTTCTGGCGCGATTTGGAATTCATTAAAGACAGAATCACCTCAGGCGATAAGGTATTGGATTTCGGCTGCGGCAACGGACGCTTATTGGAAATTTTAAAAGATAAAAAAATCGATTATTATGGCGTGGATGTTTCACAAAAACTCATCGACCTAGCTAAGACTAAATACCCAGAATTTGCCCCCAATATTTCAAAAACATCCGGCCAAGTCGGATTGGATTTCCCTGAGAATTCTTTTGACGCGGTTGTATCCATTGCTGTCTTCCACCACTTTCCCGACCGAAATTTTCGCTTGGACACCGCCCGCGAATTGTATCGCACCACCAAACCAAACGGAAAAATCATCATCACCGCCTGGAACCTCTGGCAGAAAAAATATCGCCGCTATATCTGGAAAAATATGGCTCTAAAAATCATCGGCCGAAGCCACTTGGATTTCTTCGATTGCGAAATTCCTTTCAAAAATAACTCCGGCGAAATTTTCACCCGCTTCCATCACGCTTATACCCCGCAAGAATTGGAAAAACTCTTTTCCCGAGCCGGTTTCAAAGAAATCGTAGTCAAAACGATCAATAATAAGAATATGGTTCTGACCGGAAAAAAATAAGATTAGGAAAAACTGCGCAATATGGACAATTTATTATAATCGTGTATAATAGTTTCTAGTTGCTGTTTTTGGCATATTTAAAGATAATTCAGCCCAATCGGGCCCTTAGCTCATCTGGTAGAGCGCCTGCTTTGCAAGCAGGAGGTGATCGGTCCGAGTCCGATAGGGTCCACCAAGTCATTTTAACATTTAAACATCTTAACATGTCAACAATAACAAGGTTTTATTGTTTTTTCTTTTGTTAATATGTTAAAATGCTAATATGATTATATGATATATGGGCGCATAGCTCAGTTGGTTAGAGCGCGTCACTGATAATGACGAGGTCCCAAGTTCGAATCTTGGTGCGCCCACCCATGCACACAATATAAAAAAAATCCCCGGTGGGGATTTTTTATTTCAATTTTTTGACAGCAGCTTTGAATTTATCCCCTTTTTCTTCAAAATTTTTCCAAAGACTATAGCTTGGTGAAGCGGTTGAAAGAAGACAGATTCCGTCCGAGTTAGTGTTAGCGAATGCAAACGCCACAGCCTCTTCCATATTTTCAGTATGCAGGATTCGATATTTGCTTCTGGATTTTTTCTGCAAAAATTCTCCAATTTTTTTTCCACTATCAGGGAAAAGGACGATATTTTTTATTTTTGATCTATCAATAACCTTAACTAGCTCAGAAAAATCATATCCTCGATCCAATCCGCCCAAAAATATTGTGTCCACGCAAGAAAAAGAATTAATGGCTGCCATCGTTGACTCAGGCGTAGTCGAAATTGCATCGTCGTAAAACTTGATCTTTTTATATTCTCCGACAAATTCCAAACGATGAGACAAGGGTTGAAAGTTTTCAATGCCCTGTTTGATGGCGGCTTTAGAAATGCATAAAGTGTCAGCCACGGCCACGGCCGCTTTGATATTTTCCACATTATGCTTGCCTAGTAATGGATTTTTTATATTTCCAAGACCAACTCCACTGAAAGATATTTTTTTTGCACATACCTCCGGCAACCATTTCTTCAGATTGCGATCTTTCTGATTGAAAACAAAAAAGTCTGTCGGGTTTTGGAATTTTACAATATTCTTCTTGGCCACATAATATTTCTCCACATTGTCGTGATAATTCATATGTTCTGGGAAAAGATTGAGAACCACTGCGACATTCGGAGAATACTGAATGTCGTCCAACTGATAGCTGGAGAGCTCGACCACAAAAATTTCTTCCGGATCAATCGGCGCTAACAAAACTTCCAGCATCGGATTACCAATATTTCCCAAAAGTCTCGCTTTTTTTCCAGCTGACTTTAAGATAGAAAAAATGAGCGAAGCCGTCGTGCTTTTTCCCTTGCTGCCAGTCACGCCAATGGTTAGATTTTTTACTTGCGAAAAAAACAGGTTTGTTGCGGTCGCATATGGCCGAGTCACAAACTCTTTTGACAATCCTGGAGTTTTTATGACCAAATCAAAATTACCCTGTTTTTCCAAGTAGTTTTCGTCGCTACTTTGATCAGCAATACTGATCAAAGTCTTTGGAAAATATTTCTTCAGATATTTTTCCGTTACTCTGCCCTCCTTGCCATAACCCAAGATAAGAGCATTTTTCATCCCCAATAATTTAAACTTAGCCGGCATCACTGGCGCATCATTCGTTTTCATAACCGTTTCAATCAGTCTCTCCGGATTTTTTATCCTACCTACAATTTTTCGCACAATAAAACTATCTGCAAATTTATCCTTAGCCAAAAATAAGGCCGCGCGCGCCTCATCAAAAGTGCCCACGCAATCAAAAGGCTTCATTTTTCCAAAACCTAAAATATCCAAAAATAGCGGCAATAACTTTTCATCCGCGTATAAATTTCTATCAAAAATTTTAATCAGGTCTTCCTTGGGCAAAAAAGCTGACAGCATAGTCCACACAAAAACACATTTCGGACATTCCCCGCACCACAATGTCTTGGGTCGCTCCTTATGGATTCTGAAGTTTCGATTGCAACTGGAAAAAGTGGAGAAATATTTTTTATGTTTCGCAAACATTTCCACGATACGGATTTCATAGAACGGGCGGAGCAGTGAAAAGTACGTAACATCTGGACAAATATTTCTTTTGGTATAATTTTGAAAAAGTTTTTCAAATTCCGCAGATTTGCTCCATTGATGATTGATTTCCTCGCCTTTGTAATGCACATTCCCGAAATTACTGCTAAATTCATTCGATACGATTACCTGGGAATAATCATAGATAAGCGCAGAAAAATACCCCAGAAAGGCAAAGATGGCTGAAATAGGAATATGCCCGTTAAAGGTGCCTGGCAGATTTTCAAATATTTTTTCGTCCATACGACGCTCAAGTCTAAGCGCCCCAATGCCGATTTTTTCGACAACTCGCCCAGAGACCAGATCCTTTTTCTGCGTCTCAATCAAGAACGCCGCGATTTCTTCCTTCTGTTGTTTCAAAAGTTCCGCGGCTACAATCGAGTCTTTTCCACCACCGATGCCGACCAAGAATCTGTTTTTTCTCTCCAATCTAAAAACGACTGGCTCATCTTTTCGGCTCGCTGAAAATCTAGCGATTTTTTCCGGATCAAGTTTGTTGCGATAGAAAAATTCTCCCAGCCCTTTTTTGTAAACCGTATTCCAAAATTCAGCTTGCCCTCGGGACAGTTTGCGATCAATTTTCATCTGTGGCGGACAATACAGTTTATAATAACTGATTCCCAAAATTATATGTAGGTCGGATAATATGGCATTTAAAATTTCTGACGGAATCTTCGCCACTGCAAAAGGCGCCGGAAAGATAATCTTTTCGGAAAAAACAAGCGGCGCACGATGCGCAAATCCAACCTCATAATCAAACTGGATGCTTCTTCTTTTAGCATCCAGTCGATAGGAAGTAAACTTAAAAAATTTTGCTTCATTTTTCATAAACATCCGACCAAAATTTGCATCTTATTCTAACAGATTTCCCGCTCAACGTCAACGCTTGATTATCCTCCCATTTCTTCCGCCTTTATATTCTCCGTCTTTCATGACAACTTTGCCATTGATGAGCAGCTGCTCCACCCCCCGCGAATACTGGTAAGGATCGTCCTTGGTCGCATTAGCAGATATCTTATCCTTATCCAAAATAACCACATCGGCAAAATATCCCTCTGCAATTCTGCCGCGCTTCTTTAGGCCAAATTTTTCCGCCGGATATGCCGTCATTTTTCTGACTGCTTCCTCCCAAGTCAGAACTTCCTCGGCCATAACGTATTGAGAAAATATCTTCATCGTCGTCCCAAATGACCGCGGATGGACCATCTCTCCTGTATCAGTATGCTTAATGCTATAGCCGGCACCATTTGTGGCAATCATCGACAAGGGACTGCGCAAGGCTTTCCGAATATTGTTCTCGCTTAAAAGTTCCGCACTGGTTATCACTCGTCCGTTGGAAGCGATTAGTATGTCCAAAACAGTATCTTCCACCGTTTTATTCTGTGACATCGCAATATCATTCACGCTTCTTCGGTTCAAAGTCTTGTCCAATCCGCTCGAAGCGATTTCTATCTTATCATATTCAAAAATGGATTCCCTCATCTCGGAAGTGACCTTGGCTCTAATGACCGGATCAATCAGGCGATTGAGCATCATCTGTCGGCCGCCTTCCGCCACCCACGGCGGCAAAAATGTATACAAAACCGAGCCTGTATTAGTGTAAGGATAAATATCAAACGAAATATCCATTCCTTTTTCACTCATCCGCTCAATAAGTGCCAGTGCTTCTTCCATCTTAGGCCAATTTTTAGCACCGACCGCTTTAAGGTGGGAGATGTGCAACTTAACGCCAGACTTTTCAGCCACATTGATCGCCTCCTCAATAGAATCAAAAAGTTCTTCCGCTTCTCCGCGGATATGCGTGGCATAAACACCGCCATATTTCTGCACCACCTCAGCCAATTCAATCAACTCGGAAACTGTCGCCATACGGGCGTGAGTGTAGATAAGACCTGTAGACATACCCAGCGAACCTTCTTCCAAAGACACCGCCAATTTTTTCTTGATGAAATTCAATTCTTTCGGATTAGGGCTGCGCATCTCGTCTTCCAAAATGCCGCGCCGCATCGTCCCATGACCAGATAAACTTCCGAAATTCAAAGCCATACCTTTTTCCTCCAAAAAATCAAAGAATTCTTTCATACTCAGCCAATTAACATTGACTTTCGACAAATCTACCCATTTCTGAATAGATTCGATATTCTTGGAAGAAACCAAAGGCGCCAAAGACGAACCGCAATTTCCGCCGATAATGGTTGTAATGCCTTGGTTTACCAGACTTTCCAAATCGGGCTCCAGAAATATCTGCCAATATGTGTCGCTATGATTGTTCACATCGATGAACCCAGGACAAACGATCTTTCCCTTAGCGTCAATTTCAATCTCACCTCTTTCGTTATGTAATTCTCCGACCTCCACGATCCTATCATCTTTTATCCCCACATCTAAATCCCGCATCGCTTCCCCGCTGCCATCAATGACCGTGCCGTTTTTGATTAAGATATCGAACATAATAAAAAATTTCTAATTCACCTAATTTCTAATTCACCTAATAAATTACCTAATTCATAATGCCCTAAAAACTTAGACATTTGATAATTTTGAATTAAATATTTTATTAGAAATTAGAAATTAGAAATTTTAAATTGCAGGCCACAAAGTATCAAAAATTATCAACATTATTTATTACTGATAAATTGAGCCATTTCCACTAATCTATTCGAATATCCCCATTCATTATCATACCAAGAAACTACTTTAACCAAACTTCCGTTGGCCATCGTGAGCGGCAAATCAACAATGGAACTGCGTGGATCCATTTTGAAGTCCATTGAGACCAATCCTTCATCGGTCACTCCTAAGATGTCTTTCATTTCATTTTCCGCTGCCGCACGAAAAGCTTCATTGATTTCGGCCACAGTCGCTTCTTTTTTGAGTATGCAAACATAATCAGTGATGGAAACAACCGGCGTCGGGACGCGTAGAGAAATGCCGTCCAACTGTCCCGCTAGATGCCTCAGAACTTTGCCGACCGTCTTAGCAGCTCCCGTCGTGGTCGGAATAATGTTCAGAGCCGCCGCCCTAGCCCGACGAAGATCATCGTGAGGCAGATCCTGCAATCTTTGGTCGTTAGTGTAGGAATGCGTGGTAGTCATAAACCCTTTTTCCATCCCAAAATTCTCATCCAAAATTTTTATAACAGGCGCCAGACAATTGGTCGTGCAAGAACCATTTGAAATGATCGCTTCTCCCTTATATTCATTTTCATTCACGCCCAAAAGATAGACCGGCGTATCGTCTTTGGCCGGCGCAGACATAACCACCTTTCCCGCTCCGGCATTGATATGTTTTTGAGCTTTCTCCTGACTGTTAAAGACTCCACTGCATTCCAAAACAACATCCACTCCCAATTCCTTCCAGGGCAATTTGGCCGGATCCGTTTCCATAAAATATTTGACGCGCGTTCCGTCCACAATAAGCTCCGAGGCGGTTTCATCGACTAAGACTTCCTTCTCATATTTCCCATAAGAAGAATCGTATTTCAAAAGATGGGCGGCCGTCTTAATGTCCGTCAGGTCATTGATCGCCACCACCTCGATGTCTTCTTTGCTAAAAGCGATTTTGAAACTTGGGCGGCCGATGCGGCCGAAACCGTTGATTGCAATCTTGGTCATAAGGATTGTTCGATTAAGTATTTTACTGCCTCTATTATATCTCAACTCCGGTTATTTTCCAATGGTCACCCGCAACCTTTTCAATCTCAAACACAGTGTTTTCAAAGGGAGTATTTTTCGCCACAGTTTCCAACCCGAAACGCAGATTTTCCTCAGAGATATCTTCCGTATGCTCCGAGTGACCGTCATGCGCTAAAGAAACCTGTCCGATTTCAATCTGAACTTTTTTAATCTTATCGAGCTTCTTTTCTGCAGCGATAGAGCTCAAATCATCTATAATTTCTTTAGCTAAAATAAAATCATGCATGCCGATTTTTCCTGCGAGCGTAGCGAGTAGCTGAAAAATCGAGCATCCCGCTAAAATTCGCTTCTAATAATTTAATTTATCATCCTTCTAAGCCGTAGGCGCCTACGCACACCAGTCCATCTGTAACATCAATTCTCTATTGGAATTTTGTGCGGGATAACCTCCCCTACTCACTTTTCCACAGTCCGTGCACATTGCAATATGCCCGCGCACTTAAATTTTGCGCTTCCAAGCAAAATTCCGCGACGGGTTCTTGTCCAGGCTCCAAGTGCTTCCGATAGACCCGATGCTCCGTAATAACCTCAATCCATTCAATGTAATGCTCAGCTTCCATTGGATGCGCGATGCTACCTACGCTCACAATCACCCCTATGTCAGTCCGCTCGATGACCGGCTTGTGTTTTTCCATACCCTCATCTTCCGTTTTCGCCGTTTGCAAATCCATCGGTTGTCCGCAGCAAACCAGTTCCCCTGCGCCACTATGCACCAACTCGGTCATATTTCCACACACGCTGCATTTGTACACTTGATTTAACTCTGTCATAAAATTTAGCATCTGGTATTTAGTATTTTGTATTTGGCATTGATACAAGATACTAGATACAAAATACATTATACTAATTAATGGACCGCACAACTAATACACGGATCATACGCTCGGATGAAAGCTCTTAATTTTTTTTCGCGTTCCTTCCCCTCTAGGCCGATGATGCTCGGGATATATGCAGCCACATCATCTTCCAAATTGCCCAGAAATTGAGCGGTTGGCGTAATGATATTCACATTTTTGATATAACCCTTCGCGTCCACATCCACGTGATAATAGAGCGTACCGCGCGGGGCTTCGATCGCCGCCGCACCCGTACCTTCCTTGATTTCATATTTTTTCGTGACCACATTTTCCAGATCCATATGCAAAAGTTCCCGGATGAGCTGGGCGGAATTTTCGATGGAGTGGATGACTTCCACCATCTGGGCCAAGATATTGCCGAACGGATTGTAATATGGGAATTTCCACCCGAGACTGTTCAAATATTTTTGCGCCACCGGCTTCAGTTTATCACGATTGATGTTTATCCTTGCAATAGCGCCGATCATATAGCTCTCCCCGTTATGCTCCACCCGCTTGATTATCTCTTGCTGGCGCTGCAATTCGTGGAAACTGGCTTCAAAATTTGAAACAGGGATATATGAACCCCGATCGCTTGCCACATCACCGTCATAAATGGCATACTCGCCTTTTTTCTTCAAACTGACATATTCCGTCTCACGATAGAATTCGGGAATCTTTATCTGTCGGAAAAATTCTCCCAATCTTTGCGCAATCTGCAAAACCTCCTCTGCCTCAGCCGATAATTTCCGCAAACTTTCGACATCGGGCGCTTTTTTGAACCCACCCACTTCATTGGTCAAGGGATGGACCACTCTCCCCCCGATGACCTTCACAATCTCCATCCCAAATTCACGGATGCGGATAGCATCCTTGGTTTCTTTGGGATATCCTGCTACCAGCTTGATGTCATTATCCATATCCAAAAAATCGGCCAAGGATAGAAAGAACAGATGCAACGCATGCGAATGGATAATCTGGCCATATTCCATCACCGCGCGCAGCTTCTCCGTTTCGGGTGTAACCGTGACACCCATAGCATTTTCCAATGCTTTAATCGAAGTCAGATTATGCACCACCGGGCAGATCCCGCAGATCCGTTGCGCCACCACGGGCATATCCGTAAAATATCGTCCTACCAGCACGCCTTCGATCAAGCGGATACCTTCCTGCACTTCCAATTTGGCGGATTTTACATCACCATTCAAAACGCTCGCCATAAAACCGGCGTGCCCTTCCATCTTTGCGATATGATTTATCTTGAGTAACATAGACTAATTATACTTTTAGTTAATTTAATTTACAAATATTTTTTAAAGCATCCAGATCTTCTTCTGTCAGTGTTGGAGTGTTCATATCCTGATCACCGATCAAATAATACATTATGGATTTGGAATTTTCCGTATGAGACAATCCGAGATAATGACCCAATTCGTGCACCAATGTCAGACGAAGATCCGCCGTTTTTTTGAATTGGTAGATATCGATTTCTTGGCCATCGAAGACTCCTTTCTCAAACTCCTGCATATCGCCATATTGGCTCTTATAGGTCGAAATGGTATTATTATAGTTCGTTACCACTTGATTCTCTTTTTTGGCCAGGCTATTGACTTGCTTGGTCAGATTATTAATGATCGTCCTCTCTTTGTCGATCTTCGCATATTCGTCCTCCAGATCATTTTTCTCATTTTTCAATTTGTCATACTCGTCACCGGGAGCGCCGCCCTGGCTGTTCCAATAGCTGACTTCGGCATTATATTTTTCCAAATCCTTTTTATATTCCGCCACATCCCTATTATAAGCATCGACTCTCTTCTTGTAATCGGCACTCAGCGAATCATATTGCTGGTCCAGCGCCTCATTAGTCGCCTCCAAACTCTGCAAATTTTGTTCCAATTGCGCGGCCGCATCGGACTGTTCCTGTCGGTTGTCATAGACCAGATTTATCTTAAAAACTGCCTCCGAATTATAAACGAGCAGCGTCCTCCCATCCGCCTTATTCCAAACAGCTGCCGCCTGAGCGGCCAGATCCTTGAGTTCATCCTGGGAAATTCCGAACTTCTGATCGACGTTTCCAATGGCATATTCCAATGGCTTGGAACACGGTTGATCAATCTGCAACTTCTTTTGCGCCACCACTTTCACTTCCTGCACAACCTCGCGGGTCTGCTCCCGATTGGTCAGCATTATCCCCCAAAAAGAAAGCAGTGCGATGAGCAAGAGATATTTAAAAAAATTCTTCATAATTACGAATTACAAATATTTACAAATTTGTATTTTGTAGAACTATGCACTCTTCTCCTCAATATCATCGCGCAAGCCATAAATCTCTGTCGTATTCTCAAATTCTTCATCGCTCATCATATTTTTTAGAGTCGCTCGCATTGCTTTCACATTGCCTGTTGGCCTGAGTCCCCGACAACCTTGGCACATCATGCGGCTGGTCGGGCACACCGCATTGCAACCGCCCAATATCATCGGTCCAAAACATGGTTTTTTGTCCAGCAAAAGACAGTGATTGCCCGCTTTTTTGCATTCCACACAAACCGGAGAATCAGGAATGACAGGAATCTTCCCCGCTATCAGCTCCGGAATATACCGCAAAAATTCTTCTCCATTGATCGGACAACCGGGAAAAGTGAAATCCACTTTCACGAAATTATCGATTTCCTTGACCTCTTCATTCTGGATGCCCTGGATGTATTTATACACGTGTTTTATGGTATTGGTCTTCTCGTGATAATTCTTGATTTCCGGAATACCACCCATCGCCGCGCAATTTCCCAGCGCCACTAGAAGCTTGGCGCGTTTTCTGGCTTCTTGCAAAGTTTTCACATTCGCTTCCGTCATTGGATTGCCTTCCACGAAAACTACATCCAATTCTCCGCCCGCATCTTCTTCATCTTCAATCAACCTAAAGTCCACCATTTCCACCACTTCGGTTAATTTTAAAAATCTTTCCCCGAGATCCAAAAGCGCAAACTGGCAACCTTCACAAGAAGTCAGACTGACAATGGCAATCTTCGGTTTTTTTTTGTTTTCCATCTTAAAAAATTTTAAATTTATTCTGCACTTTCATATTCTAACATATTTTTTGCGTTTATGGAATACTTCAGCTTGAAAAATGGAACAATCACCCATTTTCTGCTAAGATTTAGTAAAGCTAGGGCTAACAGTCCGCTTTTCCTTGCCATATATGCAAAACTTTTATTTTCCTGCTAAAAATAAAAAAATAGTCCTCGCCCTCGGCGCCGAATCCGCCGGAAATTTTTCCGTATATCACCCCCTCCCCTGTACTCAGGGGAGGGCTGGGTGTATTTCCCCCTCCCCTGTAATCAGGGGAGGGCTAGGGAGGGGTTGTGGGAGGGCTGAGAATTCAATCTACCTTTCCCAAGACTTTGGCGATCTTTTGGAAGAAAATAATTTTATTCTATTTAAAAAAGCTTTGTTGGATTTTTTGAGAAAAGAAAAAATTACACCCGATGTGATCCTGACCGACCTGCATCCCTTAATGAAAACGACTTTATGGGGCGAAACGTTAGCCAAAAAATTCAGAGCAACGCACATTAAAGTCCAACACCACCACGCCCATATTTTCAGCGCAATTGGAGATTATCTTACCCCCTCCCCTGTAATCAGGGGAGGGCTAGGGAGGGATTACGGAGAAATTTCCAACACTTTCTATGGCATCACTATGGACGGCACCGGCTACGGAGAAGATGGAAAGATTTGGGGCGGAGAAATATTCAAAATTTCAAATTTCAAATTTCAAATTTCAAATGAAATCCCAAATTCAAAATTACAAAATAAAAAGCCAACTATTAAGCGGATTGGGCATCTTGAGAATCAACTACTGCTTGGCGGTGAAATTGCTATCCGCGAACCGGCTCGGATGTTAATTTCTATCTTGTCTAAATTCATATCCAAAAAAGAAGTTTACAGTTTCGTCAAAAAATATTATTCCCAAAACGAATTTGAAGTTTTGCATAATCAACTCGCGCAAAACTTTAACTGCCTAGAAACTTCTTCAACCGGCCGCGTGCTCGATGCCGTATCACTTTTATTAGGTTTTTGCGGAAACGAAAGAAAATATAAGCACGAACCAGTAGACCTATTAGAAGCTGAATCTACAAAGCCATACCTTGATTTGAAACCTAAG
>Ga0172380_10004480_pt1 | contig 17918 bp, 27 predicted proteins | sample Leawe162metaG_FD_119747 | JGI IMG/M metagenome (GOLD analysis project Ga0172380, IMG submission 119747) | Leachate microbial communities from a municipal landfill in Southern Ontario, Canada - Leachate well 162 metaG | ecosystem: Engineered > Solid waste > Landfill > Unclassified | place... | reverse complement strand
CATTCCAATCTTTGAAGCGTTTTCAGGCGGAATGAGCCCTGTTTTATTTGATGCGGTGTCCATCCCGCTCTCACTGTTGGTGCTTGGCGGCATCCTCCTCTACTTCCGGTTTGTCCACCCATGTGCATTTAACCCGGAAGATACCGGGTCGCAGGAGACATGCCAGAAAAGTCACGGAGCTGGAGCCGGAACCCCGGTCCTGCATACGGGGATTCACTGGCGGGCATGGACCCCGTTCATCGCGATCCTGGTTGCCATCCCGGTCGCGCTTCTTCTCCTGAACTTATCACAGGTGAGCATGATCAACTTCATCATGCTCGCCGGGGCGGTGACGGCACTCGCTCTTGCAGCGCCGGCTGCCCGTGCTCATGGATTGACACAGGGGGCGAAACACGCGGGTCTTATCATCTTTGATATCTGTGGCGCAGGGGCGCTGGGGTTTGTGATTGTTAAAAGCGGTTTTGCACAACAAGCCCTCTCCCAGATGACGCTCGCCATTCCCATCATCCTTGTGCCGTTCATCCTTGCCGCACTGATCGAGACCGCACAGGGTTCACGGGTGGTGACCGCGGTGATCACAGCGGAAGTCCTCGCAGGTTCAGCGGTTGTGAATGCGATTCACCCGCTCCCGCTCATCCTTCTCATCAGCGCCGGGGCGTGCATTGTGTCGTATGTGACCGATCCCTTCTTCTGGCTTGTTCAGCGGACAACCGGGGATGACACAAAAACCGTCGTTAAAAATTATACGCTGCCCATCGCACTCGCGGGGGTTGGGATCTTTCTTGTCGCTATCGCTTTGGAATACCTCGTCTTCCGGTGATCGCAGGAGATTCCGACCCGGTTCATTATCACGTGTCGTGCGGTTATTTTCCCATACGTTTCGTGCACTTCAGCGCTTTGCGCCCGCGGTCCGTGATGCTGTAGATGATCCAGTTCCCGTGGTACTCACCTGCGATCAGGTCACATTCTTTGAGGATCATGAGATGATAGGAGAGTTTCGAGCCGGCGAGGTGCATGAACCGGTTGATGACACAGACACAAAGCGGTTGATCTTTTATCAGGTACAGGATCGTGAGTCGCAGAGGATCTGAAAGCGCATGATAGATTTTACTCTTCTCAACAAGGTCTTCCTCCGGGGGGATGCCTCAAATCCCGGAACAAAGGATTACAGACCCGATCCAACAGCGGTTGCGAGTGCAGGAATATGTGGATTCCCGCCTTTTTCTGAACTAAACAAGGGATTTGGTAGGTGATTATCATGACGACCTCAAAACTTAAAACGCATTTCCCGCAAGGATCACACTCAATATTGTCATGATTGTACTCGCTCTGGATGTTTTTGCTGATAAAGATATGTGCGACAAGCGCTCATCATCTCCGCATTTTCTTCGATGACAGTGCAATTTCATCATCATCAATCATCGGGATCTTCATATGCTCGATTGCCCAGTCGCAGAGCGCATCGAGAAGCGGGATGATCGTCATCCCCAGCGGAGTGAGTGAATACTCAACCTTAGGCGGAACCTGGTTGTAGACCTTCCTCTTGATCACACCGTCCTCCTCAAGTTCACGGAGCTGTTTGGTGAGCATTACATCCGTTACGCCGGGAATTGACCGCCGCAGATCACTGAACCGCAGTACTCGTTTTCGCAGGAACCATATGATCAGCGGTTTCCATTTCCCGCCGATCACATCAAGCGTGCCCTCAACCGGGCAGAAATAACAAGAGGGATCTTTCATCATACGGTTTTAACTATGATTTTCTATAGTATATACGATTCGAATTAGTATCCTATATAAATTTAGTGCTGGCAGAGAATTATTGGAATTAATCCTGGCTTGCACACCGCCGGAGATTCCTAACCTGATGGTGAAAACCGTGTTACAAGAACAACTGACTATCGCATTAAATGAATTTATCCACGTTGCCATCGTGCTCGTGCTCCTTATCGCTGTTATCTCGGTGCTCACCGGTATCGTTCGCGAATATGTCCCGCAGGAAAAGATCCAGAAACGCCTCGGGAGCGGTCTCGGAAGGAAAGGTCCGTTCATCGGGGCACTTCTCGGGATACTCACTCCGTTTTGCAGTGCATCCATGGTACCTGTCTCAATGGGTATGATCGAGTCGAAAGTTCCTTTCTCGACCGTGCTTGCATTTTTATTCTCTTCACCGGTGTGCAATTTCATGGTCGTGGGAATCATCTTCGGGGTCTTCGGCTGGCGGATCGCTCTCGTCTATTTTGTCATGACCCTTGTTATGGCGATTATCGGCGGAGCGTTCCTCGGCAGCACTCGGCTGAAACATGAGGTCAAGGAAGTGATGTTTGCGGTCGAATCGTGCTGTCCTGCGTCAGCTTCAGCACCGGCATCCGCTTGTGGGTGTTCTGCCGGGGTGCAGCAACGGGCATGCGACATTTTACCGTGCAGTGCATCTCCGGCACCGCTCGCTTCGGGAATCGGGTGTTCTGCACCGGTTACGAAACCGGTTTCGACATCTTGCTCCGAACCCGTAGTTTCATCGTCAGCGTGCTGCGGATCAACATCACCCGCGGCGGAATATGAGAGGGGCGGTTTCTGGGAATGCAACCTGCCCCGTATCGTCCGAAGCATGCCGTTTGCCAGGGCACTCTTTGTACAGATCATCCCCTACGTGCTCATCGGTGCAGCGATCAGCGGCATCATCGCGGCGTTTATCCCTGCAACGCTTGTCGAGACCTACGTAGGCAACTCGAATCTCCTCGCAATCCCGATTGCCGCAGCAATCGGGGTCCCGCTCTACCTGAGAATCGAGATGGCGATTCCGCTGCTCTCGGTTCTTCTCGCAAAAGGCATGAGCCTCGGTGCCGCGATGGCACTCCTCATCGGCGGAACCGGCGCGAGCCTGCCGGAGATTGCAATCCTGGGCTCCATGCTCAAACCCAAAGCCATCGCAGCCTACGTCCTCTGGGTATTCATCACGGCAACCCTGGGAGGTTTTGTCTTCTATGCATTATTTGTCGGATGATTATGGGGTACCAGGATGATGAAAAAATGACTGGACAGAAAATGGGTCATGACAGAGCCAATGAGCACGGAGTGTCCCCGTGCCCGGCTCCCTGCACCTCACCCCCCGGGGGAATACGCGGATCCCTCAGTTACCTGATCTCCTGCTGTCCCTACACGATGCTTGCGAAGAAGGTCCTGCGGTTGCTGCGGGGTGAAACCGGAACGCTCCCGGATCAGATCACGAACCGGGAGATCCACCTGAAAAGCAATATCAGAATCGGGTACGGTATCATGCTTGTCGGGATCTTCTGCCCTATCTTCTGGTTATCCCTGCTGTCCGGTGCAAGAGGGGATGAACTCATATTCAATGCGATCCACTCGTTTCTTGTTTTCCTGTTCGGCATCGGGTTTGTGATCGCATACAGGATCCAGCTTGGAAGGGAATTCGAGGGTAAAAACCGATGATGTCTCCAGTCCTGAAGGTATTTGCTCCCTGTATAGGCGGCGTTGCGCTCATTTTCATTGTTAATGCCGTTGTATCGGGCAGCGGTTGGTTGCTGCCGACTGTCGTTATCGCAGGTATCGGCTGCATCACAGCGGGAATCGTTATCATGAAGGATAAGAGAAACCGGAAAACATTCTGTTGAGTGATTTATGGTAAAAGATCTAATACAAGAGAGCAGAATGAGATCTGACGAACGACAGGCAAAAAGCCTGATGATGATCGGTGCCGGTCTTGCTCTTTTCGGATTGGTCTGTCCGTTCTTCTGGATAAGCCTGATCTGGGGAAACTCTCCCCACGAGACGTGGGTGTATGGCGTCCATTCACTCTGCTTCATCGTTATAGGATCAATCATCCTGGTGAAGGGATGGTATGATATCAAACATCCTGGAGCCCCGGTGAATCTCCAGAAGCTCTGATGATCGTTCCCTCCTGATTGATTCAATAAACAATGGCATGTCTGTTACAGGATGTGTCTGCAAAGCATTTCAACTTTATATGAAATATCAAACTATTTAACATAGTCCACCCCATGTAACTTCAATTAATCTTGAATTGCTTGCAGGAGATGAGGAATTATGGTAACACCAGACGAGATACAGAAGTATAGTATCCGGATGAAAGAGATTCTCGGGTTGACGGGCTCACCGATCGGTGTCAGGCTGCAAAAGACCGCAGAACCGGTCACTGGGGCAGCAATGGCGCAGAGCCACCGGTACTGCCAGGCACTCATGCGGGCTCGGCATGGCGATCATGTGATGGTCAATGCCTCAACACTTTCCTGCCCGGCAGCAGCCCGGGCATTCGGGTTCCGCCCGCTTCCCGAGCCCTTAAAGACCGGAAAAGGTTTGATGGGTTTTGGTATAACAGCCGAAGAATCGGTTGGGAGGAGGATGTTCGAGCAGATGGCGGTGCTAAACATGGGTGAAATTGCGCAGCTCGATGTGTTCCCCCTGGACAAAGCGGTAAATGTGCCGGATATTGTTGTTGTCGAGGACGAGGTGGAGAAATTGATGTGGATCGTTCTTGCATATATGCACGTGAAGGGCGGGGAGCGTGTGACCGCATCGACAGCGGTGCTACAGGCAACCTGTGTCGATTCTACAGTGATACCATTCCTCGAACAGCGGTTGAACTTCGGGTTTGGCTGTTATGGGTGCCGGGATGCAACCGATATCGGGCACAATGAGACGGTCATTGGATTTCCCGCACAGTTCCTGCCTGCGATTGTTGACCATCTCGAACACCTGAACAAGAAGGCACTCCCTCAGTCTCGTGGGAAACACGCACTTGCCGCGCTCAAAAAGCAGATTTCAGATGTAAAGGAAGAAAGGTCCTGTGCTTCGCTGTGAGGCTGATCAGAAACACTCATCCGTTCATAAGGAAATCCCAGTATGATAGCCTTGGATCGGATCGATATGATGACTGAACGTAAATCCTCCCTCCACCACCCCATACCCTTTTACCGGCAGCACTATGACTTTACCTGTGGCCCTGCCTGCCTGATGATGGCGATGAAATACCTGGATGACACTCTGGTGCTCTCAAAGGAACTGGAGATCGATATCTGGCGGGAAGCAAACCTCGTTGCTGTCCCGGGAACCAGCAGGTATGGTCTCGCATTTTCTGCTGCAACCCGGGGGTTCTGTGCACGTGTTGCCAGTAACACCGGCGGGATTGATTTCGTGGAAAAAATCGATCCGTCGCTCGAGGATGAGGCGAGGGACGTGCTCCGGGCACAGTTCTCCGAGCGGCGGATCCGGTGTAGGAATCTCGGGGTCAGGGAGCGCCGGGCATCGATCACCGCCAGAGTCCTCCGTGCAGTTCTACGCCAGGGCCACGTCCCTCTGTTCGTAACCAGCACCCGGTTTTACAGCGCTGATGATCTCCCGCACTGGGTGGTTGTGACCGGGATCGATAACGGGCGGCTCTCTTTCTTCAACCCTGCTGATCCGGGAATGCGGACACGGGCGGTCGGGCACGATTCGCTCCACTCGTTCATCGGGTACCGGGGCGACCAGTCCATGGTTGAAGTGTGGAAGGAATAATTTCTGATCGTTTTAAATAAAGGGTGTTCCAAAATTTTGAAATTCTGAAAGCAGCAATATTAGAAGTCAAAAATAATCATTTTGGAGTATCATGGACTCATTTGCTTCAGGATTCGCCGGTGTTGATGCTGCGGGAGATGCCCATTCCTTTGTAACATATCTGGACCTGATCCACTCGCTGCCTTTTTTCCAGGAATGTAAACGTCAGAGTTACCAGAAACTTGCGATCCGACCCGGTGCATCCGTGCTGGAGATCGGTTGTGGGAACGGTGTTGATGCGACAATTCTTGCAGGCATGACCGGTCCGACAGGGCAGGTAATCGGAATCGATGTAAGCAGTATGATGCTCACTTCAGCGCGGGCCCGTGGTTGTGCTGGCAGTATAACTCCTGACTATGCGCTCTGTGATGCATCAAACCTTGCATTTTCTGATGGGACAATTGATGCGGTCCGGGCGGATCGCGTACTTCAGCACACGAAAGATCCATCTGTCGTCATCCGGGAGATGGCAAGGGTGACCCGCCAGACCGGGAAAATCGTAGTATTCGAACCGGACTGGGAGACATTCGTCCTCTGGCCAGGTGAACGTGAGGTAACCCGGAAAATCCTGAACTTCTGGTGCGACCGTATCCCTTCGGGCTGGGCAGGGCGTACCCTCTCTACGAGTTTTTCGGCAGCCGGTCTTTCCGATATTGAAGTTACTCCCATGAGCCTGGTGATCACCAGCTTGCCCCTTGCCCGGAGGATTTTTGATCTTGAAACGACAGCAACTCTTGCTGTCCAGGCAGGGATTGTCAGTTCCTGTAAAGTGGAACCCTGGGCTGAAGAACATTCACGGGCAGATACTGCCGGGCATTTTTTCAGTTCGCTGACATTCTATCTCGTAACGGGAACGAAACGCAGCTGATTCCGCTGCTCACCGTTTCATGATGAGCGTTCGAACGCCATGGTCCTCATAGCGATCCCCTGATCGTTTTCATCAACATCGTTTTTTACCGTGGAATGGGTGGGCGGGTTAGGATCGCATCCGGTTTTTAAACCATCCCCGCTCCGTAGATGATGACGGTATAATACATCCCAATGACAATAAAAACCGCCGCAACTACTCTTCGTATCCAAACCTCCACTGCCCCGATTTTCTGGACAAAACCGCCGCATTTTCCTACACTTTTGACGAGAAGGTACGAGATCACGATGACCGGTAAACCCGTGGCAAGGGCGAACACCGCCGGAATGATCACCGGATCACCGGCACCAAGGGCGAGCGGGATCAGCATGGCAAAGAAGAGCACGGCGGAGAACGGGCAGAATGAGAGCGCGAAGACGATGCCAAGCAGGAATGCCCCCAGGTATCCCCAGTCTGCCAGCCGTGTCGAGATGCCGGACGTGAACCCGGCAAAACAGTCACCGCCGGGCAGCCGGTCGAGATGGATGATATCAAGCAGGAAGATGCCACACAGAACGAGGAATGGTCCGAGCAGGAGTTCCCCGTAGTGTTGGAGCCCGATTGCGATGATCTGAATGTTCATGCCGAAGAATACGATTGCAGATGCGACCGCAATATACGCTGCCATCCTGCCGAGCGTATACACAAACCCGGTGAGAAGCGTGTGTTGGCTGTTGTCAATTTTTTTCGAAATATAGGCAATGGCGGTGATGTTCGTTGCGAGCGGGCAGGGACTAATCGCGGTCATCAACCCGATAAAAAATGCAGCAACGACCGGGACGGAACTCTCCCCCATCGTCCCGAGAAAATTCAGGAGATCCATTTCAGGAAAGATCTCCGTTCAGGCGCTTACTAATAATCGCCGAGAGGTATGTCGCATACAAGTCTTTGTTGTTGATCAAAGACCAGACCCGGATGTCCTGCTCCTTGTGAAACCCGGTCGCATCATACACTCCGATCCAGAGCGACGAACCAGTCACACCGTACTTCGATGCGAGCGCGTAATTCTCCGGCTGTTGCGCGTTCACGTGTGCGAAGACCAGCAGACCCGATGCGAGTTCATCCTTAAAATTTGCATTTACCGTCTTTTCCGCGAGGTCCCCGACCGCGATACATGAATCGCACTGCTGGTTACCGTGGAAATGGAAGACCTCAACCTTTTCGACTGTGCCACTCGCATTGGCTGCCACAGGTACCGATGCGGGGGACTTGGCGGGTGCAGTGCATCCGGCGGTGAGACCGAACCCGATCAGAAGTGAGACAAGAAGGAGAATCGTGAAAAATCGGGAGAGCACGGGCATTATTCCATTACTCTTTCTTTGTCTCGGTTTTCGGGACGATCTTAGGGCCGCAGCAACCACAGGATTCGCCCTTCTCATCCGCGTTCTTCTTTGCATCAGTTTTCGGTACAATCTTTGGGCCGCAGCAGCACGATTCCTGTTTTCCGAAGATCTTTTCAAAAAATCCTTTTTTCTCTGCCATAGGTATCCGTAAGCTCCAATCATTTAAAATTATTTTGAATTGCCCAAGCCCGCCATCCCGTTTGCGAACCTTACGCGGGGGATAATCAATCCTTGTCGGCAAGAAGGGCATGCAGCACGCCGGATACTTCTGAAGACAGGTTGTCGGCGCGAATCAGGGAGAGACAACAGATCTCATCCCGGTTCGTCCAGCTGACAAGGGCAATCTTGTCCCCGTCACGGATGTTCACCCGTTTTCGGATCTCCTTTGGAATCACAACCTGCCCGCGACGGTCAATCGAGAGCACCGCTTCAACCTGGCATGTTGCCGGGTTGTTGCCAGCATCACACAATTGACCGGGCGGTTTTGTTGTCATTCCGGTCACGCGGTCTCTTCAGCGTACTTCTTTCCCTTTTCAGTAATCCGGTAGATGATCCAGTTGCCCTGTTGTTCTGAATCGACAAGCCCGCTTTCTTTCATGATATTCAGGTGGTATGACAGTTTTGAACCGGCGATCCCGATGCATTCTTTGATCACACAGACACAGAGCGGCTGGATGGCGAGGAGGTAAAGGATATGTATCCGGACCGGGTCAGAGAGTGCGTGGTGTATCGCACTGATCTTCTCGATGTTTTTCTTTGATGGCAGACGCTTGTTGAGCCCGTTCACGCCGCCGACTTCTTCGAGATCGAACTGGATGATCCCCGGGATCTCGGTCCGGCACATGGGTTCTTTTTTTAATTTTGTTCCTTGTCGTTTCGTCGCCATAGTACTCCCCAGCTATTTCAAACTAATATGAAATGCGTAGGTATAAATATCTTGTCGGTAAAAAGTTGATTCAACAAAATTTGAAATTACATCACATGAGGATGAAGAATGGCTCTCTGCAACTGTTGTGTCGGATGGGGTGCAGATCCGCCATCTTTTTTAATAGATGATAATTCCGGAGAATAACCGGCTCATTGTGCAGAATTGTAGATACGTCTTTGGCAAAAAACGAGGTAAAAAAACATGAAAAATTATGGTAATCCACTATTATCTTCGGCGGGTGCGCAGGTTGAGTCATTCGCCGATTTGATGGAGAACAATATCGATCAGAAAATAACCGGAGGATAACAAGATGCTGAACGTTTTACAACTATTCGCCGACTGGGTGACCTATACAGTCCTCGGGCTCGTGCAGGGCAGTCCCCTCGCCTCGACAGTGAACTTTTTTGTTTACGACGTGATCTGGGTCTCGCTGCTCCTTGCTGTTGTGGTCTTTTTGATCGCCATTATCCGGACCTTCATTACTCCCCAGCGGGTGAAGAAGCTGGTGGCGGGACGCAGCGAAGGAGTAGGCAATATCATGGCAGCACTCCTCGGTATTCCCACACCATTCTGCTCCTGTTCGGCAGTCCCACTCTTCATCGGGTTCGTGGAATCCGGCGTGCCACTTGGGATCACTTTCTCGTTCCTGATCGCCTCCCCGCTCATCAACGAGGTGGCGATCGCAATGCTGCTTGCCATGTTCGGCTGGCAGATCGCGCTCATCTACGTCGTCTCCGGTCTTATCATCGCGATCCTCGCCGGTGTCATCATCGGACGCCTCCATCTCGAAAGTGAGATAGAGGAATTCGTTTGGAATAATACGGTTCAGGACCAGGCCGAGAAACCGATGAACTGGCGGGACCGGATCGGATTTGGCATCAGCGAATCGAAGAGTATCTCGCTGAAAGTGATTCCCTACATCGTCATCGGTATTGCGATCGGTGCCGTCATCCACGGATATGCCCCGTCGGACTTCCTGATCAATATCGTTGGACCGGACAACCCGCTTGCAGTCCCGATAGCGGTGCTTGTCGGAATCCCGCTTTACTCGAATGCAGCGGGTATGATCCCGATCCTGGAAGTTCTCACAGCAAAGGGAATGGCAATGGGTACCGCCCTTGCATTCATGATGGCGGTCATCTGCCTCTCGCTTCCCGAGATGATCATCCTCCGTAAAGTGATGAAGATCAAACTTCTCGCAATCTTTGTCGGAATCATGTTCATTGCTATTACCCTGACGGGATATCTGTTCAATGCGCTCTTGGGATAAAGGAAGGTTTTCACAGTAAAAATCAAATGTGGATGTTGCCTGCAACGGGGGATTTTCTTCCTGCACAGGTTCCTTCTCGTTCAAATGAAACCCTGGTATTTCAAACAATTGTGAAATACCTAAGTATTAATATCTTGAAGAACAAAAGAAGTTTCAATAAAACTTGAAATACTATCAAATGTGGTTGAACACTATGGCTCTCTGTCCTGGGTGCGTTGGGTGGGGCGAAGATCCCCCGGCTCTTTTTTGATACGACATAATCTTGGAACGATTCTGCATTCGGATAAAGTAGTGGAAGACTATCTTTCAACATCACGAGGAGACCATGGAAAATTTTCAGGTACCGGGAGTTATCTGTCGGATTCGGATCTTCGGAAACCCCGGCAGACAAATGACCCCGTTTGGAAATAATATACCGGCATATATCAGGCGCCGGGAAAACGATGAACAGCCAGCCCTGGCAGGGCACCGGAACAAGGAAGAGGGAATTACTTATGGACAAACACGACCCTGAATCAGCGATTGAGACCGTCACGCTCCAGATTGGAGGGATGGAATGCACCTGCAATGCCGATATGCTCGGGAGAAAACTGGATGCTCTCGCAGGCATCCGGGGCCATGATCTCTCACCGGTCACCGGCCAGGCCCGGGTCAGGTATGACCCGTCGGTTGTCAGCGTCCAGGAAATCATCCGGACCGTCGCAGAGGCAGGGATGACCGCCTCACTGGTACGCAGCGAAGGATGGTCAAGCACCTGGTGGCGTGAACCACAGCAGCTGGCCCTCTACGGGTGCGGAATTATCGCCCTCATCGCGTTCATCTCGGGCTACTCCGGCATTCCGCTCCTTGCCACCAATGGGCTCTACCTACTCGCCGTCCTCGTTGGGGTCTACTACCCGGCACGGAAGGCACTGATCGCGCTTCGTGCCTTGACGCCAACAATCCACCTGCTCATGCTGATCGGCTCGGTCGGTGCGATGGCACTCGGACTCTGGGGGGAATCTGCAGTTCTGATCTTCGTTTACTCGCTTGGAGACGTACTTGAGTCTTATGCGGTTGACAAGGCCCGGGGTGCAATTCGGTCGCTCATGGAACTGATGCCGAAAGAGGCGCTGGTCCGAAGAAACGGCTGCGAGACCATCTGTGCGGTCGAGTCGATTGGCGTCGGAGAGGTCGTGATCGTCCGTCCGGGCGAGCGGATCCCTGTCGACGGCAGGATTATCGCAGGGTTGTCGTACGTTGACCAGGCTGCCGTAACCGGAGAACCAGTGCCGGTGCAGTGCGAGCCCGGCTCCGATGTTTTCGCCGGGACGATCAACCAGAACGGATTCCTTGAGGTCCGGGTGACTAAGCCGGCATCCGAAACCATGCTCTCTCGGATCATCCTCTCAGTTGAGGAAGCTCAGGCACAGCGAACCTCATACCAGCGGTTTTCGGATTCCTTCGGGAAATGGTACACACCGGCGATGTTCATCCTCGGTGTGCTCGTGGCCACCGTACCGCCGCTCTTCTTCGGTGCCGAGTGGTACCCGTTTATCTACCGCGGGCTCGTCGTCTTCGTGGTCTCGTGCTCATGCGGTCTCGCCCTTTCAGTCCCCGTCGCAGTCGTAGGCGCGATGGCAAACGCCGCGAAGCAGGGAACGGTCTTTAAAGGAGGAATATATCTCGAAACGGTCGACACAGTGAAGGTGATCGCATTCGACAAGACCGGTACCCTGACCATTGGTCGACCTGCGGTCACGGAGGTTATTGCTTACAGCGATCTCAGCAACGACGAACTACTCGACATGGCAGGTTGTATCGAGTCGCGGTCCAGCCACCCGCTTGCGGCAGCGATCGTCCGGAAGGCCCGGGAAAGCGGCATGTTTTCGGCCCGTCCTGTTGAGAACTTCGAGGAGACAGCCGGTCGGGGAGTTTCAGCTGCTATCGAGGGTCAGACCTGCCGGATCGGCAATCCCTTTGCCCTGCGTGAACTGGGTGTCGATACAAGTCGGGCTGAAGAAGCCATCGCAAGATTCGAGAGCGAAGGCCGGACCGTGGTTCTGGTCAGCTGTGACGGGAAGCTTGCCGGCCTCATAGCGATCGCTGACGAAGTGCGGGCCGGAGCAGTCGAAGCCCTCCAGCGCCTCTCCCGTGCAGGTGTCCGGACGGTGATGCTAACCGGGGACAATGAGCGGAGTGCACATGCCATAGCACGCCGCGTCTGTGTTGACGATTACCGGGCCGGGCTCCTGCCAACCGATAAGGTCGACGTGGTGCGGCAGCTCAGGGTGAAGTACGGAGCGGTCGCTATGGTCGGTGATGGGATAAACGACGCACCAGCCATGGCCGTTGCGGATGTCGGCATCGCCATGGGTGCGGCGGGCACGGACATCGCGATCGAGGCAGGGGACGTCGTCCTGATGTCCGATGACCTCGGAAAGATTGCGTATGTCCGCGAGCTTTCCCACCGGACCGTCACCACGATCCGGCAGAACATCGCCGTCTCGCTGATCAACGTCGCATTCATGGTCATTGCAGCCTTGCTCGGGTACCTCGGGCTGATTACGGGGCTGCTCCTCAACGAGGCGAGTGCTGTCTTTGTAATCCTGAATGCGCTGCGGCTGTTGAAATGGCAGAGCCCTGTAGAACGCGGGACCCCAGTGCCAGCCGGAGCAATTGCCCCGGTCCTCGCTACACCGGGGCCGATCCTGATGGAGCGACCAACAAATACGCCCCCCGCTGCCGTGCGTTCCTGCTCCTGTGCAGAGCCGGCTCCGGTTGTGTTAAAGTCGATCCCTGAAACAGGCAGCATGGCAGGATCCTGTTGTTCCTGCTCAACCCAGCCTGTAGAAGCACCGGAACCGGTTGTCATTACCAGTGCCGCAGAAAGTCCATGCTGCTGTGGGAGCGGGGCAGTGCCGGAAGCATCTGTCCCGGCTACCGTTGCTGATATGGGAAACAGTTCCTGTTGCTGCGCCGGCGAATCCCTATCAGAACGATCTCCTGCCCACGACGCCAACGAACCGGCACATGTGGAGATAGCAACATACCGGATCGAGGGTTTGGGTTGTTCCTGCGAAGGGCATATTGTTGAGAAGCAGGTGAAATCCCTCCGGGGAATTGTGGCATTCGGCCTGAACCCCATAACCAACAAAATGAAGGTCAGCTACGATCCTTCGCTCGTTTCCCTCCATGACATTGAAGCCGCGGTGATTAAAGCGGGAGTGACTCCTGTACCGCTGAAGAACCGGTGACAGATCCTCTGATCACCATCATTTCCCATTTTCAGTGCATGCATCGGTAAGATCCCCAAGTATTATTATCTTAGAAGTCAAAAAGTGTTTTAATAAAAATTGAAATGCTTATCAGATTGAACACCAGGTGCATTCCATGGGAAACGACAACAAGCCCTGCTGTGCTGCCGACGCCCTCCGGCGTATCAAGCAGCTGATCATCAACGGAATCCCGACTGGGCTCTGTATGCTGGATGAGTGTATCGCTGAGGTGAAACAACAGGATCTGCATAATGAAGCGGAGATCCGTGCAGTGCTCATGAAGCGGGTGAAAGTGTACAACTACATTCCTCCAAATGTCGAGGAGGAGTATGCCCGTGCAATCCTTGATGAGTACCGTAAATCACCCGGGCAATTGTGATGTGATATTATGACAAAAATCGAAATTATCGGGACCGGCTGTGCAAAATGCAAACGGCTCTTTGCTAATGCCGAGCAGGCAGTTAAGGACCTCAAGATCACAGCGGATGTGATCAAGGTCGATGACATTGACGAAATTGTGAACCGGGGTATTATGCTGACACCAGCACTCTTCATAAATGATAGCGTGCGGGCGGAAGGCAGGATACCTGACGTGAATGAGATCAAGAAAATGCTGACGGAGACAAAACAATGACAGAAACACCAACGTGTTCATGCGGAGCAAACGAACCCAAACGGATCATCTTTCCCTGCGCCGGCCAGGCAAATGTCGGACAACTGACCAACCTTGCAGCAGTCCAGTTAACTGAGGAGGGTTACGGGAGTATTGCCTGCGTGGCACTGCTCGCGATCGGTACTGAAAACCTTGTCGTCAACGCCTTGAACGCCGATGAAGTCGTCATCCTTGACGGCTGCCCGATGTTGTGCGCAAAGAAAATTGCCGGTGCACAGGGAGTCGCGGCGGGACAACACCTTATCATGACCGAACTCGGCATCACCAAAGGACCTTCGAAGAACTATACCGAAGACGATATCGAAAAGATCGTAGCCGCGTGCTGGAAAGGTGAAGGTCGAAAGAAGGATGCTGCGACTCCGGGGAAAAAGACCGGTGGAAAAGACAACGGGTGCAGCTGCGGGTGCGGCGGAACCTGCTGATAATCCGGGAAAAAGGATACGGGGCGACCAGAAACGACTGCTGAACAAGACATACGGGCGTGGGCGGAAGAGTACGCAAAAAAGAACGGCTGGGTGCTGAACTCCGACAAAAAGGTACTGGATACCGTGATCCGGGGACTTGCACGTAACGAGAAAAAGTTCGGAGAACGGTATTGCCCGTGCCGGCTCCGGTCCTGGGACAAGAAGAAAGACCGGGCGATCATCTGCCCGTGCATCTACCACAAAGATGAGATCGCTAAAGACGGGCACTGTCACTGCCAGTTCTACTATAGGAAGGATGCCGCAGAGTTGGTGACGGGAGCAAACGAATGACATCCGCGCTTGTCACCTGCTCCGGCATATCGAACACCGGGAAACTCACCACGCAAGCGGCCATCATGCTCATGCAGCGTCGGCCGGGACAATATGTCTGGATGCATGCTAAGCAGTCAACCGCAACACTCGAAGCGGAGATTGGGGACGCGGAACAGGTGATCGTGATCGATGGGTGCACAGATTGTTGCGCGAAGAAGAAACTTTCCGCATCCCGCCTGGCACCTCATTGCCACATCATAGCTACCGACCTCGGGATTGAAAAAAAAGGAATGTGCGAGGTGGAGTATGATGAGATCGAGAAGATCGTCCGGGCAGTCATGGACAACGGGAGTCACCAGGAATGACTACACGACAGTACAAGCGTCTTGAGATTGAGAGGAAGGATTTCGCGGTTGATGGCAGAGATGCGGCATGTGCTAATGTGGACGTGAAGTAATCACAGGATTTCTAAAAAATTGTAAGGAGGAACGAATGTACGAAAACATGCTTATGATCGGGCTGATCGGAGGCATCACAGGGCTTGTTGACTATCTCATGGCGCATGTGCTCACCTGCCTTATCCCTGCGTTTTTCATCGCGGGTGCAATGACCGCCCTGCTCAACAAAGAATCGATTACCAAGTATCTGGGTGCGAACGTCCCGCTCTACAAGGCGTACCCGGTCGCGGTCGTCTCCGGGCTCCTCCTCGCCGTCTGTTCCTGCACGATCCTTCCCCTCTTTGCGGGGATCAAGAAGAAGGGTGCCGGCCTCGGACCGGCCATCGCCTTCCTCTACACGGCACCGGCTACGAATATTCTTGCTATATCTCTGACCTGGAGCGTGATCGGGGCTGACTTCGCGCTCGCCCGTATCCTTCTTTCCATCACCTTTGCGATCATCATCGGGCTCATCATATCGAGGCTCTTCAAGGAAAAACCTCCTGAGAAGGTGGCTGCTCCGATCGGGTGCGCATGTGGTCCCGCAACGGAGGGGGGTGGGGGGCAGAAGTACGTCATCCTCTTCATCGGGACACTGGTAGCGCTCCTCTTTGTCGGTACCTGGAGCATCTTTCTGGAAAATAAACTGGCGGGGGTGCCTCTCCGGTTTATCGTTCTCCCCTTGCTTATCCTCCTGATTATCTTCGAAGCACGACGGTGGTTCACTCAGGACCAGCAGAAGACCTGGCTGGAAGAGACCTGGTCGTTCATGAAGACCATCTTCCCGCTATTGTTCGTCGGGATCTTTATCGCCGGCGTGCTCGGTGCAATCCTCCCGGGAGGATTTCTTGAGACGTACCTCGGATCGAACACGGTGGCCGCAAACCTCATCGCTGTCCTCTTCGGGACGTTTATGTACTTCCCTACGCTGGTCGAAGTGCCGATGGCGAAGATGTTCCTGGACCTCGGCATGGCAAAGGGCCCGCTGCTTGCGTATCTCCTCGCGGATCCGGTTATCTCGCTCCCCAGTATTCTTGTCGTCCGGAAATACATGGGAACGAAACAGACTATCGCCTATGTGCTTCTGATCGTATTTTTCTGCACACTCGCCGGGTTAATCTATGGTACAGTCATGGGATAAAGGGGAGGTGAATAGATTCAATGCAAAATCCCTGGTACAAACGTCTTGAAATTGAATGGAAGCACTTCGCAGTCGGTGACGCGACCTGTGAGCGATGCGAGATGACCGGCGACGCGCTCCGTGCCGCCATAGAAGAACTCCGGCACGAGTTCGCTCCTGTCGGGGTGAAGATCAACCTGACCGAGACGCTCCTTGACAAGACACGGATTGCAGAGTCAAACGAAATCCGCATGAACGGGACACTGCTCGAAGATCTGCTCGCCGCCGGGATCGTTTCAACAGACTGCCCCTCCTGTGGCACGCTCGCCGGGGGGAGCACCTGCTGTCGGGCAATCGAGATTGGCGATGAACAGTATGAGGATGTCCCGGCATGGGCGATTAAGAAAGCCGCGTACCGGGCGCTTGGAGTATCGTTATGAAAATCGGCATTGTTAGTGACGGAAAGTTTGGAGATAGGGCATATGAAATAATCAAGGAAAAGTTCCCGACCGAATGGATCATGGCACCATTCCCGGGCAGTCCGATTGCAGATGACGTCGAACTCAATCTTCCGGAATGCGACCTCTTCATTTCCTACGTCCGCCACCCAGACGTTGCACTGGCGATCATCGACAAGCAGAAACCGGTGATCCTCGGGGTCAGTTTCGGGCCCGGCTTTCTCCGGCAGGCAAAGGGGATCAATGAGAACATTGTTGCACCTGTAACGATGTGCTCGCTGGAGGATAACACATGGGTACCGGAAATTAATGAATTTGCCAAGGTATTCGGGAGACCCACCTTTGATGTAAAGGTACGGGATGATGGCACTATTGAAAATATACGGGTTATCCGAGGCTCTCCCTGCGGTTCAACTGTAGCGGCAAGCGCGGAACTCCACGGAACACATCTGAGTTCCGAACAACTCCAGCATTATGGCTTGCGAATCTGCCATTTCTGCCGGGCACCCCGTTTTGGCAAGACGTGTGACAAGGAAATATCCGGGCTGCTCCATATCCGGGAACTGGTCCATGCAATCAGTGCCGTATCACCTGCGGCAGGTGCACGGGTGAAACCATTCACGGACGAGATGGAGAAAATTATCGGTCAGAAACTGGTGGGCATCTGATAATCTGGAAGAGGATTTGATTGAAATGACCAATGATTCCGGTGGACTGGGTTGGGTTGAAAAACTCCTTGCACTCTGGATTTTTCTCTGCATTGTGATCGGTCTCGCTCTTGGGAAGTATTTCCCGGCATTCAGCCAGAACCTCGCGATCGGTATTCCCATCGGGTTGTTCCTGATGATCTACCCGGCGATGACGAAGATCGAACTGGGTGAACTCAAAGATGCCCTGAAGAGTAAGAAACAGGTTGGTATCATTATTTTTTTCAATTATGTCGTCAACCCGTTCCTGCTCTATGCCATAGGATACATCTTCTTTGAGAGGATCCTGCTCGGTCTGGGTTGGATCACCCCGGAAACCGCCAGTTACCTCTGGACTGGACTCATTCTCCTTGGTGTCGCGCCGTGCATTGCGATGGTGCTTGTGTGGACTGACCTTGCCAAAGGGAACGGGCCCCTCGGAATCGTGCTCATGGCCTGGAATTCCATCATCCAGGTGATCACAACGCCCTTCTACATCGCCCTTCTTGTCGGTACCTATATCGCCAT
>Ga0172380_10004479_pt1 | contig 17922 bp, 14 predicted proteins | sample Leawe162metaG_FD_119747 | JGI IMG/M metagenome (GOLD analysis project Ga0172380, IMG submission 119747) | Leachate microbial communities from a municipal landfill in Southern Ontario, Canada - Leachate well 162 metaG | ecosystem: Engineered > Solid waste > Landfill > Unclassified | place... | reverse complement strand
CCTTTGAAAATATTTTTTATTTCATCGAGAGTTTGGGTTATTATATGCTTGCTTCCAATCGTTTTCTCAACACCCGGCAAAGACAAATCGATGAACTCTTCTTTGTTAACAGTTTCACTTTCCAATTTTAGCTTCAATTCTTCGAAAGAATTATTGGTGTGATTTTTCAACTCGTTAACAGCTTTTCCGGCTTTTGGTTTTTCCTCTTTGGGAACATCTTTCAGAGAATCTACAATCTGAGATACAAAACCTTTTCTGCTGAGATATTTTATTCGTAGTTCTTCGAGAGAAGCTATATCGGTTACTTTGGAGAGGTCGTCATCAAAATTTTTGCGGGTTGATTCTATTCTATCTAACATTACTATAGTCCCGACAATTTAAAAAAATTCCCTCCCGAAACTTAATAATAGATTTCGAGAGGGATATAAATTAGTTAATTGCAAATTTTACAACATCAGCGAAAGCCTGAGGATTTTCGACTGCTAAGCTGGCAAGTAACTTACGGTTAATTGTAATACCTTTTTTGTTTAAGGTATTTATCAATCTGGAGTATGTTGTACCGTTGATTCTTGCAGCTGCATTAATACGAACAATCCACAAACTTCTATATTCACGTTTTTTAAGTTTGCGATCTCTGTATGCGTGGACAAGACCTTTTTCAACGTGGGTTTTAGCAACAGTCCATACGTTGCCGCGGGCACCCCAGTAGCCCTTCGCCATTTTTAGTACTTTCTTACGTCTAGCTTTAGAAGCGACGTGATTTACTGAACGAGGCATTAGTTGTTTCTCCTATTATTGAAGCATTATTGCTACGCGTTTTTCATCAGCTTTATGAACCAACAATCCTTTTCTCAAGTTTCTTTTTCTAGTACGAGACTTGGAAGTAAGAATGTGTGATTTGTAAGCTTTGTTTCTTTTGATTTTTCCGGAGCCCGTTTTGCGGAAAGTTTTAGCAGCTCCTCTGTTGCTTTTCATTTTTGGCATCGATTCACCTATCTATTTTTTCTTTTTGCCTTTTGACGGCGCTAATATAGCGTGCATTGCACGGCCTTCAAACTTTGGTTCTTGTTCAACTTTTGCTACTTCGCTCAATCTCTCAATAAATTTTTTAAGAAGATTTTCTCCAATTTCGGTATAAGCTAACTCTCTTCCTTTGAAAATGACGGAGACTTTAACTTTATCACCTTCCTCAACAAAATTTGCTGCGTGTCGGGCTTTAAAATCAAAATCGTGAGTATCAGTATTTGGATGTAATCTGATTTCTTTGAGAACACTTACTTGCTGATTTTTTTTCTGAAGTTTTTCCTTCTTCTGAAGCTCGTAAGCAAATTTACCATAATCAATAACTTTACAAACGGGCGGTACAGCTTGTGGTGCTATTTCAACTAAATCTAAATTTGCTTCTTCTGCTTTTTTCAGAGCCTCTTTAATAGAAACTATTCCTATTTGTTCTCCGTCAGCGCCAATCAAACGAACTTCTGCAACACGAATTTCTTGATTGACTCTATTCTTTACTTGAGTGATGAGATACCTCTTTTAATTGTGATTACTTCTGTTATCTATTTCTTCTTTAATCTGTTTGATGAATTCAGAAACTTTAATGCTTCCTTTATCGCCAATTTTATGCTGTCTTACGGAAACAGATTCTGCTTCTTTCTCTTTTTCGCCGACTACTAACATATAAGGAACTTTCTTGGTTTCCCAATCGCGAATCTTATAACCAATCTTTTCATTTCTTTCATCAAGCTCGACATTAATATCGGCAGCTTTAAGCTGATCTGCAACACTCTTAGCGTAATCCATAAATACTTGAGAAACCGGAACAATTGCAACTTGCAACGGTGCTAACCAAGTTGGAAAAGCTCCACCGTAATGCTCAATCAGAACTCCGAAGAATCTTTCAATAGATCCAAGCAGTGCTCTATGAACCATATATGGTCTATGTTCTTTTCCGTCTTCACCAATATAAGTCATTCCAAAACGTTCTGGCAAGTTGAAATCGAACTGAATTGTGCTCATCTGCCATTCGCGGTTTAGCGCATCTTTAATCTTAATATCAATCTTAGGTCCGTAGAAAGCTCCTCCGCCTTCATCCATCTCGTAAGGAACGCCTTCTTTTTCACAAGCGCGTTTCAAAGATTCAGTAGCTTTATCCCAAACTTCATCTTCGCCTACTGCCTTTTCCGGTTTAGTAGCAATGTAATACTTCAGTTGCTCGAAACCGAACGACTTCCACATATAGTTAGAAAAACGAATTACTTCTATAATTTCATCTTCAATCTGCTCTTTTGTACAGAAAATATGAGCGTCATCTTGAGTAAATCCTCTTACACGGAGAAGACCATGAAGAACGCCGCTCTTTTCATAACGGTAAACTGTACCAAGTTCAGCCCAACGTAAAGGTAAATCTCTGTAAGAACGAAGCTGAGATTGATATATCAAAATATGGAATGGGCAGTTCATCGGTTTGATGAAATACTCTTGCTCATCAACAGTCATCGGCGCATACATATTATCTTTATAGTTGGATAAATGCCCGCTTGTCTGCCATAACCAACTTTTTCCCATATGTGGAGAATACAAAATATCGTAACCATTTTTAAGATGTGCCGAACGCCAGAAAGTTTCTATAGTATTTCTAACACGAGCACCTTTTGGATGCCAATAAATCAATCCGGCGCCAGCCTCTTCGTGAATGCTAAAAAGGTCTAGCTGCTTACCAAGTTTTCTATGGTCGCGTTTCTTAGCTTCTTCCAAAAAGGCTAAATGATCTTCAAGCATTTTCTTCTTTGGGAAAGTAATGCCGTAGATTCTCTGCATTCTTTTGTTCTTCTCGTCACCTCTCCAATAAGAACCGGAAACTGTGAGAAGTTTTACAAACTTAATTCTGCCCGCATCGGGAATATGTGGACCGAGACACAAATCAGTAAACTCGCCTTCATCATAAATACTTATCGCAGTAGCAGTTTCATCTAATTCGCCAATAATTTCTAACTTATACTGATCTCCCTTTTGCTCAAAGAATTTAAGAGCATCTTCTTTGCTGAGTTCGGTTCTCTTAAAAGTATTCTTCTGACCGGCAATCTCAATCATCTTGTTTTCTATCTTAACAAGATCTTCTTCTGTAAGCTGTGAATTAATATCTATATCGTAATAGAATCCGCCTTCAATAGCAGGACCAACGCCAAATTTTGCTTCAGGAAAGATTGATTGAACAGCATGAGCCATTAAGTGAGAAGAAGAATGCCAGTATGTTTCTTTGCCTTCGTTGGAGTCAAACGTAAATAGCTGTAAATCCGAATCTTTCTCTAATTTACACGAAAGATCGCGCATTGAACCATTCACTTTTGCTACAAGTGCGTCATCGGCCAATCTGTTAGATATAGATTTAGCAACTTCGTAAGGTGTAACACCTTTATCGAATTCTCTAACAGAACCATCGGGAAATTTTATATTTATCTTTTCCATAACCCTTTATAAAAAAAAACGGAGTGAACTCCGATTGTTGTGGGTCCTATAGGATTCGAACCTATGACCTTCTGCACGTCAAGCAGACACTCTAGCCAACTGAGCTAAGAACCCCAATAAAACTTGATGTACATTAAATTAATCTAGTACCGAGAGCCGGAGTCGAACCGGCACGGGCATAAATGCCCACAGGATTTTAAGTCCTGTGCGTCTACCAATTCCGCCATCCCGGCATCAAAGAACAATTCGCTTAAAAGCGAGGACAAATATATAGTTTTTTTAGGCTTTTGTGCAATATCTTGAGGATAACGGAATCAATTAAATTTTTGGTTTAACTCGATTAGTTTTACAATTGATACTGATTGAAATGAACAATTTGCCGTTTTCTTATTATTTGTTGCATACCTTATGTTTCAGTATTGAAGAAATAATACAAAACTAAGGTTTTTGAAAAACGTAAAGTTTGCCATTATCGTCATTAACAATGAAGATTTTATCTCCGACAACCGCAATTCCCTCTCCTTTCTTAAATGAAATTGAATATTCAGCCAACATTTCAAATTTGTTGCTGAGCTTAATAACTTCTTGAGATTCATCGCTTATTAGCCAAAAACAACTTAAAGCCTTGTCATAACAAATGCCAGAGCAGTCCTCAGTATAGTTTAACACTCTACTTGATACTCTTTTTTGATTTACGAACTCCATTATTAGACATGGCTTTTTCTCATTTAGAACAATTAAATGATTTTTATCATCAACAGTAATCCCCTCTATTGAATGCTGTTGATTTGTTGCGACGTTAACAGAAAAAGTATAAAGCTTTTTGCCATCCTTCAAATACTGCGATACATAGTGATAAGCTTCATCAACCACATACATAGTATCGCAATTAGCTGAAAAGGCAATTCCCTCCAAATCAACATTATCAATTTTAAGAGAACTTAAAATTTTGCCGGTGAAATCAATTTCGTATACAGTAGAGTTTCCATCTGATACCGTAAATAAAGTATTGGTTTTCGAATTATAAGCAAGCCCTGAAGGTTCGGGAATTTCTGTTTTAAATTCCGACAGAAGCTTTAACGATGGACTTTTTGTCAAGCCGGCTTTACCATTAGATGAAGGCTTTTGACAGCCAAGCATTAATGCACAAATAAGAAAACCAGTTACAAAAAACCTCATTAACTTTCCTTTCAATAAATTATTTAGGAGTATTATAAAAATAGGTTGTCTGCTATAAGATCACAAATCGGCTACTTTATTTTTTGAGTTCGTTTTAGTCTATACAAAAAGCCATGCCGAGTACATGCCTTTTCCAAAAACAGTACTCGATCATTTAATCAATAACATTTTCTTCACACTAGAATAGCCGCTTGTACTAAGTTTGTATAAATATAAACCACTAACCGCGTTTAACTGATTAGCAGAGCATTTCAATTGATATGAACCGGCATTTTGATATTCATTAACTAATGTGAGGATTTCGCAGCCGAGCATATCATAAATTTTCAAAGCTACATAACCGCCTTTTGGGAGATCATATTTAATTATTGTTTCCGGATTAAATGGATTAGGAAAATTCTGCTTAAGTGAATATTCGGTAGGGATACTATTTTCGTTGCCTACACTCGTAATAATAATCTCTACAGAATTTGAGTATGTAGACGCAATAATGCTGTTGAATGCCTGAACACGGTAAGAAAGTTGTTGACCAACACTAACTTGCGCATCGGAATAAGTATTTGAATTTGCTGCAACGTCAATTAACTTATCAAAACTACCGTTACCGGTTTTCTTTTCGATTGTAAACCCGCTTTCACTTTTTGAATTGTCTTTCCAATCCAACTGAGCGGCACCGGATGAATTCTTTTTCACCGTGAGATTAGTTGGCGAGTTAAGTAGTGTTGTAGCAGAGCTTTCGTTGGAATAGCCGGACTTGTTAATTGAATTATAAGCTGCTACTCTGTAAATGTAATTAAGTCCATCATCTAAATTTTTATCGGAATGAGTTGTAGTGTTAGTGTTCAGAGTAACAATTTCAGCAAATGGATTTTGCCCGGTTTTCCTTTCAACTTTGTAACCTATTTCATTAGAAGCATTATCATACCAGCTCAAATCAATTTGTGAACCATTTACAACAGTTGTTTTTAAACCCGTTGGAGCTAATGGTGCCGCATCAGATGTTTTTGCACTTACTTCGTTTGAATAAACTGATTTGCCAATTTCATTGTAAGATGCAACTCTGTAGTAATACTCCGTATTCGGTTTTAAGTTTTTGTCTTCGTGAACCGTAGTATTAACTGCGTCAGAATCAGCCGGAACAAAAACATCGTTGCCCTCTTTCCTTTCTATAATAAACCCGCTTTCATTGCTGGAATTATCTAACCAAGAAAGATCAATTTGTGAACTGCTCTTAGGTGTTGCGGTTAGATCAGTTGGAGCTGAAGGTGCTGTGTTAAGTGTTTTTGTTTTTACTTCATTAGAATAGTTAGAAACTCCGGCTGCATTATAAGAGCTTACCCGGTAAGAATATTCAGTATTCGGCTTAAGGTTTTTGTCTTCATGAACTGTCGTATTGACCGCGTCAGAATCTGCCGGGGCAAAAACATCATTGCCCTCTTTTCTTTCTATTATAAACCCACTTTCGTTATCGGAGTTGTCTTTCCAACTCAAGTCAACTCTATTAGAGGTTGTATTTGTAACACTTAATTCAGAAGGTGCATTTGGTTTGGTAAGAGTAGGTTTATTTGTATAAACCGAGCCATTTTCTCCACCAATCCAAATATAACCCGATTTATCACTTGTAACTTCATATAGGTTATCTGTTATGCCTAAACTGGTTTTTTCCCAATTCCCGTCTAAGTTACTATCTGAAATTAACGTTCCGTTATTGCCAACTGCAACTGGAACATAATCAGAATCTGCTAAAATTGGATTGAGTAATACTTCATTTAAATCAACTGTTACTCCGGAATTTTGATTGGACCAGTTGGCCCCTTGGTTTGTAGTTTTGAAAATTGAACCGCTTGAACCAACAACATATCCGGTCTGCTCACCCGAGAAGGCAACCGCGTTGTATTTTGGATTTGAATGGTCACCCTCTACATAATTCCAATCAATACCACCATTTGTAGTTTTATAAATAATACCTCCTGAACCAACAATCCAACCGTTTGTTGAATTGCTAAAGAATATATCATAAAAATGATCAAACTTGTAGGTTGTTGATTGCTCTTGAAATATTTTACAACCATCTGTGCTTTTATATACTTTGGAGCTATTCCCTACTACATAGACAACCCCGCTATTCCCACCTACCGGGACAAATTTAATATCATTAAGAATAGCTCCTTGAATTTCTATTTCATTTTTTTGATTTCCATCTCGAATGACAAACATCTTTCCATTTTCTGCTAACAATATAATTTCATCTCCAACAACGGTTGTGTCGCCAACTAATTGAACTGCAACACCTTTAATATTTTGCCCGAGTGCATGCCATTTTTCGAATTCATTGTTCGAATTATCCTTTGCTACGAAAACTTCTCCGTTTTGACATGCTACAACAACTCTTCCATCGCTCATATTAGTTATGCCTGCAATTGAAGAGGAAGGAAAACCAGAAACTTTGTGGAAATCTTGTGCAAAGGAACTTTTAGCAGAAAGTATTAGGATAACTATTGCAATAGCAACACTGATTTCTCTAATCTTCACGAGATAATCTCCTAAATATTATATTAAACTGTTATGCAATCTATTCTATGCAATTACATTTTCGAGTAATATTTGCATTCTCTGCTAGAACCGGCACAATTAGGTTGTGAGCATTTTCTCCTAAAGAGAATAAAGATTACAGATAGTTAGAAACTATTAATAGAAGAAAATTCGCGATTTGTATTCAGCAATATGGCCATAATCATTATTACCGACAAGTAGGTCGCATTTAAATTACCAAGTTATCATTTAGAAAGCAATCAGATATTTATTAAACTCATTTTGCATAGGAGGGAATATTTATCAAATCAAGATGAAGAACTGCCCAGCATTTCCCTTGCTTGCTCAGTATTTTCTACAAAAAAGAATTGATTTCCCCGGTTGCATTCTATCACAAATGCATTGAAGCTATTGCTGGAGTATTTACTTAAATCGCCTACAACTGCAATCTTGATTCCGTAGTTAACACACTTCTGCAAAATTTCACCGGCTAATCCGCTGCTTAGTTTAAAAAATACCGGCGTAATGTTTTTTTCTTTTATGATTATTCTGGTAATCTCTTGATACGAAATATTCGCTATCAGATCTAATGCATCTTGCAGTTTGTGTATTATAATTTCCTCAGAGATTATTTCAGCAATCTCCTTTTCGTAGATATGATGAATTATCGTTTCCATATTATTTACCCGTTATGTGAATTAATCTTTATGAAGTCAAAAGCAATTATATATTCAAAAAATGGAACGCGGATTGAACGGATTTATCATGATACTTCGAAAGACTCAGTACAGGTTTCCACTGATAAATCTTTGAATAATTGCTTTTAACTTCCTTTTGACAATTTTCCGAAATCTAATTCACACAACTGGTTATTATTAACTATTTTTTATAAACATCAGTGCTTAGATATTTCATACCGGAATCTACCATTAGTGTTACTACTGTAGCATCTGCGCCCAACTCCGCTGCTGCTTTAATTGCTGCAACTACATTCGCCCCGGATGAAGTTCCGGCGAACAAACCTTCTTCACGCGCTAAACGTCTTGCCATTTCTTTCGCTTCTTCCGTCTTAACTGGAATTACTTCATCTACAAGACTCGGCTCCCAAAGTGGCGGAGTGTAACCAATACCAACACCTTCAATCTTATGAGGTCCCGGCTGACCACCGGTTAATACCGGAGATTCTCCCGGTTCTACTCCAATCATTTTAATTGCTGAGCTATGTTGTTTCAAAATTGTAGCAACACCTCGAAGCGAGGCTGCAGTTCCAACACTTTGAATAAACGCATTCACCTTTCCGTTGGTCTGATTCCAAATCTCTTCGGCAAGTGGATAGTAGCCCGCAATACTATCAAGGTTTTTTAACTGATCTGTCCAGTAAGTGTTTGGCTTGTTACTAAATTCTCTTGCAACTTCTATCATATCCAAAATTAATTTTTTTGTTGTAAGTCCACCTTCGCTTGGAACAAGTGTTAACTCAGCACCAAATGCCGCCATTTGATTACGCTTATCTTGACTAAAGGCATCGGATGTTATTATGTGAATTGGATAACCCTTTGCTACGCAGATCAATGCAAGTGAAATGCCGGTACTGCCGCCGGTATATTCAACAATAGTATAACCGGGCTTTAATCGTCCATCTTCCTCTGCATTTTCAATCATCGCCAGAGCGGTGCGGTCTTTCATACTTCCGGTGGGATTTTCCCACTCAAGTTTTACGAATACTTTTGCGCATCCGGGAGGAACTACTTTGTTAAGTTGAACTAATGAAGTGTTGCCAATTGCTTGAAGAATTGTTCTGCCGACTTTCATTTTTACTCCAAATGTAAAACTCAAACAGCTTACTCTGGTTTTCAAATCATATTAAGAACATACATTCTTAATGCAAAAATAACATTTTATTTATTTCGAATAAATGCCGTTAATAATTGTTCGGAAGTAAACACCTCGTGTTAATCTTTAGATGAAGATTCTACAAAGTGATTTCCAGTTTGGTAGACTTGTGCATTTTGGGAAACGGATCGAACATGCTTTTTTTAAACGTTACTTACTGAGTTACACATGAGTTGAATTTTGTGAATTATCATTAGTGCAACTTTGTGACTTAGTGCCATTGTGGCTCAATTTCATGTGTCTTCTTTTGCCACCAAGTCACAAAGAAACTAAGAGATCACAAAGTGCGTAGCTTCAGCTACTTACATAAAAAGCTATTCTGCACAAACCCGTTCTTATAAACATTTGTTTTAATATGCGTCATATTGATTTGCTTTCCAATACTGCCCAAAAGCGGTATTCCACTGCCAAGTATTACCGGTATTGTAGTAATTGTAATTTCGTCAATAAGTCCTTCACGCAAAAAACTTTGAATTGTCTTTCCTCCATCAACGTATGCATGTTTATATCCTTCCGATTCTAATCGCTCAATTAATCTATGAGGATTATCATTTGTGATCTCGACATTTTGATTGAATCCCTCCGGCAGAATATATTTTGAAGAAGTAATTACAATTACCTTTATTTTGCCATACTGCCATTTATCAAAACTTTTGACTATTTCGAAAGTATTGCGCCCCATAATAATTACATCAATATCTTTAATGAATTCGTTATAACCGAAATCATCGCCGTCCGGATTATCTATTCCTAAAAGCCACTCAATGCTTCCATCTTCACGTGCAATAAAACCATCCAGACTTGCGGCAATAAAAACAGATTTTTTGATAGCCACTAAAACTCCCTACTACTTTTTATTGTGGAAAAATTAATCAAAATAACCAATCTCTATTTTACTAACATCATCTTATTTACTTTAGAAAAATTTCCAGCTTGCAGTTTATAGAAATAAACACCGCTTGTCAGTGAAGAACTAAAAGTATCAAAAGTAGAGTTGTAAACCCCCGGCTGCTTAAATTCATCTACCAATGTTACAATTTCTCTGCCCAAGACATCATACACTTTTAAACTTACTTGGCTTGCAACTTGTACCTTGTAGCTAATAGTTGTTTCCGGGTTGAAAGGATTTGGATAATTCTGTTCTAAAGAAAATCTACTTGGAATATTGTTCTCTTCAACGCTTGTAACAGTCATGCTGGTATCGCCATATACTTTTCCACTAATAACACAGCCTATTAAAGTGTTATAGCCGTTTCCAATTGGATTGTTAGTTGAAACAAGTCCATATTCATCCGTCCATTTTTCATCACGCTTTGTAAATATCCAGTTAGCATGAATATTTTTGACCAACGCCTCTTTACCAAATAAATTTTCTTGGGTTTCACTCTTTAAGACAGTTCTCCAAATTCCGAACCATTCTTTATTTTTTAGAGTATCTGCATAAGTGAAGTTCAACTTATAATATGGAACATCTTTGTTTCTTAGTCTGCAAACATAAACTCCGTCATCGCGCAATCTGAAATATTGAAAAATCGTATCGTGAATAGTTTTCTTGCAGACGAAATAAACTGCTCCATCTATTGTAATTGTATCGGACAAATAATATTTGACTCTCTTTGCAGAAGATTCTTTCGCTTGATATATCCAAATATTTCCTTTAGCAAGGGGTGCTACAGTTTGCGCATGAGATTGCCCGGTAAAGAAGGCGCTAGCAAGAATTAATAATAACAATAATTGTCTAACAATTTTATTCTCAGCAGTACGGTTTATATTCATTGCGGTGTTCAATTGCAGCCAGCCTTTCTCAAAAACAATTAATTGGGTTGATATTCTCTTAAGAAAAATCATTTTAAGTAAATTAGTTTTTTAATCGCGTTTACATTTCCGGAAGTAAGCCTACACAGATAAACTCCGCTTGAATAAGCATCCAGATTTAGAGCTGTCTCATAAACGCCGGCATCTTTTACTTCATCCATTATTGTGAGCAATTCACTTCCCAGCATATCATAAATCTTAATTTGAGTTCTATTTCTTGCGGGAATTGAAAAACGGACTTTTGTTGCATTGTTAAAAGGATTAGGATAATTATCAAACAACTGAAACTTGCTGTTAATCGGTTTCTCATCATTATCCACTGAAGAAATTACACCATCTTTATTATAAACCGCCAAACCGCCGCTTATTGTTGCAATCCATTTATTGCCGAATTTATCAATCGTTATTTCGCTTACAAAATCATCCGGCAGACCGGAATTACTTCTATTAAATGTTGTCCAGTTTCCATCTTTGAATAAAGTAACGCCGTTGCCGCCAATCCATTTATCATCTCCTTCAATAGCAATGCTGTTTATTCCGCTACCTTTATAATCGGAATTGCTCTTATCATAAATAGTCCACACAGTGCCGCTGATCTTTACCAAAGCGCCCCCGGTTGTTCCCTTTGTACCAAGCCAGATGTTGTTTTGAAAATCGCAAACAAGCGCATTCGGAAAACTTGAAAACAATCCACGATCTTTCAGTTTGTAATAAGTCCATCCCCCATTGTTGTAAGAAATCAACACTCCGTTAAAATCAAGATGATTAAATGTGCCGCTCCAAATCGCACCATCCTTATCTGTAACAACAGAACAAACAAAATCAATATAGAGACCGGAATTATCGCTGTCGTATATCATCCACTTATTGCCGGAATACTTCATCAGCCCTTTATCAGTTGCAGCCCATATAGCGCCGCCGGAATATTTAACTTGAGAAATATTGTTGCTCACTATTGCAGAATTTGTTTGAGTAAAAACTTCCCAGTTACCATTAATTAAGTGAGCAATCCCGCTATCTGTACCAACCCAAATACTGTTTTCTCCATCGCTTGCAATTCCGGTAATGTAATTAGAAGGAAGTTGAGAATTACTTGTGTTGAAAAGACTCCAGCCGGAATTATCGAACTTAGCCAAACCGGAACTTGTGCCGATCCATTTTACATTTTGACTGTCTATATGAATCGCGTTTATCTGATTATCCGGCAAACCGGAATTTGTAATATTATAAACCTTCCATTCTGCTTGCTGTGCAAAGGAAATGGAATAAAAGAATAGTAAAACTGCAACAGCCGGTAAATTTCTCTTCATATTGTCTTTCTTTATTTCGTATTTGATTAACCAGTTGGGTGAATTAAGTTTTATGAAGTCAGAAGCAACCATATAATCAAAAAATGGAACGCGGATTGAACGAAATTATTATGATTTCCGCGGATAAATCTTTGAATAATTGCTTTTAACTTCTTTATGCCAATTTCCTATATCTAAATTCACCAACGGATTGATTATTATAAACCAGAATTGAGATAGTAATAGGACGTATAATCTTTTAGAAGGTTTCCCATTAACTTCATTTTTCCGAGGGAGAAATATTTCTCTCCAGCCGGCTTATCTGCACATCGTTATTTTTTAACAAAGGAATGATCCTATTACTATATTTACACCATGTTATTATAACAAGGCCGGACAAGCGATCATGCAAAAGATTATCCTCATTTTTATAATGATTACCTCACTTACTTATGCGCAGACAATTTACCCGGAAATTAATACTCAAATAAGTCAAGGAAATTTCTCAAAAGCACAAGCGCTTATTGAGAATAAACTTGCCGATAAAAGTTTGAGCGATAAGGGAAAGTATGATCTCCGTTTTCAAATTGAGGTTATGGATAGAATTAGAAAAGATTTTAAGAGAGATACCGAATATGTTCTTAACGCATTAAAGAAATATTATCCCGAACTGAATGATGAAATGCTTGTAGCGTGGGAAAAAGATAATTCTCTTGAAATGAAATTGATTGACGGAGAGAAACGTTACTTTAATAACGCAGTCCCCAATCTTTTTAGAATTAATAAAGAAGCCAAAAACGTAAAAGAAAAAGTAGATGGAGTAAAAACCGATCCGCTCGAAACTTTTTTGAAAGAATATATTCCAAAAGTTTATGAAGCAGCAGCCAATAACGAAAGAATTGTTCTTCCCGTTAATATGAAAATTAAATACACCCTTACGGTAAAACCTAATGCAGTTCCGGATGGTGAAGTTATCAGATGCTGGCTTCCCTATCCTAAAGAAACTAATCCGCGCCAGACCGGCATACAGCTTATGAGTGTAAGCAGTAAAGAATATACTATTGCAGATGATAACAATCTTCAGAGAACACTTTACCTTGAAGCAATAGCCAAGAAAGATCAGCCTACTAAGTTTGAGATGGAACTCTCTTATACTTCCAAAGCCGAGTTTGTTAATCTCTTTAAGAGTAAAATCAACATTACTTTCGATCAGACCAAAGATGTTTTTGATGAATACACCAAAGAGGAATTTCCCCAGATTGTTTTCTCGGATAGAATTAAAAATCTCTCCAAACAAATTATTGGAGATGAAAAAGATCCGCTGCAGAAGCTGAAGAAGATTTTCATTTGGGTTGATGAAAACACTCCTTGGGCAAGCGCGCGCGAGTATTCAACCATTCCAAATATTCCGGAGTACAGTTTGGAACATAAACATGGTGACTGCGGGATTCAGACTTTGGCTTTTATGACCATATGCCGCTACAATGGAATTCCGGCTAAATGGCAAAGCGGATGGATGATGCATCCGCCGGAAATTAATTTACATGACTGGTGCGAGATTTATGTTGACGGATATGGCTGGATTCCGGTTGACCAGAGTTTTGGTATTAAGAATTACTTAAGCGAGGAACAGAAATACTTTTATCTGGGAGGAATAGACGCTTACAGATTAATTGTAAATGATGCTTTCTCCAAACCGTTGTATCCGGCAAAAGTTTATCCGAGAAGTGAAACTATAGATTTTCAGCGGGGCGAAGTAGAATGGCGCGGCGGCAATCTTTACTTCGATAAATGGAATTATGATATGGACGTAAAATACAATAATAATTGAGAGTTTTGAGTTTTGAATTGTGAGTTGAAAATAGCAGCAAAAACGTTCACTTTGCTTTCTCAGATCGTTCTCTTGAAATACTTATTCATCATCGCAAAACCATTTCGACTAATAAAAAGAACACTAGCTTATTTCTTCTTCTCATCCAGATAAACAAGATAATCTGTTCTCGGCGGAACTTTGCCCGATTGACGAAGCATTGTTGCCAGTTGTCCTCTGTGATATACCGAGTGATATATTAAATGGCGAATTAACTGGCCAAGTGAATACTCACAATGTGTACCTTGAAAGTTTGTATAGCTTATTGTTACCTCTTCCGGACTTCCGGTTAAGCTTTCCAGAAACTTAATCTGCTTATTATGAATTGCGTTGAATCTTTCTTCAATTTCATTCAGTTCCGGAATTACAGTATTGCTCTCCGGCTTTTGAGGAACATTGCCTTGCCATCTTTGGAACCACGCTTCTTCTACCCAAAGCATATGCCACAGCGTTTCGTGTATGGAGGAAAAGCTGCTTTTTATAATACCCACCAGCACTTCTCTATTTTGCTCTTTTAATACTTGAATATACTTTTGAATTGTCCAGCTGTTATAGTTTAATTCTTCAATTGTCTGTTTCATAATAAATACCTTTTTCGAAAAGAATTCAGTTAATAATTAAAATGTATCCAAGCAATTAATAGTTATTCTTTTTTGTTTGCCACATCAATCCGATGTAGATTGCAACAAGATAGATTCTTTAATCAATCACTCTTCATTATATATATCATAAAAGTAATATTTTTGAACGTGATGATGCATCTAGCAACAGAGTGTGAATCTTATACCAAATCATTAATTCATCTACATTAATCAGGACTTTTGTTCCATCAAGTCCATTTACTTTCATATCAGCAAGTGTTTTGAAGCCATTTCTTCCAACTCCTTAAATGAATTCAAGAATAATTCATTATTGGAAGAAATAGATTTCATATTTCTCCATTCAAAGAGCAGCTAAGCTTTGTTTATCTACTTTATTACATTTTATTCAGACTTATTTTACCAACTCAAAAACTTCATCTTTATCGACAATATATTTTACAGGCAAACCATTTCTGATAAATAATTCAATCGTATTAACAAAGTTGTTAATTGAGAGTTTAATCTCATCCTTCGAAACACTTTCACATTTTGCATATGATACTGCGCACCGCTTTTTATCAGAGCGCATGAATAAAAATGATTCTTCTGAAGTCTTAGTCCAGTCAACGCATAAATAGAGCATTAATATGTGTTCTTGAGTATATACCGGTTCAGGTATATCAAAAGCGGCATCTTCAAATGATATTTTTTCTGTAGAATAATCAATTGTGTAAACATCTTTAGTATCATTCCTCATTTTTTTCGGCGATAAAGAATTGTCTAGTTCAAGCGTAGAAATACTATTGTTGTTTTTACTGATTAAAGTCGTAACATTGCCACCGGGTACAATTCTATATTCAATTTCCGATTTGTCATTGCTTGAAACAAACCTATAAACGGTTTCTTTAGAGGGTATCTTAATTTTTTCTTTGTTAATAAATGATGTTTTGCCGGTTTTAATAAGAGCAAATAGTTTTGCATCAGGATCGTAATTAACAGCAATCAATTTAGAGTCAATCGGAAACGCAAATTCATTCTCTACAGAATTAATCCATACTGTTTTTTTAGTGTTACTCTTTTCCGTAATGATCTCAATATCAAGCGGAAATATGAACGGTTCTCCCGATTGTACAATTTTAATATTTACATGTTGACTATTACCCTTTGAAGAAACAGTATTTTCAGTATGCAACACAGGGTTCTCTTTTCTTTTTAACCACTGCTCTTCGAAGCGGGATAAATCCATCCCGGATATTTTTTCAAAAATTGTAAAATATTCGCGCGTATCTGCAAGTACTTTGTTATTCATTTTACCGAATTGCAGCATCGCCTTCTTAAAATTATCTTCTCCTATTATCGATTCAATCATTCTGTAAACCCAAGGACCTTTCTGATAAGCAGCCCAATAGGTGGGCATTCTTGTACTTGTCAAAGCAGCCAATGGCTCCGAGAATTGATCGAAGGCATTTATATAATATCTTTTTTGTTTATTCCAGAAATCCTTTCTGTTGTCTTTGAAATCAATAAAATTAAAAGATAAGAAATTAGTAAATCCTTCTTTAATCCAGAGAAAATCGTTTTTTAATTTCGGCTGCGGTATACCATGCAATACCTCGTGAATATAAGTATCATCCAAAATTAATTCCGCATTTTGTGTAATGATCGAACGGCTGTCATTTAAGGCACCGTTTTCTACGAACTTATTTAGGACGATAAAATTAATCTCTGATTTTGGAAATGCATTAAATTCAGAGTAACTCCAATCAAACAATTTATTCACAGCTGTTGTTAGAAGTCCAAAAGTATTGCTGTCTTTGCGGGGAAAATAAAAGCCCAGCCGAGAATTACCGGAAGTAATGAAATTTACAAACCAATCTCTTTGAGAATAAAAAGCTAAATTATCCATCCATTCGTCATTACTTTTTGCGGAAACATTCTTTTTACCGTCTGATACATATTCGGAGTAAATTAAGCCATATTGAACAAATTTAAATTCTTGAGGAAAGATATATGTAATATCGAATGCCGTTGTATCTTTTGAAAAGTTATATCTGCCAATGTTGTCGGGTGGAGGTGAAGGAATTATTGCGAATCCTCCAAATCTTATAAAGATATTTGTACTATCGATACTGAAGAACTGATTATGATCGTCCGGCGCTTTAATTCTTCCTTTGATTACAAAAGAAATATTTTCTTTATTATCTACAGAAGTATATACCAGATAGCCTAATCTATCGTAGCGGGCAGGTTTATCATTTATTAAAAACTCCTCTATTTCAAACTCCTTTGCAAGTTTAAATATCAGGTGATTAGTCTTTAATCTTATATCTGTTTTGCTTTTAATTAAACATGTAGATACTCCGGGTAGAAATTCTATTTCACTTCTACTTCCAATAAAGTCAGGATTGAAATCATCCATAACCCTTTTGGTGATAATAAATTCATCATCTTTAGGAATAATTTCATATATGCGATATATAAAATCGAAGTAAAAATCTTCATTATTGCCCGTATAAGGTTTATCATTTGTTGGGATATAAAGCAAAATAGCATTTTCAGAGAGTCTAATAATTTTAGTCGAGTCAAATGCTAAATATCCATTCTCAATATTATATTTCCAGCTTTCCAATTCTTCGGCAGCAAATTCTGCACTGAAATACTTTTTTACGGTTTCTAACCTAAATGGATTTAGAGAGTTCATAAATTTCGATTCCCAATTCACATATTTATCCTGACTATGAATTGGAACGGAGATAAGAAAGAAAAGAGCTATTGTTAACAAGTGTTTAATTACGATTTTTTTCCTAATAAGAAAAGAGTGAACTTGTTTTCTTTTCGTACAACGTTTACTTATAAGATTTGCCATGTTATTTCTACTTGATTCGATAGTTTATATAGGTATATAAATATTTGTTTTAACATGCTAATCAATTCTTATACTTGGTTAAATAGTCCAAGCTTCTCATTCAAATAGAGGATTTAATAGGCGTTTTTTTAAGTCGAATATCCATTGTTTCTTTTCGGGGTTCATCACTTCCTTTTACGGGAAAACCAATGCCAACAATTATTTATAGTTTATTTTGTTCACTATACTCAAAGAGCAACTTACTTTTGCAACACAACTTTATAATTGCGTTAATACCGAATAGTTTAAAGCGGACTCCTTGAAGAACGGGATATTTCCAAAAAGGATTTAGATTATTTTCAACATTCTTTTTGGAGGCACCATGTATTACTCAGGTATCGACCAACACAAACTGTTCTCTTACATCACCACTGTTAATGATGATGGTAT
>Ga0172380_10004478_pt1 | contig 17923 bp, 7 predicted proteins | sample Leawe162metaG_FD_119747 | JGI IMG/M metagenome (GOLD analysis project Ga0172380, IMG submission 119747) | Leachate microbial communities from a municipal landfill in Southern Ontario, Canada - Leachate well 162 metaG | ecosystem: Engineered > Solid waste > Landfill > Unclassified | place... | reverse complement strand
TCGGCCGGGGCGCCGACCGCCACGCGGCTGTTGCGGGCGAGGAGCTCGGCCATTGCGGCCGCGAGGCGCAACTGGAATCCGCCGTCGAGCGTCGGCCGAATCACCTGCGAGGAACCGGCGTCGAGATTCGCCTCGGCCCACTCCTCAAGTTCGACCCGGTGCGCTTCGCGGTGTTCGTCGAGTGGCGCTGAATGCGGTGGCGGCCCGCCGCGGCCGATCGCGTTTGCAGACTGGGTCAGGGCATCCGCTGCCGACTGAGCAAGTGCGACGTCCCCAGGCAGCGGATTGGTGTTGGAATCTGGATTCCACCGCAGCATGATGCGGAGGCGGCCGAGTTCGTCGATCGACTGCATGAGCGCGCGATCCCGCGCAGTTGCACCACCGGGACGCATGGGGCGCCCGTCGTATTGCTCCCGCATTCGGTGGTGTGCCTCGGTCAATTCGCGTTGGCGGGTTTGGAGGTCGATCGCGTTGGGTCCGGCATCGGGAGCCGGCCACATGGCCCGAATGACGTTGGCGGAGGCGTCCATGGTTTCGGCGACTCGCTGGCGCAGCGCTGACCGCACATGGGAGGGCCACATGAGCAGAGCCGCGGCCGTGGCAAACACGATTGCGACGGCGAACCCGAGGAGCCGTTGGGGGAGTTGGTCGAGTGCGGGCCCGGCGGTCACGGCAATGACGAATGGCAGCAGAACTGACATCGTCGCGGTGGACACATAGCCACGCAGCACGCCTGCATAAGTCAACGCAGCGCCGACCACGAACGTGCTCAGCACGGCAACCCAAGGGTTGAGGGCAGCGAGGGTCCCTGCTGCCACCGCAACTAATCCAACGAGGCCAGTGATGATGTAGGCCCGCGCTCGGTCCTTGGTCGGGCCGCCGAAGTCGGAGAACGCAAGCAGCACGAAGGTGCCGAACACGGTGTAGGTCGCGCCCGCGGGAATCTGCAAGACGTACATCGTGAAGAGGTAGGTGAAGGGCAACACAATCGCCACCCGCAGTGCCTTGCGGAACAACAGGTGCCCGGGATCGTGCACAGTCCTACCTTCGCTGCCAATTGGTCATTGCGAAAATGACTCTAGTGTCGCTGGGCTCGCGACGCTAGGTCGCCTTGACGAGCTCGTTTGCCGGGTAGACGTCGATTGTCCACCCGTCGTCATCGACGATCAGTTCCACTCGCGGAGCAGCAAACTGGTCGAGCCCTACCGGTGCTGGACCGGTCGCTGCGAGGCTGACGCGCGCACCCTCGCCCTCGGTATATGCCGACATCACGAGGTCTGGCGTACGGGCCGCCGCCGCGATGATCGCGGCGACCGTCGTGGTGAGGTCGTCGTCCACTCGGTCGACGAGGGCCGATTCATCAAGCGAGCCGATGGTGAGGCCCACGTTGTGAGTGGCGGCCGCCGTGAGCGCAGCGAGCAATAGTGATTCGGCGTCCGTATTGAGTGGACGTAGTTCGGACACCTGCCGGGCGAGGCCTTCGAGCGTCAAAGCCCGAGACCGCGAGTCCGGAGTTTGTGGGTCACGTCGTGACTCCGCGACGTCCTGCAAGAACGGGCTCACACAGCTACGTACCCAGTTGACGCGTTGAGTGATGTGTTCGGTGGCGGATGCGGATTCGCTGGCGGCGACTGCCGCGCCCGTCACTTCAGTACGGGCGAGATCAGCCTTGTGCGCAAATCGGTTGGCGAACACTCGGAAGGTGAGCCATCCAGCCAACGTGATGACGTTGCCTTTGACAAACAGCAGCGCAAGCGCCTCCGGACTCGCGGAGAACTCGGCGGCCGCAAGTCCGGTTGCAGTCCCAGCGATACCAGCGACCCAGGTGACGAACAACCAGCGCAGGTGAGTGACAGTCAAAGCGACCCACGCCAGGATCGCCGACACCGCGAACTGGCCGAACCACATCACCTTAAGTTGGTCTGGGCTGGCGTTGACGCTAGCCAACGCAGGAACCGCGAACGCCGTCGCAACGATCGTGAGCCGAGCGATCGTCGACGGCAGGGGCGCACCGCGGTTGACGGTGTGCACGTAGAACGCTCCGGCCGCGAGGAAGACCGCCAGCGCGGCCAGATTCGCGATGTTTGAACTCGCGGTCGAGATTGGTAGTCCGATGACGACGTGCAGCGCGCTGCCGGCCATCGTCACCACCGCGGTCTTCTTCGCCGCACTCGAGGTCAGGACATCGCCGACGAGTGGCACTGCCGAGGGCGAGTCAGGGGCAATCGCGTCGGGTACCGCGTCCGCGTCGCTTCGCCATGTCAGAGTGACGTGAAACCCGTCCTTCGGCTGTCCAAGGTCCACCGAGATGCCCGCCCGCTCGCACCGGGAAACGATCGAGTTCTGGAGGCCGCCGGATGCCTCGAGTGCACCTACCGGCAGTCCAGGTCCGTCGTCGGCATACGCCAGGCGAACCACCCCATCGGTTGTTTCAAACGTGATCTTCGCGCTCGCCCCAGCTGCATGGCGCGCGGTGTTGTTGAGTGCCTCGCTCCCGGCACCGAGTAGTGCCTCCCACACCTCGTGGGGGAGAAGCATCGGTGAGCTCGCATCCGACATCTCCAGCGGCACTCCCAGAACTGCTGCACGGCGCGAAAAGTTGCCGACTAAGGTTGCCGAACTCGTCGGCCGTTGACCACTCGGGACTAGCGCATCGAGGCTTTCGATCGCGACCACGTCGGCCCGGCATCGCTCCCGTAACCGAGGGATGCTCCGGTCGCGGACACCGATGTTGATCGCGGCCAGGGTGTTGACCACGGTGTCGTGGAGGACTCGGGCAAATTCGAAGGCCCGTTCACTGCGACCGCGCTCGACTTCTTCGGAGACCTTTGCTCGGTAGTAGGCCTCATCCAAACGATCTTGCCGGTGGGCGATCAACCGAATCGCATGCACCGCCCAGAAGATCGTCAATGCCGTACAGACCGCACGGATCGCACCGAATGCGGCCGCGTTGTAGAAGTCGTGAGGAGCATCGAGGGCAACGAGTTCTAGAACCCATGCGCAGCTAACGGCCGCAACCACCGCAACGATCATCGCCGGTGCGCGTCGTGCGGGCGCGACGAAGCCCGTGACAGCGGCAACCATCCCCTGCATGGACGTGGTGAGGATCGAGACTGCCAACCAGTCGTCAGTGGAGCAGTTGGCGCTGATGCCAATGGCGGTCGCGATGAGCAAAATCGCGCTCACGGAAGGGCGCAGCCACCGCAGCAAGGCCGCGATCATCACCACGACCTGCGCGCCGATGAGCGCGAACTGCAGCGTACGGATTGACCCTGAGGTGGCTGCAATTGCTGCCAGGTAGATCTGTGGAGCCCAAGCGAGAACCACGACGAACGCGCAGACGGTCAGGCCACGGTCAGTCGCACGCGCATTTGCTCCCGCTGCGCTGCTGACGTTCTTAGGCTTCATTGCCGCGACTCATCCGGGTATCACCCCGAGTTCGATCGCCCGTCGCCGAAGTTCAAGTTGAGTGGGTGCGGGGAAGCCGGCAATCGACAGCTTCTCCCTGACACTGCGGATGTGGTGGCGCACGGTGTGTTCGGAGATATCGAGATGCCGGCCGATCGTGGCCACCTTCGCGCCCTGGCAGTACTCGGCCAGAACCTCCGTCTCACGCTCGGTGAGGACCACGTTGTCGCGAACGGCACCTGTCGTCATGATGCGCGTTCGGATGTTCAGACACATCCACGACCGCCCAGCCGAGACGGCTTCCATCGCTTCGATGAGTTCTTTGGAACCGGACTCCTTGCTCACGAAGCCGAGCACCCCGGCGCTGCCTGCCTCGCTGACCACCACCCGGCGAGTAACTCCGGTCACTGCCAAGACTCGCACCCCGCGAGACACGAGCGTCCGGATCTCGGTGGAGTCCGGCGGTTCGCCATCGAGGAGAAGGTCCAGCAGGAGAAGATCGACGTCGGCTTTGGTTTCGACCAACTCCGACAGCGAGCTTCCGCTCCACACCAGTCGATAACGTGGTTGACGTTCGACAAGGACTTCAAGCCCATCGCGCACCAGTTCATGGTCTTCGACAATTGCGACCTTGATTGGTTCGACGACATCGCTCGTGGGCATCCGGAGACCTGACTATTGGGGATCGAGAACAACTGGTGCCGGATCGGCCGGATCTACTGGGACGGGGCGCGAAGGGTCCTCATCCGGTGCCTCCGGTTCACATTCGACCGTCAGTTCTTGCGCGGCCAGCACGAACCGTTCCTCCGTCGGACTTCCCTCCGCGAAGCCGTCGGGGGCATTGGCAGCCAAGACCAACGCTGCCCCGAGGTCATTGATCTGCTGTTGGACTTCCGATGGCGCAGCGTTTGCGATCTGTTTGAGCTGTTCGGCAAATCCGACGGCCTGATCGGCCGAGGGGTCCTCGGTGATCCCGCCCATCAGTGAATCGACCTGCGAACAGGCTGCAGACAGCGTCAAGGCAGCACCAGTCGATGTGCTCGCGCTCGATGTGGGGGGAGCAGATTCCTCGCTCGACCCACACCCAGCTAGCGCGACGGCAGTGCAGAGCGCGCCGCCCATGACTATCGCTACTCGGCGCTTCACATGTGCCCCTTGGTTGTGTGGCGGACCATTAGTACCGGTACCCCCACTTTTGCGCGTCGTTGTCCTTGCAAGAGTAAAGCTGAACCGCGACGTTGTTGGCGTTCCTGTTGTCATCGACGTCGAGGCACCTGTTTGCTCCTTGGTTCTTGACTCGGCCCTTGTCGATCCGCCACTTCTGCAGCGAGGTGTTTCCGCTACACGGCACCAGGATCAGCCGGGTTCCGTCGCCCGTTCCGTTCCCGGCCGGTGCCAAGCATCGACCGTCGTTGTTGCGGAGCTGGTCATTGGAGGTGATCGTGAACTTCTGTGCACCCGTTCCGTTGCAGTTGTAGATAGCGCTTGCACCTGATCCAAGGTCGAGGCAACGTCCGGCCATATGGACCAACGAGATCGCCTTCTCCCGTTCCAGGACGTCGCGTGCCTTGAACTTCTGTGCGGGGTTGCCCGGCTTGCAGTCGAAGATCTGCACGATCACGCCGTTGGCGTTCGAGTTGTCGGGCACGTCGGTGCAGAGGCCAGATCCGATGTTGCGGAACGAATTGTCCGATGCGTAACCAGCCCACTGCTGGCCGTCCAAGCTGGAGTCACAGTTGGCGTACTGAATCTGAGTACCGGATTCCCAGCCATCGTTTGGAACGCTGAGGCACAGACCCGTGGCCACACTCTTCACTGTCGTGTCGCCGACGATCTGCCAGCGTTGCGCACCAGTGCCGTTGCATTCCCAAATTTTGACGCCAACGCCGACTGCTGCGCCGCCGGAATCCAGGCACATATCGCGACTGGTCACTATGTTGACGATTCGCCCTGGCGCCCAGGACGTTCCGTAGACGCCGCCACCGTTGGTGTTCTTGGTGGTTGCTGCCCACAGCACCTGGCCGTCGCGATTACGGACCTGAAGCGCTCCGTTGTCCGACAGGTAGACGAAGTAGCCCGAGCCAAATGTGCCCGAGGCCCAGATCGCACGTCCATCTGCGCGGTAGAACACGAAGTTTCCGTCAGCCTGCATGGTGGCGTAGTTGCCTTCAGCGCTGTCGCTGCCGTTCCCGGTTTGCCACATCACGACCTGGTTACCCCTGCTGTTGCGGCAGGTTGAGATCAGCTCGTTCGTCTTGTTCCCGGCTTCGACCCACAGCTTGCAGTTGGTGTTGGGTGAGGAGAGCATGCTGTAGCGGTAGGTGCCGGTGCTACGGATTTCGTAGCCATTCGGCATCTGTCCGGCGCGGATCGCGGTGTCGCCAGGAGCAAAGAAGAACGCCTGTTGAGCGGAGATCCGGTGTTGCGAACTGAGCCCTTCGTTGATGTTCGTCGGCAGAGTGCCGGTCGGTTCGGAGTCACCCGCACCCGCCGTCCAGAAGCCGTAGAACGCGTAGCGCTCACTCATTCCTGGAGTGAATTGCGCGCACCCACGGGTGTCGCAGACGAAGTCGACTTTCTCGACTTTGGAGAACCGTGAGGAGTCGTTGAGGTCGATTCCGCCTTGGCCGTCAGCATTCTGGATTCCGAGGTAGCCACGCATCATGCAGGTTCCCGGTTGAGGGACAACCGAGGCAATGGGATCACCTTCGGGGTTGTTCGGATCGAACCGCAGCGTGGAGTTCATGTTCTCGCACGGCTTGATCGTGCGGCCGCCGTAAGTGATCTCCTGCGGCGCTGGTCCAGTGACCTTCGCTGCGTAGCCCTGCTTTGTGCCATTGGCATCGCGGATGCCCTTCGAGTCAGCCAGGCGCATGAGGCCCTCTTGCGTCATCGACAAGTCGGTGGCAAACGGAATCTCGCCATCAACTTCAGCATCGTCGTAGGTCTCCTTGTCGACGACCTTCCAGCTGAAGTCCTTCTTGAAGCCGAAGATCTTGATGTCGCCGTAGAGGCGCACGAGGAACTGTGTGCTCTTGGACGTCGCGTCCATGTTGCAGGTTGCGGGGCCCTTTTCGGGCTTGGTCAGCTTGCCTCGGCAGTAGTTGATGTCGAAGTTGCCGCTGAATCGACCGATGATGATCCAGAGCGACATCCCGCCATAGACATTGAACGTCATGAGCTTGTCGCCGTTGTAGTACAACCCAACTCCGCCATACATTCGTTGCCCAATTATTCGAGCGTCGAAGTCTGCAAACACCCCGAACTCTTTGAGAGTTCCCGACTCAACCTTGAGCGTGAAGTCCACGCTCATTTGGGATCTCACGACGTAGAAGTTGATTTTCGAACTACCGGTGAATTTCAACTTCAAATTCTTTTGGGTCGGGTCGTAGTCGAATTCAGCAAAGATCTTCACGCTCGCAAGGGTGAAGCTGCTGCCAATTCCGATCTCGATCGACGCATCAATCTTTCCGTAGTAGCGCCGTTCAGCTGTGTCGATATCGAGGTCGACCAACACGGGGCTGTCCTTGCCGGTTGCGCCGGAAAGCGTGACACCAGGGATCGCCAGCGCGGGAATCTGCAGCTTGGCCTTGACCGCGAAGCCGGGGCTCGACGGGCTTGGTAGCTTGACGTTGAAGCCGACGGTCACTGGCGCACCGAGGATCGCTCCGTCGAACCAGAAGCCGAAACCTGCGGGCATCGTGTACCAAGTGCCGGGGCCGAGGGGGAGCTTGCACTCCTGCGGGGCAATCATGAAGCTGAATTGCCGCGCGGTGAGGAAGCCCATTCCGGCGAGGTCGAAGCCGGTCTCGTAAACGTTGATTCCGTCGTTCGCCTTCTTGCCGTTGAGCTGGAACGCGATGCAAGGGGCGGTGTAGGAGACAACGAAGCCGATCGAGATTGTTGCGCCCTCCCGGAGTTCAACCTTCTCAACCCAGTCGGTCGGGAAGCTCGCGCTCCCGGCGAAGGAGAACGACGGCTGGGCAGACAGCGTCGCTGCCACCGAGAGTGCCTTAAGGGTTAGGCCCGTCTGGCCGAACGCGTTCTGCACCGGTCCGTTGTTGACGTCCACGCCCACCTTGAGACTCAGCTCCGGTCCCTTCGTTGTGCTGAAGGCAACTTCTATCTCGCCGTAGAGGGGAGTGTCGGAGGCAGGTTGTTCCACCGGGTCGGGGCCAGCGATGGTGTGGAAGTTCAAACCAATCGCGAAGCTCATGGCGATACCGGTGGTGTTGACGGCCATGCGCAGGCTCACGGACTGCATCGAGAGGTGAGTCTCATTCGCGCTGCCGGTGAAGTAGATCGGCTTGCCCACGACATACTTGACGGTCGCTTCGAAGCCAGTGAGGTTGCTGTTGAGTAGAGCCTCGATCTCAACCTTCGCGCCGACTGTTTTGGAGTTCGGATCGTCGTCGATCTGGCTGGCTACGTCATCCTGCAGTTCGAATGAACCCGAGAGCTTGAATTTGCCGGCAGGAACGTCGATTTGCTTCGCCGGGGTGTCCGGGCCAGTGCCGAGCTGTGGCACGTGCACCGTCGCGCCTTGCGCGTAACTCGTGTAGGCGAAAGTGGCATCTTGGACGTTGACGTCGTCGGCAACGTTGACCGTTTGCGCCGGAGTTGCCCACACGCAGTACTCACGATCGAGGGTGATTTGGCCACCGAAGTCCAGAGTCAGGCCGAATGCCTTACCGCGAGCTTGGATCGCGAGTGCCCAACCGCTCGGTGCGGGGGTTGTGGGGTTGGGACTGTCCTTCGCTCGGCAGGCACCAGAGTTAGAGGCAGTGTTCGTCAGAGTCAATCCAACGTCGGTGATCTGCATGTTCTCAGGCCCAAACTTGATCTTTGACAAGCTTGCCGACGCAACGAACTTCATGGTGGTGATGTTGAAGGTCGCACTTGCTTGGAACGTCTTCGCAGGCTTGTTGTTGAAGGCTAACGTGCCGTTGATGACGACGTCGATCCGCAGCTCGCCCACGGCGCAGATCCCGCTCGCCACGTTCTCTTCAGAACACATGTTGGTGACACTTGCCGATACCGAGTTCACGGTGACGCGCTCACCCATCGACGAGTTGTCCATCCGGCCGCGCAAGTCGATGAGGAACTTCGATGACGCAGCACCCTGTGCGGTTTCGGTAGGGGTCATTCCGATCGATCCGGAGAGGCCAGCCAGCGTGATGTTTTTGCTGACCTGCCAGGGAGTCTCGGAACTGACTGTCAGATCCCAATCCGTCGTCGATGCGAACCTTCCGCTACCGGAGAACTGGTACGTCTTCTCGCCCTGGTAGTTGCTGTCGTTCTCGCCAACATCGGGGGCGCCGGTCCGAATTTCAAAGTCGGCGGCGAAGCTGATTCCGGCATTGCCGACCTCGTTGCTCCACGTGAGTTCGCCGCTTCGCATGAAGAAGCCGTCCACAAGTTGGCACGCTTCTTCGGACGGTTCGCCGTCGGTCATGCAGTCGAGTCCGACGCGCACAGAACCGGTGCGCTCGTTGACGTTGATCGTGCCTGAGCCGGACGCCTGCAGTTGGCTGCCGTTCGCAGCTTCGTACACGCCGATCCCGGCGACCTCCACGTTGATCTGGTTGGCCTCGCCGTTGATGATGCCAACGTTGAACAACACTGATCCGGTCCCCGACGCCGGGTTCGCCTCAGCAAGTTGCTCCACCAGGATCGTGGCGACGTCAACGCGTGCAGGCTCGGTGCCGGTTGGGGTCGGCTCTGGTGTCGTGGTTCCCGAGGGGCTCGGGGTCGGCAACGCGGGATTCGGAATGTTCACCGTCGCGAGAGTGAGAGTGAAGCCGTCGTCCGCGAAGTTCCAGCCACCAGGCAACGGCAGCCATTCGAGGTTGAATCCACGACCCGAGACAACGAACTTGCCAGCAACGCTGTCCCAGACTCCGTCGGTCAGTGGGATCACAATTGGTTCGCCCTGGAGGGTCTTCAGTGGCAGAACAGAGACTCCCGGCAGGTATTGCTGCCATGGGGTCGGGATCGCAAAGTCGCCGTCCGACAGCGTGATTCCGTCAAGCGTGATCTTTCCCTTGACTGCCCGGAACTCTGAACCGGCGTGGGCGAGGAGCGCACCAGTGAACGTAATCGCCGCGTTTGGCGACAGGCACGTAGCAGGTGCGGCCGGGATGGTTGTGGTCGCTTGCTTCAGGGTCAAGACTGAACCGAACTTGGCCGCGATCGTCGTATCGGTGGTGGCGGTGGAAAGCGTGGACACCAGGTTGCAGAAGGCGATTTCACTCGGCGTGGATGGCACGGCGTTTGGCTTGATGGGACGCTCGGATTCGGTCGGGCTCGGCTCAACCGATGGTGCCTCGGACGGCTCCGCAGGCGTGGAACCGGAGTCACTGGGCGACGGCGACTCATCGGCAGGTTCTGACGGGCTTGCCGTTGCTGAGTCCGTTGGGTCGGCGGGGCCTTCGTTGACGTCCGCACTTTCGGCGTCCGGGGTGGCCGTGTTGGAGGCATTCTGGACGCCGAACTGTTGTTGGTTTGCTCCCGGTGAGCTCACGTACCCAGCAGGCAGGTATTTCACGCTGTTGTTCTCGATCGTGGGGTCCACCACAACGATCTTCGACCGTTCGACGACCGCACCGTCAGCGAGCGTCGCGCGGGCGACCAGCACCACGGCCTCGCCAGCGTTTGGTGGGGCCGCAAAGCTCATGGCGAAGCCGTCGGTGGACGCGCTCTCCAGAAGTCCCTGCTGACCGGACGCCACGGACCATTCGACGGACTTCACTTCACTCTTGCCGGGGGTGTAGCCGACGGTGGTGCGCGCGCTGGTGCCAGTTCGCAGCACAGTTGGGCCCGCAATCGTTCCATCGCGGAACGCTGACGTTCGAGTGGCGAGGCCTTCAGTGCGCGCGGCGGTCGAGCTAGCGGTCGCCTGATCGAGCAGATTGTTGATCGACTGGTCGGTGTTGGGATCGAATTGGCCGAGGACCTGCGGAATCACCCGCACGTTCACCTTCTTGGTGACGGCCGCACCGCGTTGCTTGACGACGAGCTTGAAAGTGAACTTGGTCGGCTTCTTCACCCGCTTCGGGATGACGACCGTCTGGCCGCCTTCCTTGGTGATGGGGGTTCTGGAGCGGACCTTGCCGACCGAACGGCCTTCTGAGTTGAGGAAGGTGACCTTCGGGCCCTTGGTCTGCGTCCAGACACCGACGACCTGGTCGTTGTGGGTGTTGATGACCTCGGCGGTGAGGTTCAAGCGCCGCACACTCGCGTCACCGTCTGACCGGACACCGACCATCACTGGACCGGAGGCGGAGGCGACCCTCAGACCGAGTCGCGGTTCGACCTTCAGCTTTGACGTTGACTTGATCTTTGTGGTCATCCACTTTCCGCCACGGAACTGCTGCCACGACGTGGTGTAGGTGACCCGGGCGTCCCGATTAGCCAGGCGCTTGGCCTTGTTGCCCTTGGTCTTGATTCGCATCGGGAGTTCCCGCGGTGAGAGCTTGCGCGCGAGGACCTTGTTTGACCTTGTTTGGCAGATCGCTGTTCGCCCAGGCGTCCGGCACTTCCAGCCACCGGCTCTTACCTTTGAAACGTCGAGACCCTTGGGGAGCTTGACGGCAATTCGCACGTTGCGGGTCTTGAGATTCCGTGCACCGGGAGTCTTCTGGCGCAGGATCTTTGCCTCCATCACACCGAATCCGCCAGTGCGCACGGGTGCGAGCTGCGCGAGGTGAGCGTGGAAGGCGGGAAGGTCGTTGGCCCGCGTGCGCTTGCCCTTGCGCCATGCCGCCGCGAGCTTGCTCGGGGCAGGAGCCGGTGCAGTGGCCGGGGCGGGTTCGGCCTGCGGGGTAGCTTCTGCGTTCGACGAGGCCTCGGCAGCGGCCTGGGCCGTCTCTGTCGCCCGCGAAGGGACGTCCATGAGCAGCGTCGCGCATAGCGCGGCGATCACGATCAGGGCGATCGTCAATCGAATACTCCGGAGCATCAACAGGGGTTGAGTCGCCAAGCTTCCACGACGAACTCTCGCTGTTTTGGGCCGTAGCGCCACGGGTCTACCTCGTTCAGTGCGAACTTTCTTTGGAGAGTTCACTGTCGAACGAGCCGGTCAATGACCACGCGAACACAGAGAACTCCTGGTTCGCGCAAGCTAGCCGCGGCGGCTGATTGGACGGTTCGTCAATTGCCGAGATATCAACCGAACGGCTGATGTCAGCAGTTGCAGACAGTCACAATTCTCTGTGTCAGAGGCTGCCGCCACAATTCACACTGCACAGCCACTACTGCATGTTGGCGTTGAGCGAATCGAGCAGTGCGTAGTCGCTGGTGTCGCCGGAGATTTCCCAGAACATTCCACCACCGAGGCCCTTCGCGGCGATGTAGTTGGCCTTGTGGCCCATCGACTCCGGATCGTCGTAGCTGATGAACTCTCGCTTTGCCGCGTCGTAGAGGTAGGGCACCTTGGCGCTGGCATCCCAGTGTCGCTGCAGGCGGGGGAGGTAGTTGGCCGCGATGTCCTTGTAGTCCACGCTGCCGGGCTCCCAGGTGCCCGTCCCGACGCCAGACGTTGTCTGGAAGAGGCCGTTGTTTGCCGAGCCAACCCCGGCGAAGCTGTGGCCATAGAACGGAACGCCGAGCACGAGCTTGTTGGCAGGAGCACCGGCACCGAGGTAGGCATTCACTGTCGAATCGATGTTGAGTCCGGCCGGTCCGGGATCGCCATTTGGCTGGGCGAGCGGTGCGTTGTGGCCGGTCTTCGATTCCCACCCGCCGTGGTAGTCGTACGTCATGAGGTTGATCCAGTCGAGGATCCCGGAGATCTTGTCGATTTCGAGGTTCTGCAGTGTCGACGGGCCCGCAGGTGCGGCGATCGTCAAGTCGTAGTGCTTACCGCCATCGGCAGTGCCCTGGCGCGTCAGTTCATCCCGGAGAGCTTGCAGCAGCAGCGTGTAGTTGGGCTTGTCTGCCGCGACGCCGTTCTGCAGCCCGCCGGAGACGGGGTATTCCCAGTCGATATCGATGCCATCGAACCCGTGCTGCTTCATGAAGGCAACACACGACTGGGCAAATGTGGCACGTGACTGCTCAGTTGCAGCGGCCGACGAGAAGTTCGCTGACCACGTCCAGCCGCCGACCGAGATCAGGGTCCGCAAGTGTGGATTGGCGGCTTTCAGCTTGGCCAACTGGTTGAAGTTGCCACGCTTGGATCCGGTCTCCCATGAATCACCAGGGAATGCCTTGTCCGTGTCGGCGTAGGGATCGCCCAGGACACACTGGCCGTTTGCGATGTTCGCGAATGCGTAGTTGATGTGCGTGAACTGCGCGGCGGGCATTTGTGAGACCTGGTAGTTGCGGCCGTACGTCGACCAAGCGGTGTAGTAGGCGACGGTGCGCTTGCCCGCGGGAGTCGTTGGAGCGTCAGGGCTGGAGGGCGGTGTCGTTCCCGTGGGGGTTGGAGTCGGAGTTGGGGTTGGAGTCGGAGATTCGCTCGTCGGGGAAGGTGACGGCGTCGTGGGGGTTGGGCTCGGCGTCGTCACGGTCGGGGTGGGTGTCGGCGTGGGGGTTGGCGTTGGTGTGGTCGGTGTGGGTGACGCCGTTACACCGGCGATTGAGATTGAGCAGGCTGCGGACTGGCCGTTAACGGTGGCGGTGCAGGTCGCGGGCGAAGGCATCGATGGTGAGGAATCGTTGAACCCGAACGTGGTGGTTGCCGAGGGTGCAAGCGAACCGTTCCACGCAACGTTCTTCATCGTGACGTTGCCGTTGGCTGCACTGGCGGAGGCATTCCAGGCCTGCACTTGACCGGCCCACGGCATGGTCACGGCCCACGAGGTCGAAGGTGTCGACCCGGTGTTCTTCACCGTCGCATCGATCGTCCTTCCGGAACCCCAATCGCTGGAATTCTTTAACACGACCGTCAGTGCGGGTGCGGCGCTCGTCGGGCTTGGGGTGGGCGTGGGGGTGGGTGTCGGGGTGGGGGTGGGGGTCGGTGTGGGGGTTGGGGTGGGCGTTGGTGTCGGAGTTGGGGTTGGTGTGGGGGTTGGAGTGGGGGTTGGTGTCGGCGTTGGAGTGGGAGTGGGAGTTGGGGCGACCACCTGGTCACCAGTCAGCGTGCAGGTTGTACCGGCGACTGCGCATTGCGTTGGTGCCAGCGGTGCGGTACCGGCTTTGTTTGCCACGAGTCCAAACGACGCGGTCGCGCCGGGAGCGATGGCTTTCGCCCAGTTAGGCCCGGTAATTCGGTAGCCCCCCGGGATCGCGACTCGGTTGGCATCCCAGAACGAGGTGATTTGGTGGCCCATCGAGAGGTCCACCGCCCATGGGTCTAGCGGTGCCCCTGTCCGGTTTGTCACTTTAGCGCTCGCCTGGAAGCCCGACGTCCAGGTGTTGTCGAGCTTCCATGCCACTTCAACCCCGCTGGTCACAGGAGTGGCGGACATCGAACTAGGTGCGATCAATCCAAGCGCAGCAACTGCGGTCACGGTGATTGCTGCGGTTATGGATGTCTTTCGCATGGTGCCTCCGTAGGTAATGCCAGTAGTCGCTGTCAGGCTAAATGCTCTGACTCGACTTTTCCTGTTCGGATGCTCGTTCGGAGTCCCGTTTGGCGCACTTGAGCCAACACTCAAACATTCGCCCAATCGATAACACCCAGACGTGCGAAATCGATGACCTTTCACCCGAGAGCTGTCAGTGAGACCGCAGTCACTCGTGGGAATGACCGCCTGCACAACCGCTGTCCGCCGCTAGGCAGGCGGTGGGGGCGCTTGCGCCATAGGGTGGGGCGGACGTGGTGTTACCACGTGTGTTGGTGTTAGTCGGGAGGATTTGGTGACGGTTTTTGCAGGTGGCCGAGTGGTCACTGACCAGGGTTTGGTCGAGTCCGGATGGGTTGAGGTTGAGGGCGAACTCATCGTCGACCGCGGAATTGGCGAACCAATCAAACCGGTGGACTTCGACCTGCACGGCCGGGCGCTGATCCCCGGGTTTGTCGATCAGCATTGCCACGGCGGTGGGGGCAACACGTTCATCACCACCGATGCCGCTGAAGCATTCCGGGCCGCCGAACTGCATCTGCGCCATGGCACAACGTCAATCATGGCCAGCCTGGTAACCGGAACGCGCGAAGCACTGACTGAACAGATCCGCACGCTCACACCTCTGGTTGACCAGGACGTCCTACTCGGTATCCACCTCGAAGGACCGTGGCTGAGCACGCTGCACTGCGGTGCTCACGACTCAGCGTTGCTGCGTGCCCCAGATAGCGCGGAGGTTGGTGAGCTCCTCGCCGTGGGTGGCGGGCGAATCAAAATGGTGACGATTGCCCCGGAACTCCCCGGCTCGATTCAAGCGATCCATCAAATCTTGCGGGCCGATGCCGTTGTCGCCATCGGCCACACGGATGCCAACTACGAACAGGCGAAGCTAGCAATTGCGGCGGGAGCCACCGTCGCGACTCACCTCTCCAACGCGATGCGTCCGCTACATCACCGTGACCCCGGGGCAATCGGAGCGTTGATGGAAGACCCGCGCGTCACTGTCGAGCTGATCGCCGACGGAGTTCATGTGCACCCCGCTGTACTCCGGCTGGTACACAACGAGGCTGGCACCGCGCGGGTTGCGCTCATCACAGACGCGATGGGTGCGGCGGGTGCGCCCGATGGTCGCTACCTGCTCGGGCAGCTGGAAGTTGATGTGGTGGATGGCACCGCGCGCCTCGTCGAAGGTGGCGCGATTGCCGGAAGCACCCTGACATTGGATTGGGCGATGCGGTACGTGGTGCTCGAGGGCGGAGTCTCGCTTGACCAAGTCGTGCAGATGCTCTCCACGAATCCTGCTCGAATGATGGGTCTGGATGATCGTGGGGTGATCGCCCCAGGGAAGCGGGCGGATCTGCTCGTACTTGGCCCACGCCTCGAGGTCGAATCCGTCATGCGCCGGGGCGATTGGGTTCACGGGCCCGGCGTGTGAGGAAGTGCGTCGCTCCCTAGACGAACGTTGCACGCGACGCAGGTCGCCAGACATAACGAAGGGCGGACCCTCGACCAGTCCCGCTGGTGAGGATCCGCCCTTCGTGGTCTAGTGCTAGCTGCCCGCCACGATCTTGCGGGCTGCGTCAGCGATGATCGCTGCCGGACCTGCTGCGGTCTTCTTCGCTGGTGCCTTTCGAGTCGCCGCGGTCTTGGTTGCGGTTGCTCGCTTTACCGGCGCCTTTTTGGCTGTCGCCTTCGCCGGAGCCTTGCGTGCGGCGGTCGCCTTCGCCGGAGCCTTGCGTGCAGCGGTCCTTTTGGCCGGTGCTTTGCGGGCAGGCGCCTTCTTCGCGGCTGCCTTCGTTGGCGCGGGAGCTGGTTGCTTGGCGACAGCGGCAGAGGTTGTTGCAGCGGTCTGATTCACGGTCTTGCGAATCGGTCGCTTTGCCACCTTCTTGGCCCCGGCTCTGCGTACTGGTGGCTTGATGTACTTCTCGACGAGGAGTGCAGCACCGAGCGCACCACCCATGTCGCCAAGCTCAGCGAGCAGGACGACTGGCGGATCCTGCGGCTTGATGAGGTTCGGCAGCATCGCCTTGCGAATGTCGTCCACGAATGGCTGGCCGAGTCGGATCCCAAGGCCGCCACCGATGATCACCGCTTGCACATCGGTGAGGTTGACTGCACTTCCGATCCCGGCACCGAGCGCCCACACGGCGCGGTTGATGAGCGTGGTGGCCATCTTGTCGTTGCGCTTGAGCGCGGTGTCCCAGACGCCGCTAGCCAAACGAGGCTTGCCCTTCTTCTCCATGATCTTGAAGAGGTCGGTCTTCATGCCCTTCTTGGCCCACTTGCGGGCAGTCAGCTCCATCGCCGCACGTCCTGCGTAGGCCTCCATGCAGCCGCGTCGTCCGCAGCCACACTTAGCGCCACCCTTGGCCATGATCTTCATGTGGCCGACTTCGCCAGCAGCGCCACGGCCGAGCCAGAGTTCGTCGTCAATGACGAGCCCGCCGCCGACGCCAGTTCCGCAGAACACGCCGAGCAGTGAGTTGTACTCGCGGCCAGCACCGAGTCGAACCTCGGCGTTCACGCCCACCTGGACGTCATTGCCAAGCTCAACCGGAACGCCACCAAGGCGTTGCGAAAGCTCCGCGCTGAGTGGATAGGTGATCATCCATCCGGGAAGGTTGCCCGCGTTACTCAGCGTGCCAGCGTCCTTGTCGATCTGGCCTGGGCCACCCACGCCAACACCAACGAGGTCTTCGAGGTCGACTCCCGCGTCTGCCACTGCTGCCTTTACCGAGGAGGCAATTGTGTCGGTCACGCCATCCGGTGTACCTACGGTCGGAGTTGGCCGCCGATCGGTGCCCAACACGCGGTTGAGTTTGTCGACGATCGCGACCTGAATTTTTGTTCCGCCTAGGTCTACTCCGGCTCGCAACATTTTGTGCCCTTCACGTAGTTGTCAATCGATTCGCTCGTTGATCAAAGCATGACGAGCGGGTCTGAGTCCCGGGGCAACTTGCGCTGCCCCGGGAATGTCAGTTTGGTGGAGTTACTTCTTGGATGCGACCTTCTCGTCGTCCGAGGTAATCCACTTGCCGCCGTTCTCCCAGAATTCCTGGATGTCATCAAGGTTGCGGCCCTTGGTTTCAGGCGCAAGCTTGAAGACGAAGACCCAGGCGAGGACGGCCAACAGGGCGAACAGGCCGAAGGATCCGGCGCCGCCGAGCGTGGCCATGACGGTGAGGAAGAACTGGGCGATGATGAGGTTGGCAACGAGGTCGCTTGTCAGCATCGCGCTGGCACCGAGGGTGCGCAGACGGGCCGGGAACGATTCGCTGGAGTACACCCAAACGAGTGCCCCGAACCCGAAGACGAAGCCGACGTTGATCAACGCCAAGCCAGCGAAGCCGAGCACGATCTGCCAGGTTTGGAACGTATCGCCCTCTTGTGTGGCGAATGCAACGACCAGCATCAGCTGTGCGGCGATCATGATCGCGATACCGGTGAGCAGCACCGGACGACGGCCCCAGTTGTCGACGTACTTCATTGCGACAAGTACCGAGACGAGCGCAAAGCACTGCACAAGCAGCGCCATCAGGATCTGCTGCGATGCGCTCTCCACGCCCATGGCCTTGAAGATCTGTGGGCCGTAGGTGACAGTGGCATTGATACCGGTGATCTGAATGAAGAAGCCGAGTCCAACCACGAAGAATGTTGCGCGCGCGTACGGTTTGCGCAGCATTTCCTTGATCGCGCCCCCACGCTCTTCTTCGTTTGCTGCCTGAATCGACTTGATCTCTTCGTCGGCGTTCGCTTCAGGGTCGGTCAGGGCCATCGAGGTACGGGCCTCAGCGATACGCCCCTTCATGACGTACCAGCGCGCTGTTTCTGGGAGCTTCATGATGACCGGCAGCAAGATAAGCGCCGGCACTGCAGCGAGGCCGAGCATGATGCGCCAGCTATCGAGCCAGGCGGTGCCCGATAGTGCGAGCGAGAAGAGGAGGCCGAGGATGATGCCGCAGACACCCATTACTTGATAGAGCACCAGGGTGCCGCCACGGACG
>Ga0172380_10004477_pt1 | contig 17924 bp, 16 predicted proteins | sample Leawe162metaG_FD_119747 | JGI IMG/M metagenome (GOLD analysis project Ga0172380, IMG submission 119747) | Leachate microbial communities from a municipal landfill in Southern Ontario, Canada - Leachate well 162 metaG | ecosystem: Engineered > Solid waste > Landfill > Unclassified | place... | reverse complement strand
CCTGTCGCCCGCGTGTATTACTTCGCCGTCATCGACCGTATTTATCTGCGATTCGGGTACCGCTGCTATGGGCCCGAAGTTGTCCTCGAAGTTTTCACCCCAGACCATTTTGACGCTGTCGATCAGCCGCGATGGGTCGATAGCATGTTTAAAGCCCCGCGGGTGTACCAGCACCTTCGCTTCAGGATAGAGTTTTGCCAGCGTCCCGGTACCGCCGGCGTGATCCATGTGGATGTGTGTCGGGATGATGTATCGAAGTTTATTTATTCCCAGGCGCTTTAAAGCTTCATGTAAAGGCGGGATACATATCGCAGGTCCCGGCTCTATCAGCACGTCGGCATTTTTTATTAGAAATGCTGTCGGCTGGAATTGCATTATTCCAATCGGCGTCTCAATGTGGTAGATGCCTTCAGCGATCTCTGTTGTTTTGGCCATGGTGTTAACAACATATAGGAATGGTATGAGAGGTGTCAACCCCCTGCTGTCCCCCTTTATAAGGGGGAAACAATGACCGAACCCCCTATATCCCCCATACGTTGGGGGACTTTAATTTTGGGGGACACCCCCAAACCCCCGGCAGGAGATGAGTCTCCTGCACCACTATCTCAGTTGCTAACCTCCGGAGAGGGCTAAAATGTCGAAGCGATGAAATCTCCGCACCTCTCCAGTGACGGCGGCCTTTATTCTGTCGCTGGCGTCTGAAATACTCGATAATCTTGACAATGAAATATGGGTGGGATAGTATCAGGTTTGGTCGTGCTAGGCGGGGAGTCAGCGGTGCCCTGTACCCGAAATCCGCTATAGCGGGGCTGAATTCCCTCCCAAGGTCTTAGTTCTGTCGGGAGTTGTCTCTGTTAAGAGGCGTTGAAGATTGGGTCCTGCGCGGCAGATTGCTATGAACCCCGTCAGGTCCGGAAGGAAGCAGCGGTAAATAGCGCTTTCTGGGTGCCGCAGGATTGCCTGGTCTGAGCTGAATAGCAGGGGCAATCCGCGGGGTAAGATCGACGGCGGGTGCACGACCTTTTTTATTTATTGATTTGGGGTTGCTCTGGTCGAGTGCTTATCAACCCCCTATTATCCCCCAGTCTCGGGGGATTTAAAAAAAGAATTTGGGGACACCCCTAAAACCCTGGCAGGAAGAATCCTGCACTTCTCGATTAGAGGCTTATTAGAGAATCGATATGCTTCTCGGTGATACAAAAAAAGAACTGCGGCGGCTAGATACCCGCGCCAAGAAGGGGCTGGGACAGAATTTTCTTGTCGACAAACATGTGTTGGATAGGATTGTTTCTGCTGCGAAGCTTACGCGCGATGATTACGTAGTTGAAGTTGGTCCGGGCCTCGGTGTGCTGACGCAGGAACTGGCGCAGAGCGCAGGACGGGTTGTCGCTGTCGAACTGGATAGCACGATGGTTGCTGTGCTGAGGGAGAAGTTCGCGGATTCAAGCAACGTCGAGATCGTAGAGGCGGATATACTGAAATGCGCTCCGGAATCGTTGATATCGGATGAACGTGACTATAAGGTCATCGGGGCGCTGCCTTATAACATCGCCTCGGCGGTGCTGCGGCACTTTCTTGAAGCTGAGCATAAGCCTACGATGATCGTCGCAGTTATACAGAAGGAGGTCGCGCAGTCAATTGCGGCCCAACCGGGGGATATGGGCCTGCTCAGCGTTGGAGTGCAGCTTTACGGCAAGCCTTCAATTGTGAAAACCATATCTCCTCGCAGCTTTCATCCGCAGCCCAAGGTTGATTCCGCCATCCTGCGCATAGACGTTTACCGTGACCCGCCGGTTAGAGTGGAGGACGAGGTTGCATTTTTCGATGTCGTGCGCGGGGGGTTCTCGACTCCCCGTAAACAACTGCGCAATTCATTGTCGTACGGGCTTCATATAACATCGCAGGAGTCGAGCGAGCTTCTTGAGAGCGCAGGAATAGACCCGCGGCGACGGGCGGAGACGCTGAGTATCGAGGAATGGGCGAAACTTTACCGTGTCTTTTCAGGGAAACAATGATTACGGCATATGCGTACGCTAAGGTTAATATTACTTTCGAGGTGCTGGGCCGCCGTCGGGACGGCTATCATGATATCACTTCCGTGTTGCAGGAGATCGATCTGAAGGATACGCTTCGATTCGAGTCATCTCCATCGCTGGTTATCGATTGCGACAATGCTGATCTGAGTTCGCCCGATAACCTGGCGCTCAAGGCTGCGAAACTTCTTAAAAAGGAATCGGGGTATAAAGGCGGCGTAAAGGTTACCCTGAAGAAAGGCATTCCGGTTGCCGCAGGGTTGGGTGGTGGCTCCAGCGATGCAGGGGCCGCGCTAGTTGCATTGAATAAACTCTGGAAGCTGAAGCTGTCGGCCGAATCTCTGGTCGAACTGGCGGCCGTCCTCGGTTCCGACGTTCCGTATTTTATCCGCGGTGGTACGGTTCTGGCTGAGGGTCGCGGCGAGCGGATTAAGCCGTTGCCGCCACTGCCTGAGTCTTGGATTGTGCTGGTTAGGCCGTCGGTTCAAGTTCCAGAGATGAAGACGAAGACCATGTATGGCGCACTGAGTTCGTTGCATCACAGCAAAGGGGAGCATACGAAGAGGGCGGTGGCATCCATCGAGCGCGGCGTCGCGGGTGACGGGATTCAACTTTATAACGCATTTGATTCCGTCGCCTTCGAGGTGTACGAGGGCATGGAGTGGTACTGGAAGCAATTTATGTCGGCGGGCGCCCCTGAGGTACATCTGGCTGGTGCGGGACCTACACTATTCACATTGCTGGACGACCGCGGTCGGGCGGAAGCATTGTATCGTTCGTTATTGGATCTGGGGCTGGAGACTTATATTGTCAAAACTATTTCACGATCCAACTGATCGTCTTGCTGGATTCGTTCAGCGTTCCTCCTCACGGGCTGATCGCATGAGCAGGAGGCAGCGGTGGCTGCTCGCCTTTGTGATCCTAGTAGCGATGTGCGCGCTGGGCTACGGAGCCTTTGAGGCGTCTGACTACCTGGAGGGTTTCAAGCAGTACGGCGCCCTGGGAGCGTTTCTTGTTTCTTTCGTCGCGAGCACCTCGATCTTCTTCCCTGTATTCGGGTGGGTTGTTATCGGCGCGATAGCAGCGAATGACGCGTCTAATTGGGCCCTTGTGGCGCTGGGGTCCGCCTCCGGCTCGGCGCTGGGGCAGTTCACCGCCTACCTGGCCGGCTACGGAGGCCGCGCCGTTCTACATAAGGAGCAGTCCATATGGTACCGCCGGGCGGAGGACTGGATGGGGCGCTACGGGAGCCTGGCCATTTTCTTCTTCGCCCTCACGTTCCTGCCGGTGGATGTGGCAGGGATCGTTGCCGGGGCGTTGCGCTTCCCGTATTGGAAGTATCTTCTGGCGACGTTCGTGGGTTATCTGCCGAAGACGCTTGTCGGATGCTATCTGGCGCACAGCGTTTTTAAAGAGTGGCCGTCGCTGCGGGAGTTGATGGTCAATCTGCCGTGGTGGAGCTGGATGATGATCATAATCGGCATTGCGCTTATTGTTGCGGGGATGGCTATCATGTGGCTGAAGCGGCGGGAAACGAACAAAAGGGCCGATGAAAAGGTTCAAAGTCAGGGAGCATGATTAATGACTTCCTCATCGAGAGACGAACCTCCTGCATATCTTTTGAGAGATCCGTTTGAATGAATGAGATATTTGTTTCGCTTGATTTGGAGACTACAGGGCTCGATCCGGTAAACGATGAGATAATCGAAATCGGCGCCGTCAAGTTCGATCTCAACGGCGTGATCGATACTTACCACTCGATGGTCAAGCCGTCGCGTGCGGTGCCGTACCGCATCCAGATACTCACCGGTATAACGGACCGCGATCTGCAAAACGCCCCGAAACTTCCAGTCGCGCTCAATGAGCTGGTCGCGTTCCTCGGCAACTCTACAATCATCGGGCAGAACATCGGGTTTGACCTGGCCTTCCTTGCTGAAAAAGATGTAGCGCCGCGGGGCCAGGTTTACGATGTTTTCGAGCTGGCGACCATCGTTATGCCTGCGATGCCTGACTACCGCCTGACCACGCTGGCCGCGGAGCTGGGCGTGTCCTCCGTGCAGTATCATCGTGCGCTTCATGACGCCACGGCGGCCAAGGATGTATTCCTGGCGCTGCTCGATAAGCTGCGTTCCTTCGATCCGTCCATCCTCGCCGAGCTTGACCACGTCGGCATGGGTGCGGACTGGCCCATCGGACAGCTCTTCCGCACCGTATCGGAGGAGAAGCTGGGGAACGTGTTTTCCGTTACAGGCGAGCCGGCGTTAAAGATATATGAGCTCTCGAAGGAGAAAGAGGAGCGGCTGCGTTCCAAACCAAAGCGTGAGATGCTCGATGTGAAACGCCTTGTCGCCATGCTGGGGGAGGACGGCGAGGTGGCTAAAGCCATGGCCGGATTCGAACACCGCAAAGAGCAGCAGGAGATGATGAAGGTTGTGGCGGAGGCTATGAACAAAAGCGGACGGCTCATCGTGGAGGCGGGCACGGGAACGGGAAAGTCCATCGCTTACTTGCTGCCGGCGATATTATTCTCAATCAGCAACTGCCTGCCCGTCGTCGTATCGACCAATACCATCAGCCTGCAGGAGCAGCTGACGGGCAAGGATATACCGGACCTGGAGAAGGCGCTCGGCGAGGTTAAGTTCCGCTATGTGCAGCTGAAGGGTAGGGGCAACTATCTCTGCATGCGGCGCTGGAACCTGCACAGGCGCGTGCGCTCACTGACGCGGGAGGAATCCAGCTTCATGGCCCGTATCCTTATCTGGCTGGCGCAGACGGAGAGCGGGGATCGTGGAGAGCTCAGCTTGAGGAGGGAGGAGCAGGTGTTGTGGGGCCGCTTAAGCGCCCAGTCGGAAAGCTGCCTGGGGCCTCAGTGTCCGTATCAGCGCCGCGGGCATTGTTACCTTTACCGGGCCAGGCGCAGCGCGGAGAACGCGCATCTGGTGGTAGTGAACCACGCCCTGCTGCTGTCGGACATCGTCTCCGACAGCAATATTTTACCTACATACCGTCATCTCATAATCGATGAGGCCCACAATCTGGAGGAGGAGGCCACGGATCAGTGGGGTGTTGAGGTCGGGGAGCGCGAGCTGAGGGGATATTTCGACCGGCTGGGCCTGCGCGACGGCGTGGGGCGCTACAGCGGTCTGCTTTTTGAGCTGGCGGAGCACTTCAGGGGCAGCGTTGTGCCGCTGACTCGCCAGCACGAGATCGGGGAGATGGCCGGTGAGGCATATCAGACGGTGGAGCGAGGGCGCGATCATTTACTTGATTTGTTCGGTGCACTATGGAAGTTCCTGGATATGCATGCACATGATGGCAGCGGTTACGAGCGCCGCCTGCGCATCACCGCGGCGGAGCGCCAGGTGCCGGAGTGGCAGGATGTTGTTCTCGCCGGGGAGAACATGGATATGGCATTGCAGGACATAAACGGCGGTCTGGAACGCCTGCTTGCCGCCATCGAGCCGCTGGACAGCATGCTGGATCATGACGATCTTGTCGTGGAGATATCCTCCGCCATACATCGTGGGGAGGAGCTGTGCCAGGGGATAGGATGGGTTTCCTGCGCTGAGGAAGAGGACAGGATATACTGGCTCTCCTCTATCGAAGAGCATGTCACCATGCACGCGGTGCCGCTGGAAGTGGCGACGGCGCTGGAGAAGGATTTATACGAAAATAAGGAATGCGTGGTGCTGACCGGCGCGACATTGAGTGTCGAGGGCGGCTTCGGCTACATTAAGAATCGATTGGGATTCAGCGATGCCCGGGAGGTGATGCTCGGCTCCCCGTTCGATTTCGAGGGGGCGGCGCTGGTTTACATCCCGGATGATATCCCTGAGCCGAGCGCGCGGGGCTATCAAAAGGCGGTTGCGCAGGCATTGATAGATGTCTGCCGCGCAGCAGGGGGACGGACGCTGGCCCTATTTACGTCGCACTCCGCCTTGCGTTCCAGCTATGAGTCCATTCGCGGTGAGCTTAACGGGGAGGATATCCTCGTTCTGGCGCAGGGTGTCGATGGCTCGCCGCGTCAGCTGATACGGTCCCTCAAGGAGGATTCGCATACCGTGCTGCTGGGCACCTCCAGCTTCTGGGAAGGGGTTGATATAGCGGGGGATTCGCTGAGTGTGTTAGTGATAGCCAGACTGCCGTTCAGCGTGCCCACAGACCCCATTTTTGTGTCGCGCTCCGAACTTTTTGATGATCCGTTTAACGAATACGCTGTGCCACAGGCGGCGCTGAAGTTCAAGCAGGGATTTGGACGCCTCATCAGAAGCAAGAGCGACCGCGGCGTGGTCGTCATCCTCGACAGCAGGGTAAAAACAAAAAAATACGGGAGCGTATTCCTCTCTTCGTTACCTCTATGCACCGTTAAGACTGGTCATGCAGGTTGCCTGTCGGAGGAGATTAAAGCATGGCTGGAGAGAAGCTAGCTCGGCGGTTGCTCGAATTGGACGGTCGCGTCCTTGATCCAGGGATTTTCCTCAACACATATCTTGCATACAAAGCCCATGCCGGTGGAGCGGGGATCGAACCATATCTGTCCGCAATTCTCAACGGGTTTATCGGTGTTCCACGTCATGTGGAAGCTCCTGCCGCATAAAGAGCAACGGGAAACGTTCTCACTGTCCAGGGGCTCGCCACAGATGATGCATATATCGCTCATTTTGCAGTCGCCTCCTCGTTATTATTAAAAGCTTTAAATAGGGAGTAAGTCAACCCCCTGATATCCCCTTGAAAGGGGGAAACAACATCCAAACCCCCTGTTAGTCCCCCCAACACTTTGGGGGACTTTAATAAATTAGGGGACACCCCTAAAACCCCGCCAGAGGGTGATCCCTCTGGACTTCCCTGTTACGAAACGACGTTTGTAAAGAAGTGGGTCACTACTTATGGGTTTGCAGCCAGTATTGCACAAAGGTCTCTTCTTCCTCCCTGGTGTCAGCCAGACCGTCCAGCTTTGCGTCCTGGAGTGCCTTCAGTATCCTGCCCAGGCGGGGCCCCGTCTCAACGCCCATCCTCTTTAGCTCGTTCCCATTGAGATGTATCTGGACATATTGCAGCTCTTTGAGATATCGCTCTATCTGGTTGCGCACGATCCGTGATTCATTAGATAGGAAGCAGGCTGATACGGCCTCTACAGGATAGCGTTTGAGGAATCGATAGACAGTGCTGGGTGAAATAGCGGGGTCTGCCAGCTTATGGATGTCATCATTGATTTTGGCTACCCCGAGAATAATGCGTTTCCATTCTCCGGATAGATTGAGTCGTTCGGATATCGCTTCAGCATTGTCTCTTCCGAGGTCATAAGTCAGCAGGGCGAAATATACGGCGGGACCGGATGTGTAGCGCTGCCGCGCCTCGGTGAACCTGTCCGCGAGCCATTCATCGCTTTTCAGCGAGCGGGTGATCTGCCGCAGCACGCCCAGCTCCTCGGCGCGGGCCAAGGCTTTCTCCGGGAGTTCCTCATTTAAGAGCAACTCGAGCTCATTCCTTAGACGGTCTCCGCTGATGGTGTTCAGCCTGACGACGTTCCTGCGCAGCAGCCGCTCGGTGCCGTCCTCGATATTGAATCCCAGCCTCTGTTCGAAGCGTATCGCCCGAAGGATCCTGGTCGCATCGTCGATGAAGCTTTTCTTGTGCAGGATGCGGATGAGCTTTTTCTCAAGGTCGCTTGCGCCGTCGTGAAAGTCGAGAAGGTTTCCAAATGTGTCGGGAGATAGATCGACAGCCATGGCGTTAACGGAAAAGTCCCTGCGGCTTAGATCGTCCTTGATCTTCGCCGGTTTAACCGTCGGCAGCGCGCCGGGGTGCGCGTAGGTTTCACAGCGCGCCATGGCGATATCAATGGTGAATTCGCCACGCTGGAAGTTAGCGGTGCCGAACTGCTGGTGGATTGCCAGCTTCGCCCCCATCTCAACGGCTATCTGACGCGCAAATTTGATAGCGTTTCCCTCCATCGCCAGGTCGAGGTCCAGGCTGGAACGATTAAGTAGCAGATCGCGTACCGTTCCGCCTACAAGGTACAGCTTTTCTCCGTTGTCGACCGCGGCCTTTCCTGCTATGTGCAGTAAGAGGGCGATCTCCCGAGGTAACTGTTTATCTATTATCGATTTCAGGTTTTTCACAGCTCTCGAATTATATCATATTTGTAAGTAACTCCCTGCTGTCCCCCTTGAAAGGGGGAAACAATAACCGAACCCCCTGTTAGTCCCCCACACGTTGGCCCTTCCATGATAGGTACTATATGGAAATATTTATTAAAGCTCTCTCCCTCTTACTCCCTCTCCTCAAGAGAGGGAGGACTTACCAGTCATTCCTGTGAAAACCGGAATTCATAGCTACCCTCTCTCAAAGAGAGAGAACTGTGGCAACTTTACGTGTTACAGCACTTAGCGACCCTTACGTATGTGCACGGACGGAGTGCCGTGCACATACAAACAATTCTGCGCGCCGCAGCTGTATAAGGTTGGTTTACCGCCCGCTCTTGATGGAAGAGAGGGACAGGATTTCTTACCCGCCATTCTGAATCCTTGCAGGTAATGATGAAGAATCTCGCCGGCGTTGATCTGTCTTCGTTATCGGTTGCCTTGACAAATCGAGGTACGGACATTAATCTCTGAGAGAGGTTCCGCGTTGAAAGACATCACCAAATTAGAAGACACGCTGCGTATTTCCTTTCGTGATTCCGTATTGTTGCAGCAGGCCCTGGTGCACCGCTCTTATCTTAACGAAAACCCCGACTTCGAACTGCAATCGAACGAGCGTATGGAGTATCTGGGCGATTCCATGCTGAGTGTTGTTGTGGCGGAGAAACTGTACAAAGACTATCCCGACCTTCCCGAAGGAGATATGACCAAGCTCAGGTCAGCGCTGGTGCGGCGGGAGACGCTGTCGCGCATTGCCCAGCATCTGAATCTCGACGATTATCTGTATCTGGGTCGCGGCGAGGAGACCAGCGGCGGGCGCGCCAAGCAGTCGATCTTGGCTGACACGCTGGAAGCGGTGATCGGCGCCGTCTTCCTGGATCAGGGGTTTGATACTTGCCGCGATCTGATACTGAGGCTGTATGAGGGTGAGGTGGAAAAGGCTGTCCTCGATAGCCTGACTGCGGACTGCAAATCGCAGCTCCAGGAGGTAACGCAGTCGAGGTATCATGAGATACCTGAATACCATGTTATAAGCGCCGAGGGGCCGGACCATGCCAGGGAATTTATCGTTGAGGTGGTCGTCGGCGGCAGGGTCATAGGGAAGGGTAGAGGGAGCAGCAAGCGCGAGGCCGAGCAAAAGGCGGCTAAGGCTGCGCTGGATGCCGGTACTTAATGGTTTTTCGACTCTTTACATGCCGTTTGCGGCAGTTTTGTGTTAGAATTATAATCTGATTTGTCGCCGTCTTTTGTACGTTAAGGGAGTGATTCACATGGCTTACGAAACCATTCTACTAAAAAAAGAATCTCACATCGCTACGCTCACCATGAACCGTCCTGATAAAATGAACGCACTAACCAGGAAGATGCTCTTGGAGATGGTCGAGGCGGTTGCCGATGTGGCGCAGGATAGGGATATCAGGGTTATGATACTCACAGGCGCGGGAAAGGTTTTCTGCTCTGGCGCCGATATCAGCGGCGGTGGCTGGGAGGCCGGGCTGGCGGGCAGCCCCAACGAGCTGCATTACAATATCCGCACCAGCTACCAAAGAGTCGCTCTTGGCATACAATCGATGGATAAGCCCACTATAGCCATGGTCAACGGCGCCGCCGTGGGAGCAGGCTGCGATTTCGCCTTTGCCTGCGACATGCGCGTCGGCTGCGACAGATCGAAGTTCAGGAACAGTTTCGTCAAAGTTGGACTTATCCCGGGTGGCGGTGGAGCGTGGTTTTACACGCGGCTGCTGGGTCTTGGACGGGGTTTGGAATTCATGTTCACCGGCGATTTTCTGGAGGCGGAGGAGGCCCTGCGCATCGGCGTGCTGAACAAGCTGGTCGCGGGCGATCAATTGGAGAACGCTACGATGGAACTGGCGAAGAAGATAGCATCGAACCCTCCGCTGGCAGTGCAGATGTCAAAGAAACTGGCCTACAAAGCGCTGGAAACGGATCTGGAGACGGCATTGGAGATGGCGGCCCCGTGTCAGGCGCTGGCGCTAAGTTCTGAAGACCACCACGAGGGCGTGAGCGCCTTTATGGAGAAACGGGAAGCCAAGTTTAAAGGGAAGTAATTTTATATTAAAGGAGAAGCCTTTGATTGATGAGCTGAAGGTCTTTACCGGTAACGCGCACCCCGCTCTGGCTAAGGGTATCTGCGATTATCTGAAGATACCATTGGGCAAGGCCGAGGTTTTCGAGTTCGCCAATGAAAATACATTCGTTCGCATCATGGAGAACGTACGTGAACGGGACATCTTCGTGGTACAGCCGATATGCGCTCCGGTAAACACGCGGCTTATGGAGCTGCTCATCATGCTCGATGCGCTGAGGAGGGCCTCGGCCGGGCGCATCACCGCGGTCACCCCGTATTACGGCTACAGCCGCACCGATAAGAAGGATCAGCCGCGTGTGCCCATAACCGCGCGCCTGGTGGCTGATATGATCAGTGTGGCCGGCGCCAACAGGGTTCTCACCGTCGATCTGCATGCGGCGCAGATCCAGGGCTTTTTCACTATACCCGTCGACGAATTGACTGCATTAACGCTCATCAGCGACTATATAAAGTCCAAGAAGCTGAAGAACATGGTGGTGGTCGCCACCGACATCGGCATCACCAAGCGCGCTCGCGACCTTGCGGCCAAGCTCAATGCGCCGCTGGTTATAATCGAGAAACGCAGGACGGGCAATAATGATAGCGCCGAGCTACTCAACATAATCGGTGATGTCGCCGGGACGACGGCGGTGCTTATCGATGATGAGATCGACACCGCGGGCTCCCTGGTCACCGCAGTATCGGCGCTTACCAAGGCGGGGGCCAGCGCTGTTTATTCCTGCTGCACGCACCCGGTGTTCTCCGGCCCGGCGATAGAGCGCATCACCAAATGCGCCGTCAAGGAAGTAGTGGTCACCGATACGATCCCCGTTCCTACGCAGAAGCGCAACGGCAAGATCACCGTTCTGTCCATAGCGGACCTTCTGGGAGAGGCCATACGACGCATCCATGCCGGCGAATCCGTCGGGGCCATGTTTGAGGTCTAGAGGGCTTCAGTAATATGGGCGAGAGGCTGGTTGATGTCTATGTCGCCTCCGGTGAGATTGAGGCTTACATCATTAAGGGCAAGCTGGAGGCCAACGGCATCCCCTCTATTTTGAGATCGAACGCCGCCAGGTCAGTGCATATGTTTACCGTCGACGGCATGGGCGCGATAAAGATCGCCGTCAACGAGTCTATGGCTGAGGATGCGCGGCGGGTGATCGAGGATGAAACCCAATCGTTAGAGGAAGGGGAAGATGTGCCCGAAGAGTAGGGCGAAGGCCCTTCGCCCCTACGTGGGATGTGGTCGGGGGGAGTTCGGGGTGTCGTAGGGGCGATCCTTGTGATCGCCCGAATTTGATTGACGGCGGCATCAGGGCAAATACGAGATTCGTCCCTACAGGAGACGGTTGAAAACAGGATTCGGATTTTTGTTATCGTAGGTGTATATGTTTAAAAAATTGCTCGGCGGGCTACTGGATTCCAACGAGAAGGTGATCAAGCGTTTTGACCCTGTGGTCGAGAAGATCAACTCGCTGGAGTCACAGATTCAGTCCCTTTCCGATGAGCAATTGCATTCCAAGACCGATGAGTTCCGCAAGCGGCTCGCCGGCGGTGAGGAGCTCGACGATATCCTTCCCGAGGCCTTCGCCGCCGTCCGTGAGGCGGCCAGGCGCACCATAAAGCAGCGCCACTTTGATGTCCAGCTTATAGGCGGCATCGTTCTGCATCAGGGGCGCATCGCAGAGATGAAAACAGGAGAAGGCAAGACGCTGGTGGCTACATTGCCGACTTATCTGAACGCGCTGGATATTAACGATGAATGGATAGAAAAAGCGCAGGAGTTGCAGGGCGCGGACCCGGCCGGCTGGGGATTCAAACCATATGGTCTTTATCGGGATGAAAAGGGCGTTGAGGAATGGCGGCTGATCGCACCGTCGGCGATCGATACTACCGCGGTCGGTATGAACGTCCCCAAACAAGTGATACAGGTTTCCCGCGGCGTGCACGTAGTCACCGTCAACGATTACCTGTCCAAGCGCGACAGTTACTGGATGGGTCCGATATACAACGCGCTGGGCCTCTCGGTCGCCACCATACAGCACGAGTCGTCATTCGTGTTCGATCCCGGATATGAGTCGGAGGACAAGGCCTGGCCGCATCTGCGGCCGGTGAAGCGCCGCGAGGCGTACGCAGCGGATATCACATATGGAACCAACAACGAGTTCGGTTTCGATTATCTCAGGGACAACATGGTCGTTGACCTGTCGCAGTGCGTGCAGCGGGAGCTCAACTATGCCATCGTGGACGAGGTCGACTACATACTCATCGACGAGGCGCGCACACCGCTCATCATCAGCGGCCCGGCGCCCGAGGCCTCGGACAAGTATCCCGTGTTCGCCAGGGTCGCCGCCGTGATCGAGCAGGGCAAGGATTACGAGATCGAGGAGCGTGAGCGGGCGGTGAAGCTCACCGACGAGGGCATGTCCCGCGTCGAGGGCCTGCTAAAGACGGAGGGGCTGCTCAGGAGCCCGGACCTCTACGACCCGTCCAACGCCATGCTCATGTACTATCTGGAGAGCGCGATCAAGGCGCGCGTCCTGTTCAAGAGAGACCGCGAATATGTCGTAAGGAACGGCCAGGTGATCATCGTCGATGAGTTCACCGGCAGGATGATGCCCGGACGCCGCTACTCGGAAGGGCTGCACCAGGCTATCGAGGCCAAGGAAGGCGTAAAGGTACAGCGCGAGAACATGACTATGGCCACCATCACCTTCCAGAACTACTTCCGCATGTACGAAAAACTCGCCGGCATGACGGGCACGGCCATCACCGAGGCCGAGGAATTTCATAAAATCTATAAGCTCGATGCCGTCGTCATTCCCACCAACAAGCCCATGAAGCGCGAGGATCACCCCGATTTCATTTATCAGAACGAGGAGGCCAAGTTCCGCGCCGTGACCGAAGAGATAAAAAAACTTAACGCCGAGGGCAAGCCGGCGCTCGTGGGCACGGTCTCCATCGAGAAGTCGGAGCACCTCGCTGAGATGCTCATGCGCAAGGGCGTGAAGCACGAGGTGCTCAACGCCAAGAACCATGAGAAGGAAGCGGCCATCGTGGCGCAGGCCGGTCGTGTCGGTGCCGTTACCGTGGCCACCAACATGGCCGGACGCGGCGTCGACATTATCCTCGGCGGCAACCCGGAGGGTCGTGAAACGTCCGACTGGCAGAAGGAGCATGATAAAGTCGTCGAGCTGGGCGGCCTGCACATCATCGGCACGGAGCGCCATGAGGCGCGGCGCATCGATAACCAGCTGCGCGGCCGCGCCGGACGCCAGGGCGACCCGGGCGACAGCCGATTTTACGTATCGCTTGAGGATGACGTGGTGCGACGCTTCGGCGGAGATCGCATCAAGGGCATCATGGAGCGTTTCAAGTTTGATGAGGACATGCCTATAGAGAATGCCATGGTGAGCAAGGCCATCGAGAGTTCACAGACCAAGATCGAGGGCTACAACTTCGATATCAGGAAGCACCTCGTCGAATACGATGACGTGGTCAACGCGCACCGCGAGATCATCTACGGGGAGCGCCGCAAGATTCTGAGCGGCTCCGATGTCAAGGCTAATATCATATCGATGGTGACCAAGGAGATCCAGGGCGTCTGCGCCGTGTATCTGCCAAAGGGCGCCGCCGCCGCGGAGATAGATGCCGCCGCCTTCCTCAAAGAAGTCGGCACCATACTGCCCCTGCCATCCGATTTGAACGCATCGACTATCAAGCAGATGGAACCCGCTGCTATCGAGGAGCGCCTGCTGAAACGCATCGATGAGACATACGAACAGCGGGAGAAGGAGTTCGGCGCCGATAAGATGAGGCTGCTGGAGCGCCTTATCATGCTGCGCATGATAGACCGGGCCTGGGTGGAGCACCTGACGTCCATGGAGCAGATGCGCCAGTCCGCCGGGCTGGAGGCTATGGGCCAGCGCGACCCGCTGGTCATCTATAAGCAGCGCGGCCACACTACATTCGAGGCCATGACCGCGGGCATCGAGCACGACGTTGCAACAACCATCTTCAGGGTAAAGATAGAGGAGAAGCCAGGGCAATCGAAGATGATGCAGTCCCCTATGGCGCAGGCGGCCAAGCGCCCCGAGAAGGCTGCGGCGGATAAAGGCACGCCGGGCAGGAACGATCCGTGTCCCTGCGGCTCGGGGAAAAAGTATAAGAAGTGCTGCGGGAAGTAAATTCTCACAGTTGGAGGAATAGAAAGATGACCATGGATACCAGCAAGCACCTCATTACATGTCCGGTTTGTAAACAATCCCTGAAAGTTAATGTTGCTGCCACCAGAATCCCACAGCACAGCAACCCAAAGCTTCCCTCCAGTTCATGTCCGGGGTCGCGCAATCCGATAATTCGTTGACGGTAAAGTACGGAGTGGGTTTTCTAGTATGACTAATGCCGACATCGCCAAAGTATTTGATGAGATCGCTGACTTCCTTGAGATGAAGGGGGAGAATCAATTCAAGATACGCGCCTACCGCCAGGCGGCGCGCACCATCAGGAAGCTGCCCTCAGAAGTTGAGCGGATGGTGCGCAATGGGGACAGCTTGCAGGACATACCTGGGGTGGGGGAGGCCATCGCCAAGAAGATCGAGGATCTGGTTAAGACCGGGCATGTCAAAGTGCATGATGAGCTTAGAGCTGAGTTCCCGCAGGGGATTCTGGATATTTTAGCAATACCGGGCGTCGGCACCAAAACGACGTTCCGGCTTTACACCGAGCTCGGGGTCAAGTCCGTAGCTGAGCTGGAGCAGGCCATAAAAGAGGGTCGGGTGGCCGCGATGCAGCGGATGGGGGAGGGGGCGGCTCAGCGCATACTGAAAGAGATAGAATCTGGGGCCAGTAAACATAGTTGTTAATGCTGTAGGGGCAATTCATGAATTGCCCCTACACGATGACCGCGATGACGGGTGAAACGTAGGGGCAGGCCTTGTGCCTGCCCTCTGGCGGGCGACCACGAGGGTCGCCCCTACGGGCAACGAATAAATGGCGGGGGTATCATGGCGAGGCGGAAACGGTCGCAAGGAGACAATAATATCTCCACCGATAGCGAATCGGTGCGGCACCTGCGCGAGTCGATCGCGGGCGGCGAGCACTGGTTCACCGCGCTGCTGGAGTCCATAGCCCTGTGGACGCTCACCGAGGAAACCTACAAAGACAGAACTTATCACTACCTCATCGGAGGTGATGCCTTCGACTGGCTGCTGCTGGCCGAGCGGCTCCTCTCCGAGGTCAAAGGCCTGGTCCCTCAGGAAGAAGTTGTCGATCTGCTGTTCCATGCCAGGCTGCCTTTACAGATGACCGATGAGGAATTCAAAGGACTGATCGGAGCGTCCAAGTACAGCGCACAGCTGAACTATTTCTACGGGGTGACGGTGGAGGAGGCGCTGGTGCTGGCTGTTGAGGGGGAGGTGCGCAAGGAGCAGGTGGGGCGGGGTATCATCGAGGGGGAGGAGCCGGGGGAGGAGGTCTGCCGGCGGCTGTACGGGGCTTCCCGTCATGCGTTGCTAACCAAGTTCCGCAAGGAGAAGGGATATCCCCGCGGCCGTTCCGTCCAGTTTCAGGAGATGAAGGAGTTTACCTACTGGCTGTTCAAGTTCCGTGTGAGCAATTCCGACAAGGCGCGCATAGCCAGCGACACGGCCAAGGGCCTCAAGGAGCTGGAACGGCAGTGGAAGAACAAGCACAAGAATCGGGAGTAGGGTATATGTAGGGGCGAACCCCTGTGTTCACCCGCCTCATGGATAGTTTACCGTCGCATTGGGCAGACACGTAGGTCTGCCCCTACAGTTTATATAGCATCTCCGCGACCTTGGTCGAAGTAACCCCTGTCAGCCTGGCGCACTTCTCTATCGATTCCAGACCTTTGGGGCTCAGGTAGTGTGCGGCAACCTCGTTCATATCGAACCAGTTGATACCGGTGATCTCGGAGCAGACGGTGCTCTTGAACATGGGTTTGAACCAATTGGCCAGTTGATGCGAGGGACTGAAGGCAGGCAGTATTGCGAGAAGACCGTCTTCGATCTTGCTTCGTCCTGTTCTCGCGTTGAGCAGCACGAAACCCATGGATAGCGCGCCGCAGGTCAGCCCGCAACCGCCGCCACCCTGGAGGCCGCCCATGGCTCTAAACCAGAAATCGTCTTTAAAATCCAGGACTTCCATGAAGGCGTGCAGCATTGACTGGGCGCAGCCGAAGTATGTCTTGTAGTTATTGTATGCCAGCTCTCCGACCATCTCTCGATTTGTTTCAGAGGCAAAGACCTCCCGTGTCCTTTTCTCGAATTCCTTGATGAAGTCGGCGTTTGATGCACTCTGGCGCATGAAGAGCCTCCTTTTTGGGAGGGGATCGCCTCCTGCTGTCCCCCTCTTGAAAGGGGGAAACAATATCCGAACCCCCTGATAGTCCCCCATACGTTGGGGGACTTATAAAAATGGGGGACACCCCCAAACCCCTGGCAGGAGAAAACTCTCCTGCACCTCTTTCATGATGATCGATTGATGATCACTTTGGTTTGAAGGCCTTGACTGCGACGCTGGCTATGATTGAAGTGCTGCCGCAGCAACCGCCTTTGCTGCTGTCGCCCTTGATTTGTACTACCTGTGGCTTATTAAAGCCGGCGTCGCGGATTTTCTGCAGGTATGCCTTCTCGTCGATAGCGCCGCCGACGCAACAGGCCCACTGCGACAGGTCCTGGCGCACCGATTCGGGCAGTTCGCCATGGGTCACCATGTCGGAGACACAGAGCCTGCCGCCGGGCTTGAGCACACGGAAGGCCTCTTTGAACACGGCGTCCTTATCCGGCGAGAGGTTGATGACGCAGTTGGAGATGATTACGTCGACGGACTCGCTGTCGATGGGCATCTTCTCCATCTCGCCGGGGCGGAACTCGACATTTTTGACACCCATTTTGTCGGCGTTCATGCGGGCCAGTTTTATCATCTCAGGCGTCATGTCCAGCCCAATGACTCTGCCCTTCGGGCCAACATTTTTGGCCGCCAGGAAGCAGTCCAGTCCCCCGCCGCTGCCCAGGTCCAGGACCACCTCACCTGCTTTGAGCTCGGATAGCGCTATCGGGTTGCCGCAGCCGAGCGAGGGTATGTCCGTGGATATGGCCGCCAGTTCCTCTCTGGAATATAGCAGGGCGGCGTTGCTGATATCCTCGGTGTCGTCGCTGCAGCAGCAGCTTGAGTTATCCTCGGGCGGCTGGCAGCACGAGGTATGCTGTGCCGCTATCTGGCCGTAGAGTTCCCGTACGGTTGCTTTGATTTGTTTCCCTTTTTTGTCGTCCATAGCTGACTTACTCCTATAATATTTTATATTATCATGATTCTAAAGAGTGGTGAATGCTAATCAACCCCCTGTCCCCCAGTCTTGAGGGAAGGGGCGATTGGGGGACGCCCCCAAGTCCCTCGGTCCTTCCGCGGAAGGACACTTCTTTTTCAGAGGTTGTTTTATCATTTATTTAACTATCTCTTTCATCATCGGGCCGAGCATGCCCTTTACCATCACCGCAAGCTCATCCGTCTTGATTAAAGCGAGGCAGCTCACCTCGCCGTCCATTTCCCAGCTTACTAGGGCTAGCTTGTCGCCGGGACGGATATTGGCCCTATCTCGCACCTCTTTGGGAAGCACCATCTGGCCCCTGTCAT
>Ga0172380_10004476_pt1 | contig 17924 bp, 22 predicted proteins | sample Leawe162metaG_FD_119747 | JGI IMG/M metagenome (GOLD analysis project Ga0172380, IMG submission 119747) | Leachate microbial communities from a municipal landfill in Southern Ontario, Canada - Leachate well 162 metaG | ecosystem: Engineered > Solid waste > Landfill > Unclassified | place... | reverse complement strand
CCCTTAAAAATCCCCACTAACCTGCTCGCTTTAAGGACTGCTCGAATTTTTTCTTCCCAGTGAGGTCTCTCGTCATCAAGTTTGTGACGCTACTCACTGCCCCGAAAAAATTATCGCTTTATTGGTTGCGCCGTTTTATTCGATAAAACGGTGCTGTTATTGATATTTAATGTGTTTTTTGCTATACCAACATCAGCCCTCAAGGTGGGGAAAAGTAGGCGATCGGGAGACCGATCTGCCGAAACTAATCCGGGCGAGTGATCGTCCGAGAGGAGATGAGCACGTTGACAGAGCAACATTTGGAAATCGGAGCACGTCGTTTGTTGGAAGGTCTTAACTACATCGCAACAACGACGAAGAACACGGGCGGTGGACTCGTTGCCGCAATTGGCGAGACCTTCACGGTTGGCGATGTTGAATACAGGGGTATTCTGTTGGGATACTTGACAGACGGTAGCTGCGAGGGTAGTTGCGATGTACCATTATGGCTGGTTCAGAATGATCGGGTGTCCGGGTATTTTCGTTATTACCTGGCCGAACCGATACGTGAGCTCGAGACGACTACTCTGACCAAGGTAAGGGCGGAGGATGTCATCAAGCGCGGGATAGTGCCGGTTACTGCCATCGGTCAGCTCATGGTGAAGATGAGGGTCGAAGGTGGAAACTACTCTGCGAAAGCCGATTGTTGCACAGCCGGCGTAGCGGCGTGCGAAGCATGGTTCAGCTCCCTCAAGTCATCCCCCCTGACCTTGATTGAGGGGCACGAGTATTTCCGCCAGAGCGGTGTGTAGGGAGGTTTTTCGATCAGGGCGGTGCGGGGTCATATGACCACCGGCCGCCCCTTTTCTATTGAATAAAAACGGGTTTGTGGTAGAATTTTCATCTTAAGCTTCGGCTTGAGTGACGGGACATAGTCCCGCGTAATCTTGACGAAACGAGTAGCAATATCAGCACTACGGGTTGAAGTAAACCTACAAGGAGGGATGACGGTTGTCTGCAGGAAAGGTGCACGTGACATGCTCCGAGCTACATGTCTCAAGAAGGTGTGAAATCGCCAAGGGCGACACGGTCGAAGGTCTTTTGCAGAAGGAGAGGTATCGCGGTGGCACGCTCGGAGAGGCATTCGGGAAGCATTTCCCCGATCGGGCGTTCGTGGAGGTCAACGGCAGGATGGTCGGCATAAAGCATCCGCTCAAGGAGGGTGACGAGGTAGAGCTTGTCATATCACGAGGAGTAGATTTGCCTGGGGAATCTGCAAAGAAAAGAAAAGGGGTGAGGCATAGTGACTTCGCAAAATAAGCCGAGGTTGATCATCGCCGTAAGTCCGCTGGTTGGGATGCTGCAGATGCAAAAGCTGCAGGGCGAACTGCCTGCGCTGGTGGCCGGCCTGCTGACGGAGGTTACCGGCGGGGTTGTCAAAGCAGACGACATCATCGTCACGCACGGTGAGTGCATGGTCGGCTCGGTTAACCACATCGAGGTGACCGTTCTGCTCGCGTGGAAACCCGAGAGAGTGATCCATTGGTGCCACCGGCTCACGAGCTTGTTGGAGCACGACATCAAGTCCAAGAAGCTCATCTCCAAGGAGTTCAACTGGGGTGTTCTCTGCGGCCCGGTGTTCTCCACCTTCGTCCGCTCGCAAGAGTAGCCAGCGAATCTTCCGCTGGAGGAAAAGAGTGAGTATGTCAGGGGCGGCGCGTGTGCGCCGCCCCTTTTTCTATCTTTTGACTTTGCAATTTCAATCTGTTAATTTGAATATATGATCACAAAAATTAAAAAAATGCTGGGCAAAAATTTGCCAGAGAGAAAAACCAAAATAATCTGCACAATCGGGCCGGCAACGGCCAAAGAATCGGATATAAAAAAGTTAATTAATGAAGGCATGGATTTTGCCCGTTTTAACTTCTCACACGGATCTTTTGAAGAATTTAAAAAATGGGCGGAAATTATTCGAAAATTGGCCAAAAAAGCGGGGCGCAAAGTCGAAATTATTCAAGATTTACAGGGGCCAAGAATCAGAATCGGCAAATTGGGCCACGAAGGTCGCCACATTGATGCCGGCTCTACGGTTCATCTGGTTTTCGACGAAAAGAGCGAACACCGAAACGATATTCTAATTCAAAAAGACATCCAATTTACCCTTAAAAAAGGCGATAAAATACTGATGGATAAGGGCTTAATCGAACTTGAAGTGCGCAAAATCGAAGGAATACGGGTAACCTGCCGCGCTTTAACCGGCGGACTTATTTTCTCGGGTAAAGGAGTTAATTTACCCAATACCAAATCCGACGAATGTTTAACCTCAAAGGATATTGAGGACATAAAACATGGATCAGAAATCGGTGTTGAATGGGTAGCAATGTCGTTTGTTGAGGAGAAAAAAGACATTTTGGAATTGAAAGAGAAAATTGGCGATAAAACTAAAATTATTGCCAAAATTGAGCGCCCCCAAGCGATTCATAATTACGAAGAAATCCTTGATGTATCAGATGCAGTTATGATTGCCAGAGGCGATTTAGGGATCGAAATCCCATTTTGGAAATTGCCCGTTATTCAAAAACGGGCGATTAGGCGTGCCGTTAATGCAGGAAAACCCTCGATTGTGGCCACAGATATGCTCGCTTCGATGACCCTGTCGCGCCGGCCCACACGTGCCGAAGTTTTGGACGTGGCCAACGCCGTTTTAGACGGTGCGGCTGCTGTTATGTTATCTGATGAAACCGCCGTCGGGAAGTATCCGATCGATGCATTAATCGCGATGCGCAAAACGGTTGAAGAAACCGAGCGTTTCGCCCATATGCACTCACTCAAGAGTTTGCTGGAATAGTTGCTTTTTCTCTCAAATTTTTTATAATCAAAAATATCACAAGCGCTAAGGTCTAACCTTGACTTTTGCGCTAAAATGTGGTATAGTAACAGGTTCGCTCGAAATGCGGACACTTTGACATATAGGATAGGCTACACGTCACAACAGGAGATGAGGAAATGTCGCGTAAAGTTGACTGGTTGTCGGTCTTGCTGGTGGTCACACTGCTGACGATTCTGGTCGTCGGCGTTCGGCACTACCCGAAGTCGCAGGCCACTCTGGATGAGATGGCGGGGCTCTACAACCCGCCGCTCACCGGAGAGCAGGCGTTCGCCAGAGACAAGGCGAACGCCGAGTTCTCGGTGCAAAGCGACGCACAGCTTAGGGCTGACCGCGCCGCGGCCGAGAAGTGGCACAAGGAGAATCTCCGCCGCACGCCCCCACTCGGGGCAACGGCGGACACCACTGGGCCGTAACCCCCGCCTTGGGCGGGGTAAATCCGACGGGAGGCGATAGACAATGGGAAGTCCGTTATGTATGCCTTGCATCGAAGGGGTCTGCCTGGTCCACAGTGAGCTCGAGCGGAAGCTCGAGATGAAGAAGTTCGCCGGGATGCCCCGGAAGAAGCGCAAGCGCACTGACGGCGACGGCGGCTCTCTGAGCCGCGAGTCCCAACAGGCCGCCCAACCGGCGGCCTAGCCGAACCGAGGACAAAGGGGCCGGGTGTGGGGGATTTCGATCCTTCCGCATCCGGCCCTCCTTTTTGCCAAAAAACGAAGGGAGGTTTCCCGATGTGGAGTCAGTTCAGCTTTCCGCCTTACTGGCGGGAGCACATCCGATCGCGCCTTGGTGCGTATATCACGCTTGGTGTGATGGCGGGACTATGGGTCTGGCTCGCCATCGAGGTAACTTTCAATGACTGGTGAAAGGAGGAAGCTAATGACGGAAGCTCTTGAAGCAGATATCGTATCGCGGCTGCCACACGGGCCGCATGCCTATTTTGTCTCTGTTCCAGAGGTAGATGGGCATTTGGTTAGTGCCAAGATGCGCCTCGACCCTTCCCTAGCTGTCGTTCAAGGAGATCATTTCCCAGACCGGCCGACTCTGATGGGCATATTCATCGTTGAGGCGATGAACCAAGTTGCCGGCCTCGCTCTGGCTACCTTGCCCGGGATGGAAGATAAGAAGGGGTTGTGGCGGGGGAATGATCGTCTCAGGTTTACCACCGGCGGTGGTCTCGACCCCGACGCCGAGGTTATGGTTTTTGCCGAACCGTCTCCAGAGAACGATCGTGGTAATCTCAGATGGTTTCTGGCCTGGGCTGAGGTTGCTGGGAGACGGGTTGCCAGAGCCTTTGTCTTGCTGTCGGTAACCGACGGTGGTTTGAATGAGTAGGGCGATAAACTACTTCCGCGTCAAGCGGGAGACGAATCGACAGCATAAGAGGGAGGAAAAACGCCATCAGCGTCGCTGGCGCAAGAAAGAGCAATGACGCCAACGGGCGCCCGGCACTGGCTTAGAACAAGCTATGTGCTGGGCGCCCTTTCTCTTGAGAAAACAGGTTTATTTTGATAATCTTATCCCGTGGAGAGGTCGCATAGTGGTCTAGTGCGCCGCCTTGGAAAGGCGGTAAGTCCGCAAGGGCTTCCAGGGTTCAAATCCCTGCCTCTCCGCCATCATGAAAAACAACAAATTAAAATACTATCTCCTAATCGTCTTCGCAGGATTTCTGTCTGGAGCGATTGTTTTTGGCGGTAAAGTATTTTCGCTTCTCGGTTTATCCCTTTTTGAATTATCTATCTGGACATATCTTTTCGGCGCGATACTCATGTTTTTTATTTTGATTGCCCAAAAGAGGCTTCTCTTGCGCCGGGATATGATTACTATTTTTATTCTTTACGGCTTTTTAACCGCCTTGACCGTAATGGGGCAATTTTCTTCTGTGATCTTGGGTCTTCCGGTCGCGATTGCCGTTCTGCTCCTTTATACCCAGCCGCTCTGGACCATAATCTATGCGGGAATTTTTATGAAGGAGAAAATCGGTTTTCTAGAGGTTTTTTGCTGTTTTCTGGTTTTGGTTGGCGTACTTTTTCTCGTAAATCCTTGGGGCTCTTTTCACATAACTTCTTGGCTTGGCTTTATTGCCGGATTGGTTGGCGGAATTGGGCTCTCCGGTTGGATATTAACCTCAAGTGCCGCCTCAAAAAAAGGAAACCACCCAACTAATACGTTTTTTTGGGGGAGTGTTTCCCTGATGATTTTTCTGTTTATATTCCTGCCCATCACGCGTCTTTTTATAAGCGATCCCGCGATTGTACGTTTTGGATTAGATTTTCCTCTTTATATTTGGATTTATCTGGCTCTTTTTAGTTTGTTCACGAATGTCATTTGTCACATAAGTTTCTTTTATGGGGTCAAAGTGGTGTCCGCCGTCGATTCCAGCTTGGTTATGCTTGTTGAACCTGTTGTGGGGACGATTTTGGCGGCACTGTTTTTGTCCCAAGCAATAACTTTAAGCGTTTTTGTTGGCGGCGTGTTAATCCTAATTGCAAATTATTTAATTATTAGAAAAGGGTCTGGGGCGAGTGAATTAAGTGATAGTTTAGTGCAAGAAGAAGCAAATGCAAAAAATTCCCAAGGTTAGCCTAGATATTCTGGTCTCGAAACAAAACAAATTTTTGTTTGGTCAACTCTCGCCGAGGTGGAGCAGATCAGACAAAAAAATGTATGGCTTTCCAGGTAGGGAGGTAAATTTTGGGGAAAAAATTGCCGATGCGGTTAAACGAAACATTAAGGAAGAAATCGGTTGCAAATTGAAAAATTTTAAAATTTTAGGTGTAAGCGAGAATTTTTATTTAGGAAACCATTATATTGGGATAGTAATTTCTGCCAAAGTGCAGGGTGAGGTAAAAAACATGCGCCCGGAGGATTGGACTAGGTGGGAGTGGTTCCCAATCGAGGATTTTCCAAGCAATCTCTTTCCATCAGCCAAAGAAGCCGTAAAACTTTTAAAAAAATAAATATGACCGACAATCGCAACTGGGTAAAAAATCGTCTCTCTCGATTGACTTTTTCTCGGTTTAGTGTATAATAAAAGCGTAGGTTTTCTCCGCAAGGAGGAAGGTCGACTTACGTAAATATGGAATTTTAGGAAGTAGAATGGCTAAGAGATTATATGTAGGCGGTTTAAGCTACAATACCACAGAAGATGGCCTCAAAGAGGCCTTCGCTCAAGCTGGTAAAGTAGAATCCGCTTCAATCATCATTAACAAGATGACTGGCCACTCCAAAGGGTTTGGATTCGTTGAAATGTCCACCGATGAGGAAGCTGATAAAGCTATCGAGACATGGAACGGAAAAGAACTTGATGGACGTTCCTTAACCGTAAATGAAGCTCGCCCAATGAAGGAAAGAACTGACTTCAATCGTGGCGGTGGTTCTGGCGGTTATGGTGGTGGTCAAGGTAAGAGTTGGTAAGTCGACTTTTATTTTGTTAAGTATCTAAAAACGGTCCCTCGGGACCGTTTTTAGGTGTTGTTTTTACCTCATTATTTGGCTATTTTAAGAATATGAGAGATTTTAAAATCAAAGTCATTGGTTCGGGAGGAGCATTGCCGACAAAAGAGCGGAGTTCTTCGGCCTTCCTAGTCGACGTTGGCGGTAAGAAGATTCTTCTTGACTGCGGCGTGGGAACGATTCGGCGGCTAACTGAATTTGATATAAAATTAGCGGATATTGACCTTTTGTTTACTTCACATTTTCATCCGGATCACTTTGCAGATATTGAGCCGTTTGTTCATTTGCGTTTCGTAATGGGTCTTCGTGATAAGAGCTCTATAAGAACGCTGACCTTGATCGGTCCCGAAGAGACGAGTTCTAACTTTGCGCTTTTGCGCAAAGTTTTTTGGCGTGAACCAAATGAAAATTATCCCCTGAAAATTCTTGAAGGACCGACCGAAAAATCTTTCGGTGATGTAAAAATAACAACCTTCCCAGTCGAGCATGTCCAGTGGTTTAAATCCGTCGGTATCAGAATTGAGCATGATAATAAGAAATTGGTTTATACTGGCGATGTTGGGTCGCGTCAAAACGTAACCGAACTTGTAAACCAAGCCAAAGATGCAGACCTTTTGATCATAGAGTCATGTATGGCATCCGCTCCAACGCCAAATCATTTTTCGCTCTCCCAAATCGAACAAGTAGCCACAAAAGCTAATGTTAAAAAAGTTTTAGTCATGCATATTCGTCCCCCTGACGTCGAGACGATCAAAGATTTTTGTTCGAAAAGAAGCAATTATATCATGGCAAGAGATGGTCTCGAAATTAAAATTTGATATTGACACGGGGGTGGGATTTAGAGTTAATTAAGTTAGGTCAAAATAAGCACAGGGGAGGTGCTATGTCAAAGTCAGTCCTAATAATTGTCGGTATTCTCGTCCTGGTGATGGGAGTGCTGGGGTTATTTGTCGTCTGGTTTGGCGTCAAGGACCCAGTTTGGCACGCGGTTGCCAAAATCGTAGTTGGCTTAATCGCCATCTACGTTGGTGCCACCGATAAGGCATAGAAGGTTTTTAAATCGGACAAAAAGCTCCTTAGGTTAGGGGCTTTTTGTTTTGGTTTTGTTCGGTATTTACAACGTGAAATTTTGATTATACTGTGGCTAGTTTTCGCACCAAGTATTCGTACGAATCCAGCAAACCGAAAGGGGGCGGTCAAGCAGAACAGTAACACGTCTTGGAGGACGATTCGTCGTATCCGCTTTAGGATAGCAGGTGGTAAGTGCGAAATGTGCGGTGAGCCCCTTCAGCTCCGTTTTGCGACGGGGCATCATATTGCCCCAAAAGGGGAAAAGAAAGCTCTTCGCACTGTTAGCAACTGCAGAATTCGTTGCAGGAAGTGCGAGGATCTTTGCCACAGGTTGGATCCCCACAACGGTGGCAATCCGGACAGGCAGGTTTTCCTCAAGCACAGATTCCCCGCGCAAGATCCCGACCTGACTTCCCAAGGAGGTCCGGGGATCAGGTACCGGAAAAGTGGCCGCAACCGTGGCCACCATCCCAGACGGATAAAGGAGGGAATTGTTCTGGGCGCCTGATGGGGCCCACAAGGGGAGGGCATCGATACCCCTCCCCCTTAATTTATTTGACTTTTATTTTTCCTCGTGTTGAATTAAGGTTATGGATCAAGTTGACGAAATAAAAAAGCGACTCGATATTGTTGAATTTATCGGGCAGTATTTGCAGCTTAAAAAAGCGGGCATAAATTATTCTGCCTGCTGCCCATTCCATAGCGAAAAAACCCCGTCTTTTATGGTTTCACCCGAGAGGCAAACCTTTAAATGTTTCGGTTGTGGCGAAGGTGGGGATGTTTTTACTTTTGTTGAAAAAATGGAAGGACTTTCATTTCCTGAAACATTGAGGATTTTGGGAGAGAGAACGGGAGTGCAAGTTGAAATGCGCCCCGCAGGGGAGCTAAAGAAAGAAAAATCGCAGAAAGACCGCCTCTATAAAGTAAATTTACTTTCGGCCAAATTTTTTAAGGCGATGTTGTGGTCTAAGACGGGTAAGCCGGCACTCGATTATCTTAAAGGGCGTGGATTATCCGAAGAAACGATCAAAAAGCTGAAAATTGGTTTTGCACCAGACGGATTTGAGCTGGAGCGGTATTTTAAAAAATTTGATCTTACCCCAAACGATGCATCACAGGCGGGTAATCCGCAGAGATTTAGATATCGTATTATGTTCCCCATTTTTTCAACTTTCGATCAAGTAGTCGGATTTTCGGGAAGAATCTTAGAGAGCGTTTTGCCAAAGGGAGTTTTGGGCAATCCAAAATATTTGAATACCCCCGAAACAGTAATTTTTCACAAATCGAAAGTTTTGTACGGTTTGAATTTTGCAAAACAGGCGATTCGTGAAAAGAAAAGAGCGGTGGTGGTTGAGGGACAAATGGATGTGGCGGCGGCTCATGAAGCAGGGGTGGAAGAAGTGGTGGCAACTTCGGGGACGGCTCTAACAAGAGATCATCTGCAGATTTTGGGCCGTTATACACCGAACGTTATTTTTGCGTTCGACGAAGATGAGGCAGGGCAGAAAACCGCAAAACAAGCGGCACAGATGGCGTATGAATTAGGGCTTGATCCGCGCATGGCGATTATAGATGGGGCAAAAGATATTGGGGAACTGGTCCAAAATGATAAATTGAAACTTGAAAAAGTCCTTATTTCAGCGCTTCCTCCGGTTGAATGGGCGATTAAAAAAGCAAAAATATCTGTTGGAGATAAGGAGCTAACGGGCAAAGAAAAAAAGGAGTTAGTGTCGCTCTGCCTGTCCTTTATTGTCAAAATGCAAGATGAGGTCGAAAAATTCCATTTTATATCTTTGATTTCTAAATCGGTGGGAATACCGCAGGTTACAATTGAAAAGGCGCTTAATCAAGTCAAGGTAAAGAAAGCATTGCCGCAAAATAAACCGGAGGAAATTAAACGAGATTTGGAGGCCGAATTTCTATCTTTTATTTTACATTTCCCAAAAATTGCCTGTGAAGTAACCTTGGAGGAGAAATTAGAATTTCAAAACCCCCGCTTTAATGACATTTACAATCAAGTCGCCAAGTGTTATAATCTTACAAAAGATACTGGAAGTTGTCTTAAAAATATCCTGTCTGGTTTAGATCACGAAACGCAGGAATTGTTTAGTGTTTGTGCCCTTGTTTGGGACAAGCTGATAGAGGAAGATAGAGATATCGCGATCAGGGACTTTGTTTCTTTAAAGGCAAAATTACTGTATAAAACCCGTGAAGATGTAAAGCAAATTTTTGCTTCGAAAATCGCTCAAGCGGAAGCGCGAGGAGATCTGCAAGAGGTCCGCCACTTAATGGAAGATTTGCAAAAAAATTTGGGAAAGTAAATTTACAGTTTATACTATCCTGTCTCAGCACGTACGGGTCTTCAGATGCGCAATAAATAATTTTAGCGCATCTTCAGCTTCCGAGGTGCATCGACAGAAATTGTATAAACTGAATAAAGGAAGAAAGAAGGAAGTATATGGCAAAAAGAGCTATCAAAATGCCAGTCGACTTGCGCGAAAGAATGTCGGTTGATTTAGAAGTTCTTATTTCAAAAGGCGCCCGTCACGGATTTGTTACCGAGCAGGAAATTTTGCAGGTTTTACCCGAGCCGGAAAAACACATTGATCTTCTGGATGAACTCTATGATGTTTTTTCACAAAAAGGTATTCAAGTTACTCAGCGCAAACGTTTAATTAACGTCGATGAATTAGTGCAAGAGGAAAAAGCAACTCCCTTAAAGCAAGGCGATCTTTCCGAAATTTCAGACGACTCGGTCAGGATGTATCTTCGCGAAATCGGCAAAGTATCTCTTTTATCAGCCGAGGAAGAAACTCAGCTTGCAAAGCGCGTGGTGGCGGGGGATACCGTAGCCAAGAAGCGTTTGGCTGAAGCAAACTTGCGTTTGGTTGTTTCAATTGCCAAAAAATATATCGGCCGCGGATTGTCGCTTCTAGATTTAATCCAAGAAGGCAACACCGGACTTCTTCGTGCCGTTGAAAAATTTGACTATCGCAAAGGTTATAAATTTTCAACTTACGCAACATGGTGGATTCGTCAAGCCATAACCCGCGCCATTGCCGACCACGCCAGAACAATTAGGATTCCTGTACATATGGTTGAGACGATTAACAAAATGATCCGCGTTCAACGCCAGCTTGTTCAGGAACTGGGGCGTGAACCAACCATCGACGAAGTGGCCAAGGAAATGGGTGTAGTACGCGAAAAAGTTGAACACATTATGAAGATTTCCCAAGAAACCGTTTCACTTGAGTCGCCGGTTGGCGAGGAAGAGGACTCAAAACTCGGTGACTTCATCGAAGACAAAGAATCGCTCTCGCCCGAAGAAATTACCATACGCTCGATGATGCGCGGTGATGTTGATACATTCCTGCAATTTTTATCTCCCCGCGAACAAAAGATTCTCAAAATGAGATTTGGGCTGGAATCAGGCCGCACCCATACTTTGGAAGAAGTCGGCAAGGAGTTCGGCGTAACGCGCGAAAGGATTAGACAGATTGAAGCTAAGGCCTTACAAAAACTCAAAAAGCATGAGGCCTCTCAACGTTTAAAGGACTACCTCTCTTAAATTAGGATCTTTTCGATTCTTCGAGAATTTCCTTTACGAACAGATCGCCATTATGCTCTTGCAGATGGCGCAAATTATTTTCTTTGATTTTGTCTAAACCAGTGCCCGAATCTATTTGTTGTAAGATATGTGAAATGTAATCACCCGATATCATTGTCGGGATAATTACTAGATCGGCTCCTGTTTTATATAATTCAGCTGCTTCTTCGGCATCGCCGGCGGTCATAATAATTTTAAGATTTTTATTTATTTTTTTGTAGATGTGCACGATCATGGAATTTTCATCAAATTTATTGATTGTGGAAATAACCATTTTTGCTTTTGATAATCCAATGTGTTCGATGATTTCGTGATCAACAGCATCGCCGAAAATACAACTCTCTTTTAAATCAACAAGTTCTTGTATTTTTTTGGGATCGACATCGACCACAATTACCTTTTTGCCTTCTGCCTTTAGGGTCTCGTAAACGATTGTTCCAATCCTGTGCCAACCGATTAAAATAACATGGTCCTTTAAAGTGTCGTCGTCCAAGTTGTAAGAAAGCTCATTTTTTTTGCCAGAGTTAAGAAAATGCAGGTATGGAGAAAAGAAATTATAAATGCGATTGGTGTTAGCGATAAAATAGGTAGAAACAAACACGGTAATGATGGCGATCAAAGACGCAAGGGTGACAATCTCCGGTGAAAGGATTTTTAGCTTTGCACCAAGCACTACGACGATAAAAGAAAATTCACTTGTTTGCGTCAGGGTTATTCCTGTGATAAAGCTGGTTCTTTTTCTAAAACCCGAGATTGAGGTAGTAAGCATTACGATGATTGGGTTAACAAGCAAAATGAGTCCTGAGAAAATTATGGCCGGCAAGATGACGAGATCGATACTTGAAAAAATTAAATTCGAGCCAAGGTAAATAAAGAAAATCATGATGAAAAAATCTCTTAACGGTTTGGTTTTGGCGGCGATATGGGGGCTGTAAGGAAGCGGGGCCAAAGAAATTCCCGCTAGAAAAGCTCCAATTTCAGCCGAAAAACCAAGGGCCAATGCGGCCATGGCCAAAAGAAAGCACCACGCTAAACTTGAAAGAAAAAGTAGTTCCTGTGAGCGGGCGATTCGGTGAAAAGCGAGTGGTAAAACATATTCTGCCACAAGATATGTTAAGGCGAATAAAACCACCGCCTTTAGAATAACCTGAAACGAAACCTGATAAGCGGCGAGGTTTAAGAGAGAACTGTTATTTAATCCGGAAAAAACCGAAAGCAGGATAATTGCGACAAAGTCCTGTACCAATAAAATTCCAACGATAATTTTGCCGTGCAAACTATCCAAATCGTTACGATTTGAAAGCAGCGTAATGATGATGGCTGTTGAAGAGAAGGTCAGAGCAGCGGCCAAATAAAGCGCTCCAAGTCCGGTAATGCTGAAAATATTGGCAACTAAAAAGTAGAGTAGTCCTGAAACGACAATTTGAACTAGGGCGATAGTTAGCGCCGAGCCGCCGATTTCAAGAAGGCGGCGAGGGTTTAGTTCCAAGCCGATTAAAAAAAGCAGAAAAATTATGCCGATTGAGGCGAATCCTTCGATGATAGACGTATTTTGGACTATTCCAAAAGCGAAAGGTCCGATTAAAACACCGGCAATCAGATAAGCCAGAATCAGCGGTTGCTTCAAAAGACGGGTGATTATCCCCAGTCCGGCGGCAACCACTAAAATTATCCCAAACTCAATCAAAAACGCTTGGTCCATTATCTAAATTATATCTTAATAATCAACAAGTAATAAGACGCCCTTTTATACTATCGTGCGCTGAACGTTACCGCGTCAACCAGTCCACCATCCGTATCGTAGGCGTAAAACTTCGCATAGCTTGAATAAATACGGGCAAATGCATATCCCATCGAACCCCCGCCACTGAGGGTAAAATAGTTGATCCCATTAGACGAACTATTTGAGTAGCTGTGGACGTGGCCAGAAACAACAAAATCCACGCCGTTATTGACGAGATATGAATTAATCGTGCCGGCGAATGTAGGGTGGTGAAACATAACTCCGGTAACCCTTGATTGCGAAGCTTCACTCTGAAGGTCTGATTCTAGCCAAGAGAGTTGCGCGGCGCTTCCCGATGCAAATGCACTATCTAGTACGACTAAGTGCAAGTCACCTGAATTGACCGAATACCACCGTTCGTTGTTTGGAAAACTAAAATTTTCCAGAAAAAGTGGGGAGGGTGTGGTCGTATCCCCGCCGTTTCGATCGTTGTTCCCTAAGGCGGCGTAGAAAGACCTGCTGCCCAACAAACCGCCGGCAATGTTATTAAATCTATTAATGCTGTCTTGGGTTCCATTCTCCATCAGATCGCCTGCGTGAAAAACCGGATTGGCTCCAGAAGCGAGTATTTTGTCAACGACGGTTAGATGTCGTCCATCCTCTTCGTCAGAATCCGACTGGGAATCTGCATAAAAGGCAACAAAAGCCGTTTGCGACTCTCCGCTTGGAGTATTGTTTTCATCGCCCGAATCCGAATCATTAGATGACGAAGACGAGCTATCGTTTTGGCTTTCCGACGAACCGTTCTCTGATTTCCCTGTGCTCGTTTTAGATTTACTTGCCGTTGGTGTTTTGGATGGCGTGACGCTTGGTTGGGGGTTCAAGAATGGTACCGGGATTATTGTTGAGCCATCCTCTTTTCTAAATGTTGCGACTATGGCAAAAAAAGTGACAACCATAATTATTACAACAAGCGGGATTGATATGAATTTTCGATAACCCACCCACAAATTGTTTTTGAGAAATAGTTTTAGTTTATTCATCGCAGATAAATTGCGAGATCATTTCGGCCCAAGTGGTATTTGATCGGATTTTTTCTTTTTTTTGTTTACCAACCAGATTATAAGAATTACAACAGCAACGAGAAAAACAAGAAAACCAATCGCTCCAAAAATTAACACCAACATAATGGGGCTGGAAAATAATACTCCCCATAAACCCAAACCAGAATTGTTTTGGCCATCGCGTGTCATTTTGAGTATATCTTCTTTGCTTGGAATGCCGCTCACTGTGTTTGAATTTTTTGTTGGTTGAGTACTGTTGGATTTAGATGCGATGCTGTTGCTATCCGTCTGTAGTGGCTCGCCAACCAATTCATCATTGGTGCCTGCCGGTGGGGCTGTTCGATCACCCGCACTTGCATCTGTTGAACTGCTGTCATAAGCGTAAATGGCAAAGGCCATGTCCGTGCTCAAAACAGGATTATCGTTATTTATTAAATGGCTATCTTGAATGCAATTTCCATCCCTGGAATATTTCCATGCAATTTGGACGTTCTCTACACTTTCGACTTTTAGCAAATATACAGCGCGAGGCATGGGAACATTGTTAAAGTCAACATATACCCACTTTTCCTCCGTTGGTGCAATCTGCGTTGTTGAGGCAATTGCCCCATCACCTCTATCGGTGACGGTAATTCGGACCTCTTTATTTGCTAAATGCGATTTTATTCTCACAGCCACGGCGTCAAGATAATAATGATCTAATCTGACGTCGAAAAGCTGTTCGACCTTGTTACCACCGTTGACATAAATGATGTTGCTTTGGTCCAGTACACCGTTGCTGCAGCTTGCGATAATAGGCGAGTAGGCCTTAGCGGGACTAGTAGGTAGGGCAAAAAGGCAAATTAAAGCAAGAAAAAGCAGATAGAAATATTTTTTAAAAAACACCTATTCCTCCTTTTAAATTTTTCCTAAACTCCAGCTAATAATAACAAAAACAACCTGTTTTAGACAGGTTGTTTTATGGCTCCGGAGGTCGGATTCGAACCGACAACCTTGAAGTTAACAGCTTCCTGCTCTGCCATTGAGCTACTCCGGATTATTTTCACAAACTAAAGCAAATAATACCTAAAATCTTATATTTTTCAAGATAAGAAGGCACGATCGTTATTGTTTGAAATATCAACAGTTTGTGGTGAGTTATCCACAGGGTGTTAAATGAACCCGAACATAATTATATTAGAAATTATCGATACCCGAACAAAGATATGTAAGTTATATAACAATTAAAAAAGTTATATAAAAAAACAACGGATTGGCCGTTGCAATCGAGAAAATTATTTTAGAATTCTACTTTTGCTGGTAGAGGCCGATTAGTTGCGCTTCTTCAATGATTTTTCCGTCCATTTTGGCTTCAAGATCATCTCTTGAGGATTTTTCTTTAAGGTCGAGTACTTGGTTTAGCGCATATAGATGAAAAACATACCGGTGGGTTCCCGAAGGGGGACAGGGGCCGATATAGCCGGGCTTTCCCGAACCGTTTATTCCCTCAGTTGCTCCAGAAGGAATATTTGCGGATTGAATTTTTGATATATCTGGCGGAATGTTCCAGATAATCCAATGGGTAAAATTATTTGAAGGGGCATCTGGGTCGTCTAAAATTAAGACGAGCGATTTAGATTGCGGTGGAATATTCTCAATCAAAATTTGAGGACTGATATTTTCTCCCCCACAAGAAAATGTGGCTGGAATCTCACCATTTGGCTCGAAATCGGAACTAGTGATTTTCATATTTTAATTATAGTCCTCAATTTATGTATTTAATACTCGTTGTTCTAAAAGGGGAGGCCGGCTGCGCATGTGCGCAACCGGCCCTTACGAGTGGAGATACTACTACCGTCTCCCGTTGTTTCGCGGGAGTGCTCCTGCGGTGTTAGGGGCACCCTTGTAGCGGCCTAGTCGGTCTGCGGCGAGTAGCAGAGAGAAGAAGCCCCCGATGGTCAGGCTCAGGGCGATGAAGATGCATCCGAACTGTTGGTGGCATGGAATGAACTCCTCGCCGAGGGTATAAACTCCGAAGAGCAAAACCATCAGGCAGACCCAAACCACCAGCTTCACATTCCTCTTCTTTTGCCGTGAAATCCTGAAGCTCACAGTTATTCCTCCCTTGAAATGTGCTAGCGATATTATATCGCTAGCACACCATACTATCAAGGGTTCGAGGTCGTTATCGCCCTTAACTGCCGAGTTGGGAGTCGATGTACATTGATTGCATCATCGGGAAGTAGGCGACTAGTAGAACGATTATGACGATAATAATGACCGCTACGAAAGCGGCGGCGCAGCAACAAACAATCCAAGTCGTGTTTGATTTTGCCGGTTGTGCTTGTACTGGTTGAGCGGCTGGTGGTGCGGGTGCCGGTTCGGCGGGCTTGGCTTGCTCTGTTTTAGATTCTTCAACCTTAGGTTCTTCTTTTTTTGCCTCTTCTTTAACTTCTTTCTTCTCTTCGGTTTTTTCCTCTTTCACTTCTTCTTTTTCTACTTTTTTATCATCTTTTTTCTCGGCCATTTTGCCCCCTAATAATTATTGTTTACTTTATCATACACTAATTTTTGCAGAAATTTCTGATAATCCTTGGTATAATGTATTTATTATGCGCAAAACGAATATTCTAGAAAAGGCCTTTCCTTCGATTATCAATGTTGTGGTAGTTTTCCTGGTTTCCCAGTTATTTTTACCTTTCACTTCCGATTTAATCGGTGATAAATGGACATTTATTAGCGTCTTTTTTCTTTACAATATCGTTTTTCTTTTTCTGGATGATGGGCGCGATCTTGGAATGATTGTTTTTGATACCCGCTGGGCGAAGGAGTACTCGGCAAAAAATAAAGTTATTTATGCTATTCTTGCAACCGCCAGCTTTTCAACCTTACTTTTTAAAATATGGTTTACGCTCGATTTATTTTTGATTAACATGATTGTTTTGCAACTCCCAACGGTTATTAAGACAGGCACAACCCTGCAGGGCTTACTTGCCGGAGGAATGGTAACCGAAACAAAACCCTAATTTTGTTTTATAAATTTAGCGCTCACGACTAAACGATTGTCGATTGACCCCGGAGGCCAACAGGTGATCAGGGTCACTTTTTTATCATTTGTTTGACGGGTTACCTCAACATCGTCGGGGCTAACAATTTCTGACGATGTTATTTCATAGAATAAGGTGCGGTAATTGCTCCTTAGGGTTATTTGATCTCCTGTTTCCAGGTGATCTAAGGTTTTAAAAACGGTTTTATAATCACCAGGGGACGTGTCGTAAAAGCTCGAATGTCCGAAGATAACCGTGTTACCCTGTCCCGGTAAGGCCGTGCCTTGCATTTGTGCTACACCGCCTTCCAGCGCCTTAAAATAGGCATCCTTGTCGCCAGCATTGACGTTTAGAACAACGGGTGCGCTCACCTCTATAGGTGGAATTTCAATTACCCAATTAGCTTCTTGGATTAGGGTTGCCGTCTTAGAGGGCGCGGGCGGAGGATTAATTTCGTTTTTGACAAAGAAGACCTTTGCGAAACAGAGAACAGCTATAGCTAAAACCAGAGCTGTTGCCAGCGATAAAAAAACGGCGCTCTTCGATTTGAAGTTACACCATTTAAAGAGATTTATTATTTTATTCATCGGTTAAATACCACTGCGGGCAAGCCGTATCGTATTTAAAAAATCCTCTCCAAGTCGGCTCTTATAACCAAGCGGCGCAGGTTTGTGCCGACAGGAACACAGGTTAGAAGATATAAGTTTCTTTTATTTGCCCCACCGATTGTGAGAGCCAAATCGTCCGAAGCACCAATTTCAAAGATGTCCGCAACTCTATAGCCATAGGAAACATTGTTTTTCTTAACCACAATTTCATCTCCAACTTTAGCCCCGACTAAAGGTGCGAAGATGTCCTTGTAAGAACCTTCGGCCCACCAGTAATAAGAACTGTGTCCCGAAATTAACATATCCCCATTTTCGGATGGTTCCGCAGTGCCGGAGAGGTGAGTGAGATAATTTATCATCTCACTGTTAACATTGTCCTTTGCTACATTCCATTCCACAGCGCCTTCGATGTTCAGACGTGGGTAATAAAACCAGTCATTCTTGAAGTAGCTAGAAGAGTCGGCGGCAACTGTGAAATTCCTGTATCTGGGAGATTTGCTGTT
>Ga0172380_10004475_pt1 | contig 17925 bp, 18 predicted proteins | sample Leawe162metaG_FD_119747 | JGI IMG/M metagenome (GOLD analysis project Ga0172380, IMG submission 119747) | Leachate microbial communities from a municipal landfill in Southern Ontario, Canada - Leachate well 162 metaG | ecosystem: Engineered > Solid waste > Landfill > Unclassified | place... | reverse complement strand
TCCTTATTCTGACTACCTGCCCGCAGTGCTACCCCGCCTGCAACGCTGTGCGTAGCACTGCGGGCAGGGCACAGCGTTGCAGGCGGGCTGACTCCTGAATTCTGACTCCTGAGCAGTTACCTTGGTTCTTAGCTTTTCATTGGACGTTGGGCGTTCGATGTTGGATGTTGGATGTTGGACGTTTGCTTGCATCAACTATGCCTTGACCACCATGCTCTTCGCCAACTCATCGGCCTTGCGGTCGCCTTCCACAGCGCGGATAACGGCCAGGGCAAACTCGAAGGCGGTGCCCGGCGCCTGGCTCGTGATCAGGCGGCCATCCGTCACCACGCGGTCATCCAGTCGCGGGGTTTGCGTGAACTCGCCGGCCACCCCGGGATGGCAGGTTGCCCGCCGGCCTTTCAATACTCCCGCCGCCTGCAACACCAGCGGACCGGCGCAAATGGCGGTCACCCATTTGCCGTTCGCCATGAAGGCCCGCGCGGCCGCCAGCAGGCGCTCATCCTTCGCCAGCGCCTTCACTCCGTCCCCGCCGCCGGGAATCGCGAGCATATCGAAGATCTCCGGAGCGATGTCCGCCAAAGCGGCGTCCGGCACGATTCGCATGCCCCGCGACGCCCGGATGGCGCCCGCATCCGGGCCGGCAATGACCACCTTCCACTTCGCCCGGCGGAAAATATCCGCGACGATCGCAATTTCCATCTCTTCACTGCCGTCGGCCACAGGCATCAATACATTCATCCGAAATACTGTAGCAGTGCCGCCGGCGTTTGTCGAGCCGGCAGGCATTTTACGGCCCCAATGCGCCCACGGCCCATTGGAACGTGGCGCGGGCAATGTCATATTCTCCATTGGCCCGGACCTGGATGGCCTGGGCGCGGGTCAGGGCCGCTTCCGCATCCAGCAGGTCGGTTATGGGCGAGGCGCCGGCTTCATAGCGCTCCCGCACGGAGCGCAGACTTTCGTTCGCGTTGGCCACCATCGTGCCGGCCGCGCGGATCAACTCATAGGACTCTTTGAGGCGGGTGTGATAAATCCATACCTCCTGCCGCACTTCCTGGACCTGGCGTTCCAGGGCCGCTTCTTCCCGGCCCAGCTCGTACCGGGCCCGGGCCAGTTCATGCCCCCGCAGGAAGCCGGTGAAGACCGGCCACTCGAAACCCAGCCGCGCGCTCCATTCCTCGTCTTCCGGGAAAAAATCGTTGTCCCGCCGGCCGTAACTGCCGTCGGCAAACACGGAGGGCCCGAACGTGCTTTTGGCCCGATCCACCGCATGGCGGGCGGCCGCCACGCGCATGAGCCCGGCCTGCAAGGTTGGACGGTTGTGAACGGCCCGATCGAACGCGTTGGTCAGGTTGATGGCATCCGGCGGCACGGGTGAGTTGGTTTCTTTCGCGATGCGCAATTGTTTTTCCACCGGCAACCCCATGGCGGTGTTCAGGTTGCCGCGGCCGATATCCACCTGGTTTTCGGCGCGCACCAGGCCCACGCGGGCATCGGCAACTTCCACCTTCGTCCGCAAGATGTCCACCTCGGGCACGGCGCCGGCCGCGAACCGGTCGCCGGCCAGGCGCAAATGGTCCTCCGCGCGGGCCAAGCTTTCGCGCGCCACGGCGCGCATTTCCGCCGCGGTCAAAAAACGGAAATAGGCCTGGTGCACGGCCAGCGCCAAATCCTGGCGCATGCGGCTTTGATCCGCCTGCGCGGCGCCCAGGGCCGCATTGGCCGCGCGCAATTTGGCGCGCCGTTCGCCGCTGTCGAACAGCGTCCAGCGGCCCCGCACTTCCGCGTTCCAGTCGTCGGTCGGTCCGACCGTGTCCGGCAGGGTCGCGCCCGGCGGCGCAATGCCGTTCGGCAAATAGATGCGCTTTTGCCAGCGCGCGGCGCCGCCATCCGCGCCCACGGCCGGATAAAACGGGGAAACCGCCGCCCCGGCCGCTTCCCGGGCGGCTTTGACGCCTTCCGCGGCCATCGTGTTCTGCGGGTTGTTTTCCAATGCCAGGTTGACGCAATCGGCCAGCGTCAACGGTTGGGGCGCGGCCGCCAAGTCGGTTGTCTTGCGATCCGCGCCCTGCGGTGAAGTTGTCTGACGCCGCGCGTCCGGCAAGTACCGCTCGATGGCCGGCGCATCGGGTTGCGAGAATTGCGCGCAACCCGCCAGCCAGCCGGCGAGCGCGAGGATTGCCAACCCGCAAATTGGTGTTATCCGGGTATTCATATGTTTTTCCTCTTTTTTATCTTTGCCTATCCGTCATTCGATATTGGGCGTTGGGCGTTCGATGTTGGATGTTGGGCGTTTGCTTCCCCTCCGCCCTTACGCCATTGTCTTCCGGAAGCGGCTAATGGCAAGCACCATGACGCCCACGCCCAGGATGGCCAGGGCGGCCATCTGCGGCCACAGCGCTCCGACCCCCACGCCTTTGAGAAATATTCCGCGCACAATGACCAGGAAATAACGGAGCGGATTGAGATAGGTCGCCCATTGAACGACCGGCGGCATATTGGCGATCGGGAACATGAATCCGGAGAGCAGGACGGCCGGAAAGTAAAAGAAGAAGGTGCTCATCATGGCCTGCTGTTGGGTCTGGCTGACCGTCGAGATGAGCAGGCCGATGCCTATGCTGGTCATGAGATAAAGGGCCGTTGCGGCCAGCAGTAGGAGCAGATGGCCCCGAATGGGAACGTCGAACCAGAACACGCCCACGGCCGTCACCAGGAGCACGTCGGCGAACCCGATCAGCGCGAACGGCAGGGTCTTGCCGAGAATGAACTCGGCCGGCGCGATGGGCGTGACCATGATCTGTTCCATGGTGCCGATCTCCTTCTCGCGGACGACGGCCATGCCGGTCAGCATGAGCGTAATGAGCATGACCAGGATGGCGATGACGCCCGGCACAAAATAATTGCGGCTTTCCAGGTTTTCGTTGAACCAGGCCCGCATCTGCAGGTTAATGCCGCCGGCGGGCGCCGCTTTCTTAAGATGGGCGAGGCGTTCAACCAAAATCTGCCGGGAGAACCGGCCGGCGATCTGCCTGCCGTAGTTGAGGACGATCCGCGCCGTATTGGAATCGGCGCCGTCCAGGATAAGCTGGACTTGGGCGGGACCTCCCGCCTGGAGATCGGCGGCAAACCCCTTGTTTAAGCGCAGGACGGCGCACACGTCGCTGTGGTCGATCAGGTCCGCCAGGCGGCGGTCGCTGGAAATATATTCCACAATGTCGAAATAGCCGGAGCGCGCGAAGCGCTGGACCAGGTCGCGGCTGGCCGGGGAATTGTCCAGGTCGTACACCGCCGTGGCCACGTGGCGCACGTCGGTGGTCACGGCGTAGCCGAAGATCAGCGTCTGAAAAATCGGCACGATGAAAATGACCCGGAGCATCTTGGGATCGCGCGCGATCTGGATGAACTCCTTGATCAGCATGGGCTTGACGCGTTCGAGCATGATGTTTCTCTTATGGGTTGCTGATCTCGCGATGCAATCGCTTAATTAGGCGGTTAACGTCGCAACTGTTTAATGTAGAGCCGACTTTATGTCGGCTATCATAGCCGGTATAAAACCGGCTCTACTCGGGTTAAAATTCCTATGCATAAATTTGCTTGTGATCGGCAATCTGCCATTGCCAGGCGCTTTTACCGTTTTATGCCACTTTCTTTTTGAATGTCATATTGGCCAGCGCGATAACGACGGCGCCAAAAATCGTCAGCAGGATGGCTTCCAGCGCCAGGACCTCCAGGCCGATGCCTTTCAGGTAAATGCCCTTGAGCATGGCGATAAAATACCGGGCCGGGATCAAATAGGTGAACAATTGGATGGGGAGCGGCATGTTTGGAATCGCAAACATGAACCCGGAAAGCAGGAAGGCGGGCAGGAACGTCAACACCAAGGCCAGCTGGTTGGCCAACAACTGGCTCCTGGTCAGAATGCTGATCAGCAGTCCCAGGGCGAGCGCTCCGGCCAGGAAAATGGCGGCCATGCCGAACAGCAGGGCCGCGCTGCCCCGCAAGGGCACGCCGAAGAGGAACTCTCCCATGAGCACGGCTATGGCCACGTCCACCAGGCCGATGATGAAATACGGGATCAGCTTGCCCAGGATCAATTCGCTCCCGCGCAGCGGCGTGGAAATGAGCTGTTCCATCGTGCCGCGCTCCCACTCGCGCGCCACGGTCAGCGAGGTCAGCAAGGCCGCAATGACCATCATGATGACGGCGATAAGCCCGGGAATAATGTAGTTGCGGGACTCCAGTTCCTCGTTGAACCAGACGCGCGCGCGCAGATCGAGCGGCGGCGCCGCCGCGGCGGTTCTGCCCCTCCGCCGGATCTCGCGCAGACTGATGGCCTGGGAATACGACAAGGTCACAACGGAGGCATACCCCATGGCAATCGCGGCCGTATTGGCGTCGCTGCCGTCCACGATTGCCTGCACGCTCGCCGGGCGGCCGGCGGCGACCGCCTGGGCGAAATCGACCGGGATCACCAGGGCCATGAGCGCCTGGCCGGTGTCGATGGCGCGCTCGATATCCCGATAATTATTCGCCGAGCCGCACAGCGCAAAATAACGCGACCCCGCGAAGGCGCTGATGAGTTCGCGGCTGGCCGGCGAACGGCTCTGGTCCCAGACCATCAGCGGGACGCGGTCCACGTCGAGCGTCAAGGCATATCCGAAAATGGCGAGCATCAGCATGGGGATGGCGATGGCCATGCCCAGACTGCGCTTGTCGCGCAGGATGTGAATGAATTCCTTGCGCCCCACGGCCCATGTCCTCCGCAGGTTCATCGCGCCACCTCCCCGATGGGTTGTTCGACACGGTCGCGCGCCTCGATCAGCGAGACAAACACGTCTTCGATCGAGGGCTCTATTTTCTCCACGCGTTCCAGCCGGTATCCGAGCCGGGTTAATTCCCCGCGGATTTGTCCGGCGGCCGTTTCGCCGTCGGCGGCTATGACGTGCAGGCCGCGGCCGAAGAGCGCCACTTCCCGCACGCCGCCGAGTTTCTCGATCGCGCCCAGGGCCTCCTGCGGCCGGTCGCAAACCACTTCCAGCACGTCTTCGCGCATCAGCGTGGTTTTCAAGGCCTGGGGTGAAGAGCAGGCAATCAGTTCGCCGCGGTAAATGACGCCGATCCGGCCGCAATACTCGGCTTCTTCCATGTAATGGGTGGTCACAAACACCGTCACGCCGCGCCCGGCCAGGTCGTAAATCAAATCCCAGAAACGGCGGCGGCTGATGGGGTCCACGCCGGAGGTCGGTTCGTCCAGGAAGACGATCGGCGGCTCGTGGAGCACGGCGCAGCCCAGGGCCAGGCGTTGTTTCCAGCCGCCGGGCAGGATGGCGGTGAGCGACCGGCGCTGTTCCCTCAAACCCGCCATGTCCAGGACCCAATCCTTGCGCGCCGGCCGTTTTTTTGGCGGAATCCGGTAAATCCCGCTGTAAAAATCGATGTTCTCCTCCACGGTCAAATCCTCGTAGAGCGAAAATTTCTGGCTCATATAGCCGATGCGGCTCTTGATTTTTTCGGTTTCACGGCGAATGTCGAACCCGGCCACGGCGCCGCTCCCGCCGCTGGGCGCGAGTATGCCGCAGAGCATGCGAATGGTGGTGGATTTGCCCGCGCCGTTCGGACCCAGAAACCCGAAAATTTCGCCCTTCGCCACCTCGAAACTTATGCGGTTGACGGCGTAAAAGCGGCCGAACCGTTTTTCCAGATCGCGCACCGCCACGGCCGGGGTTCGATTGTTAGTGTCTATATCCATAACCGGCATACTCGTTGTCGAGATCGCTAAACAGTCGTTTAATCAGGTCTTCGGCAACTATTAATGTAGCCGCGGTGGTAACGCCGTGGCCGCCGAAGGAATCCACGCCGTCATCGGCGCGGCTACTAACCGGACACGCGCACACGGTCTTCCCGTTCATCGCCCAACGTCGAAATAAATACATCCTCCAATTCGGGCGCCACGATTTGAATGCCCGCTTCCGGCAAACCGCTTTGCGCCAACAGTGTCCGAATCTGGATCGTTGCGCCGGCGGGATCGCGTGTAACGACATGGACGCGGCTCCCGAACAATCCGACCGACTCCGCTTTCAGGCCGGCGCGCAACAGGGCCGCCGCGCGGCGCGGTTCGGCGCACTGTATTTCCAGGATCGTTCCGCGCATCAGGCGCTTGATTTCGTCGGGCGTCCCAAGCGCCTGGAGGCGCCCCTCGTGAAGCAGTGCCACGCGGGAACAGCGCTCGGCTTCGTCCAAGTAGGCGGTGGCGACAAAAATGGTGACGCTTTCGCGCGTCAATTGATAAAGGAGGCGCCAAAAATCGCGGCGCGAGACGGGATCCACGCCGTTGGTCGGCTCATCCAGGAATAATATCCTGGGGGTGTGGATCAAGGCGCAGGCCAGCCCCAGTTTTTGCTTCATGCCGCCGGAGAGGTTGCCGCCCAGGCGCTGCTTGAATGGCGCCAGGTTGCTGAAGGCGAGCAGACGTTCGATTTTCCCGGCGCGCTCCCGGCGCGGTACGCCGTAAATATCGGCATAGAAATGAATGTTTTCCATTACGGTCAAATCCGCATAAAGCCCGAACCGCTGGCTCATATAGCCGATGACATCCTTGATGGGCTCCGCCTCGCGCGCGATATGGCGGCCTGTCACCCAGGCGTCGCCGGAGGTGGGCTCCAGGATGGCGGTCAAGAGCCGCATGATCGTGGTCTTGCCCGCGCCATCGGGTCCCACCAGGCCGAAGATTTCGCCCTCCTCCACGGCCAGCGTCAGGCGGTCCACCGCGGTGTGGCCGTCAAACGTTTTTGTCAGCGCTTCTGTTCGGATGGCCGGCATATCTGTGAATTGCGGATTTATGATTGTTGACCCGCCTGCAGCGCTATGCGCAACATTGCGGGCAGGTTTATGATTTCCCGGCGTCCGTCATCTGCCGTCCGTCGTCTGTCTTCCCATCCGTAGCTCGACATTGGGCGTTGGATGTTGGGCGTTTGCTTGTTTGCTGTCTTCTCCGGTCGGGTGTCCGTCATCTGTCGTCCGGGGTGTTGGCCGCCATTCTGCATTCTTCATTCTGCATTCTGCATTTCAACCACGGCGTCCGCCGGCATGCCGGGCTTCAGTTCCATGGCGGGATTGGCGACGTCGATTTTGATCCGATAGACCAGCTTGACCCGTTCCTTGGCGGTCTGGACATTTTTAGGCGTGAATTCCGCTTCCGAGGAAATAAAGGCGACTTTGCCGGGATAGATCTTGCCGGGATAGGTGTCCGTCATAATGCGCGCGGCCTGGCCGACTTTGACGCGGCCCAAATCGGTTTCATCGATATAAGCCCGGATCCAGACTTGCTCCAGATTGCCGATCGTGACCACCGGCGTGCCGGGGAAGACATATTCCCCGCTCTCGATCGCTTTCGACAGCACGATCCCGGCCGCCGGGCTGGTCAGCGCGGCATAACCCAAGCGGGTTTCCGCCAAGGCCAGCGCCGCGCCGCTTTCCTTGAGGCGCGCCTCGGCGATGGCGCCGGCGGCTTGGGCGATTTCGAACTCGCGGCTGGCAATCACTTTCTTGCCGAACAGTTCCTTTTGCCGCGCAAGCTCCAGGCGCATACGGCCGGCTTCGGCTGCGGCCACAGCCAAAGCCGCCTTGGCCTGCTCGAGCGCTTGCTCCAGTTCCACACGGTCCAGCCGGGCCACCAAGTCCCCCGTTTTCACGTATTGCCCCTCGTCCACCCGCCGTTCCAGGACCCGGCCGGCGGCCATGAAGCTGACTTGGACTTCGGTCGCTTCCACGTTGCCGGAGACCGCAATGCGGCCGCGGTCATCGCTTGACCGGTTATGGAGAAACCACGTCAGCCCTCCGCCTATCGCCAGGACAAGCGCGACCACAGGAATAATTTTTTTCTTCATGATTTTTCTCCCGACCGGACGTTCGACGCAGGGCGCACATGCGCAATGCCGCTTAAAGATTCACAAAAAAAAGCGGGGGCGTCAACGGATTGCCCTTTTCGAGTACTTGGACGCTTTCGATTGCCCGCAGGCCGCGCATTTCTCGATTGCCAGCAGTTTGTCGAGATATTCCTGGACTGCGGCGACGTACGTGGCATGGCTCCACGTCAACGGCGCAACCGAAAGCGGCTCGTTAGTCAACGGATTGACCTGCTCCGCCAGGACGCCGCTGGGCAAGGCGTGTTCCACCGCCCAGCGCATGAGCGGCAGGGCTTGGTCCAATTCGTTTCTATCTTTGGCGGCGGCGATATGATACTGCGCCATCCACAACGTCGTGATAAACCACGGATTGCCGGGCGTCTCGCTGCCGACCCGATGATAAACGTCGTTTTCATAACGCGCCAGGCCGCCCACATTTGTTCGACGCCATAGTTTTTCATTGATCTGCCGCATCGTGCCGCTGACTTTTTCATCATCGGGACGATAGGCGCCGAAGGCGAATATTCCATAGAGGCGGGCGTCGAGGGTGGCGTCCACCTCCTTGGTTCCGTCTTTGCGGAAGTTGACCATGCGGGCGAAGCGCTTCTCTTCTTCCAGGTAAAGGTGTTTGTCCATCGCCTGGCGCACCGTCAAGGCGCCTTCGCGATATTCCCGGGCAATTTCAAGCTCCCCGAACGCCTCGGCAAAATCAGCCGCCGCCGTCAAGCCGCCGTAAACCGCCGAGGTCGTGAAAGTGAAAACGCCTTGTCGTTCTTCCCATAGATCGTAGCTGGGCAACGGCAGTCCGGTGCGCGCATCGATGTAGTCCATCATGAAATCCGCGGCGGTCTTGATCAGGGCCTTGTAGAGCGGCTTGATGAATTCGATGTCCCGAAACTTGTCGTAGTGTTGCCATAATGCCCAAATGACCAGGGCGGTTTCGTCTTCCTGGATGGGCAGTTGATACTTATGGTCCTTCTGCCAGGGGTGCCAGGAACTGGCCAGCGAACCGGTGGGCGTGTATTTGTGAAGGAAATACCCGCCTTTTTCGATGAGCTTGGCGCAAAGATTGAAATAATCGCTCGTGATGCCGGAATATCCGGCCAAATCCAGGGCGTAAGCGATCAAGGAGGCGTCGCGCATCCACATATAACTATAAGTGTCGCGGTTGAAATAAGCCGCGTCCGAATCGTTGGCCGCGATAATGCTTCCGCAATTATCGATCTGCGTGCGGCAGATCAACAGGCTTTTTTTGTAAAGCCGCCAGATTTCCGCCGGCAGGAGTTCGCCGCTTAACTCGTCCTTGTTGACCCATAGTTTCCAATAATCCCGCGTGCGCTTAAAAAGCGCCTCGGGATGTCTTTTAACGACAACCTCGTTAAGGCTCGCCGCCTCCTCCCAGTTCTTGCCCGCGCAGATCCAATAATAACAAACGTCTTTTTCCCCGCTTTTTAACCGTAACGGAATGCCGATGACCGAATCGACCGACCCCTGAGCGACGGGATTGCCGCTTAATAATCCGTCTTCGGCGTCTTTCCACGTGCCTTGCCCTTTCGCGCGGTCCTTGTTCCCCGCCGCAAACAAGTCGATGCCGTATTTCTTGTTGGCATAAACGCCGATTAAAAAATGGCGCGCGCCTTTATAGTGGAGCAGGCCTTTGACTTCCGGCCGATAGACCGCCGTGTCGCCGATATTATTGCCCAGGATGTTGAAATCATGGGCGAAAAACAAACGAATCCCCCGGTCTTCCTTCGACAGGTTTGCGACGGTCAGCTTTTTCAAATAGATATTCTCGTGGAAATCCACGAGATCGTTGGCGACGATGCGCAATTCGAGCTCGGCCTGGGTAAGCGCGACGTTCGTGACCAAAGAATCTTCCAGGTATTCGCGCTCGATCTGCCAGCCGCGTCCAACCCAGCTGAATGCGCCGTTGACCCAGACGCCAAACCGGGAGGGATTGCCTTCAGTGTGGTTCTCCTCGCCGACATGCGGGAAATAAAATTCCCTTAAATTATAATCCGTGTCGAAGGCCGCGAGCAGATTGCCGTTTCCTACGGGAATATCCCTGGGCATAAGTCTGTCCCTTTCGAGTTAAAATCTTTTGGCGAGAGCGGCGGCCAGATCCTGCGCCGCTTGGATCTTCTGCGCCTGGATTTCCACGCCCATGTCCATTGGTTGGGCAATGACGAATTGCATGTCCGTGATCCCGATAAACCCGAAAATGGCGCGCAAATAGGACGCCTGGTGGTCAAGGGCGCTTGTTTGCGGCGTGTCATATTCTCCGCCCCTTGAAATAATAACCGCCATTTTCCGGTTTTTTACCAAGCCTTCCACGCCGGTTTGGGTGTATTGAAAAAGGTATTTCGGCTGCACAATAATATCGATGTATTGCTTTAATGTGTAGGGAATCGAGAAATTCCACATGGGCGTGCTCAAAAGATAGGCGTCGGCGGAAAGGAACTTTTCGATGTGCCGGATGATCTCCTGCCAGGCCGCCCGGAACTGGCCCGCCAATTCTTTGCCGCCCAGCAGCATGTATTTGCCGTCAACCCGCTGCACGGTCAAACGAGGCAAATCTTCCTTGGAAAGGTCCAGATCTTCAACCGCCCATTCCGGATGGCTCCCGGCGAAGGCCTCCAGAAAAGACGCGCTGACTTTAAGCGTTCTCGATTCCTCGGCGCGGGGCGTCGCGATAATGTGCAGTAGTTTCTTCATGTGGAATGCCTTTCGTTTTTAAAAGCATAGACCACAAATTAATTTTTGTCCATCTTCCGCCATCAGGTTTTTGGCCGCGGGAAACAAGGGATACCCCGATAGAACACGGGGTCGCTCCCGGCCGTAATATCGATAAAAATATTGCGATTGGCGTAAAACTCGCGAGGTGCAATATGAGCGCTCCAAACTTGGCGGGCCCGGCGCGGCGGGAAGAGCGTATCGTTCTGTTCGATGGCGACTGTAATCTGTGCGCGGGCAGTGTGCGGTTCATTATCAGGCGGGATCCCAAGAGATTGTTCGCCTTCGCCGCCCTGCAGTCGCAAGCCGGCCGGCAACGGCTGGAAAACCATGGCCTGCCGGGAGATGAAATGGGGACGTTCGTTCTGATCGAGGGCGGTCGTCCTTATACGCGCAGCGACGCCGTGTTGCGAATCGCGCGCCGTCTCTCCGGCTTGTGGCCGATCCTGAGCGTGTTCCGCTTCCTGCCGCGCGCGATTCGCGATGCCCGCTATAATTTCATTTCCTGAAATCGCTGCCGCTGGTTCGGCCTGCGTCCGAAGCGAATGCTCTCGACTCCAGACCACGCGGACCGGTTCCTTGCATAACGCCACAAATTGCCTGGCGCATCGGGAAGGCGGGACTTGCTGTGATCGCTATATTGTCTTGGATTCACGGTCATCCGATGATTGACGGGGTGAGCGCGGCTGTCGCCGGACTAAACGGCGGCGCCACCTATTTCTTGAGCCGTCTGATCTTCCTGCGCTTTCTGGGCCTGATCTGCCCGGTGGCGTTCATTTCGTTCTGGGTGCAATGCGTCGCCCTTGTGGGCGGTAACGGCATTATGCCGGCCCGGCACTTTATGCGAGCCGTCGCGGAATACGCCGGACCATCCGGTTGGTGGCGGGTTCCATCCCTGTTTTGGTTGAATTGTTCCGATGGCGCAATCCGGGGCGCGTGCGTATCGGGCGCCGTTTGTTCGCACCTGCTTGCCTGGGCGGAGCCTGATCGGTGTGACAGGCACACGAGGGCGCAAAAACATTAGGTTCCTTGTTTTAGCGTTTCATTTGCGTGGTTAGCGGACAATCTTTGTGCGTCCGCCGCCACATGCCCCGGTTCCGATCTCTTTGCCCGCAATCCCCGAACAACATTCCAACATTCTGCAGAATGTTAGAATGTTCTCATGAACTTTAGGAAGGCTTTGCCGTAAGGCGACAGGGAGTGGGCCACCCGGCGGCCGCGGTAGTATTTATTCAAAAGGCCGGCCTGTACCAGCGTGCGCGTGTGTTGCGAAATGGTTTTAAAGTTGGCGCCCAACGCGCCCGCAAGCTCTTCCACCGCGATGCCGTCGTTTTGCTCGACGGCGCGCAAAATGGCAATGCGCCGATGATTGGCCGCCCCCTTAAAGTGCCGCTCCAGTTGTTTTGGCGTTTTCATAAGTTGCGGAATACATGCCCATTTAACATTCCAACATTCTGCAGAATGTTGGAATGTTGTCAAGAAAATTTGGCGACGGATATTCGTTTTGGAGCGCCAATGGAGCGGGGTCTTGGGCCGCGTCAGGCAATCAGCGGGATGTCGGTTTCGCGGCCCTGGTCCTGGGCGGAGACGTAGGCGGCGTAGAGTGTGCTGACGGTGTCCGCCGCCAGCATGGCGTCGCTCTGGGGCGCGCGGTCATCGCGCAGGCATTCCATGAAATCCTGCAGTTCCTGCGGATATCCCGACGCCCAGTTTTCGTCCGGCGCGGGAAAGCTCCAACCCTGTTTGGTGCCCAATTTTTCGGTGAGATACACGCGCTCCAGCTGTTTTTCGACGGGATTATACAGGACGTTGGCGTCGGTGGGGTTGATGTTGCAGCGCATGCGGTGGTTGTTGCCATAGATTTCCATCCAGTTGTGCACGCCGCCCATCACGAGTTCGCAGGAGAATATGTCCGCCGGCATGCCGTCCTCGAACACGATGTGCACCTGGACGAAATCCTCGATGTCCTTGTAGTCGGTGCGCAAATGGCCCTGGTCGATAAACTGCGGATTGCGCGTCACGGCATGGGTCCGGCAACTGACGGTCTTCGGCCGGATGGCGCGTCCCTGCCGTGCCTGGCCTTCAACGCGCTTGAGATAGAGGGCCGCGCTAAGCGGATGACAGCCTTTGCCGACCAGCGCGCCGCCGCCGGAGAGGCGCCAATCGCCATAGGCCGCGCTGACACTGCCGCTGTGGCTTTCCTCGGCATGAATCCATAAAATCTGGCCTTGCGTGGCGCGGATGATTTCCACTTCCTTCTGGATGGAAGGCGCGTAAACCCAGTTTTCGGCATACAGGAGTTTGACCCCATGCTTGCGGGAAGCGGCAATCATGCGCCGGACGGATTGCATGGCCTCATCCAGCAGGCCGCGCTTGTCGGCGCGATCGCCGCGCCAGTCGGGTGTTCCCGGCCCGTAGGCGCCCGTGAACGGTTTTTCGACGATCACATGCCGGCCAAGCTCGCAAGCGCGCACGCACATGGGCTCGTGCAGGGCGCCGGGCACGCAAAGATCCACGACATCCACGGCGCGCGCCAGGTCGTCGTAATTATCGAAGGCTTCGATCCCGTTTTGCGAGGCGAACGCCTGGCGGCTCTCCGCCGATTTGGAATAGACGCCGACCACCTCGACGGCAACCCCGCCGATGTGCCGGTAAGATGCCAAATGGAAGCGGGCCGCGAAACGCGCCCCGGCAAGTCCGATCTTGATGGGTTGTTTCATGGGGAAGGACTATATCTTGGGAACCACTTGCGCAAAAGAATAATAATCAGACGGATGACAGGCGCTCTACCGGCGCGCCAAGGGCGGCAGGCCGATATCGCGCACCAGGTTGCCGGGGACTTCGCGCGCCGTCAGGGGGGGGCGATTGAGCCGCCGGCGCAGTCGGCGGATAAAACCAACCATCCCAAACGCTCTGGCCCTTGCCTGATAAAGCGCCAGGCGGGTCAGCGCCCGTTGGGAAGCGAACCCTTTTTCCGGCAGGGCCTGATGAAGCAACTCCGCGGTGTCGAGCAAACTCCCGAGATCGTCCATATCGGGCGGCGCGTTCCGTTTGATCCGATCCCAGGCTTCGTTCAGGCGCGGCGGGAAAAACGCCAGCTCGTAACAGGCTTGCAGTTTCTCGCGCTCCGTCATGAAGGGCTCCCGATCCATATCGCCATATCGTTGCGCAGGTTCTCCAGGTTTTCGAGAACGACAGCATCCTGATTGAAGGGCGGCGGCAGGGACCGGGCCGCGGTTGCCACATCGTTTAAAGCGACGGGGTGCTGCGCCAGGAGGTATTGAACATCGCTTCGATCGACGGCGTCATACCGAATCAGCTTGCTGGCGATCAGCGCGGGAATGGCGCCTGTCTTGACGGTCAGATTGCGCCCGCGCCACAGCACAATATCCGAATCGGCCGAAGGCTTGGGCAGACAAAGCCGCAAGAACGATATCCACTCGATATGGTCTTTGGCCGTATCGAGATCGGGATTGACCGGCAAACCGGCGGTTGCGGCGGCGTCCCGCAAAACGCGCTCGTCCATGCGGCAATATGGCGCCGCCACGTCAATGTCAAGGCTGGTCCGCTCCGGTTCGTCAAGCATGATGAACGCGGCGCTGCCGTATATATAAAGCATGGCCTCGTCATGCAAGGCCGCGTCAATACGTTCCAGATAAGCCGTCAATTGATTTTTGTTCATTAGTTGGAACAGTATAATGAACTTGATTCTTGAGGGCAAATTCTTTCGGCCAATTCGCGCTGGGTCAATGACCAGGGGGTGTAGATGCGGTTCGACTTGTCCGCCTACGGTGGATAGAACCGCGGATTGCCGTTCTGGCGAACGGCCGCTACACCTGATACGCGACGCCCAGTCCGGTTATGCTGCCCCCCCTCCCACGTAACTGATTAAGGCGGGCTAAGCGCCCGCAACCCAAACTGCGACCTGGATATGGAGGGCGGCAGGCCCCTGCCGCCGGGGTCGCGGCGATGGAGGCCCATCGCCCTCCAATAATTTAATGCATAGGAAATCCAAACCCGCCGGGTCAGGGGACCCGGCCTACAATACTGTAGGCCCGGTGCCCTCACCGGGCGTTATGAAAAGCCGCCCCGCTGCGGGGCCTAACTCGTACACGCAAAAACGTGTGTCTTTACGGGAAAGGTTCTAATATGCGCGATCAAGATTTTCTGTAACAACTCAGAACCAAGGGAGTCAGGAGTCAGAATAAAACTCGCAAGAATTAACCATTGAAGACCGCAAGGGACATTCCGCCAAGACCTTGCGTTTATCATCTGTTCTCTTCGTATTCTCTTGGCCCATACGGGGTTCCTTATTCTGACTACCTGCCCGCAGTGCTACGCACAGCGTTGCAGGCGGGCTGACTTCTGAATTCTGGCTCCTAAGCAGTTATGATTTTCGCAACAGCTTGCGCGCGGCTTCCCAGGGGCGGGTATTGAGGATGTCGTCCTTTTCCAGCCAGCCGCGGCGGGCCTGGTTGATGCCAAAACGCATAAAATCCAGGCTCTGGGGGTTGTGGGAATCCGTGGAAATGGCGATCTTCACGCCCAGTTCCTTGGCCATCCGGCAATAGACGTCGTTCAAATCCAGCCGCATGGGATGGGCGTTGAGTTCGAGAATACAGCCGCGCTCCTTCGCGGCATGCAACAAGCTTTCCAAGTCCACCGCATAGGCCTCGCGCTCGCCGATCAACCGCCCGCTGGGATGGGCAAAAATGTGAAAATAGGGATTGTCCATGGCGCGCGCGATCCGCTCGGTCTGTTTTTCGCGCGAGAGGTTGAAATGGGAATGCACGGCGCCTACGACCACATCCAGTTCTTTTAAAATGGCGTCAGCCAGATCCAAGCCCCCGTTTTCGAGGATATCCACCTCGATGGATTTCAATATCCGGAAGCCGCTGAGTTTTTCGTTGAGGCGGTCGATTTCCCGAATCTGCTGGGCCAGGCGCGTGGCGTTCAGGCCATGCACCATGGTCATGCGCTGGGAGTGGTCCGTGATGGCCAGATATTCGTAACCGCGTTTGCGGGCGGCCTGGGCCATTTCCGCGATGCCGGCCTGGCCGTCGGTCGCGGTCGAATGCGACTGCAAGTCGCCGCGGATATCCGTCAGCACCACCAGTTTCGGCAAGCGGTTCTTTTCGGCCGCCTCGATTTCGCCGCGGTCCTCGCGCAATTCGGGCTCGATATACGGCAATTGCACTGCCGCATACACTTCGGGCTCCGTCGCCCCGCCCACCCGCGTTTCGCCGCGGAACACCCCGTATTCGTTGATCTTGAGCCCGGCCTGAAGCGCGCGCGCGCGGATGGCGATGTTGTGCGCCTTGGACCCGGTGAAATAATGCAAGGCCGCGCCGTAACATTCCTCCGGCACCACCCGCAGGTCAACGTGCAATCCGGAGCGCAGGATCACCGATGAGCGCGTTGCGCCGTGCGCAATCGTCTCCGCCACGTCCTCGTACCCGACAAACCGCCGCATGATCCCGGCGCTGTCCGCGCAGGTCGCCAGGATATCCACGTCGCCCACCGTTTCCTGGCGGCGCCGGAAACTGCCGGCGGGCACAACGCGCTTGACCCCTTTTACGCCGCGCAGGGTTTGCAGCAGGGATTCGACAACCTGCTCGGCGGTCACCAGCAACATGCGCGCCGTCGCTTGTGTTTTCCGGTCGAGATAGGCGCGAATCCGGGTTTCGGTCTTTTCCCCAAACCCTTCCAAAGTCTGGAGTTTGCCCGCCCGCGCTGCATTTTCCAGGCCGGCCAGGTCCGTGATCTTCAACTGCTCGAACAATTCGTGCACGCGCCGCGGGCCAAGTCCGGGAATCTTCATCAAATCGCTGAGCGCCGCCGGCACGCGCTTTTCCTCCTGCGCCAAGGCCGTGAGATGGCCGGTCTTCACGAGCTCCTCGATTTTGCCGGCCAGGGCCTCGCCAATCCCGGGCAGTTCGGAAAGGTCCTCGTGGGCGGCCACCATATCGGCCACACTGCGGGGCAGGCTCTCCAGCAGGCGCGCCGCGTTCCGGTAGGCGCGCACGCGGAACGCGTTGGCGCCCTCGATTTCCAGGAGATCGGCCAGCTTGTTCAGTGTCTGGGCAATTTCGACGTTATGAATCGGCATGCCCGCTCCTTTTGCCTTTTCCCAATGTGGGCCTATGCCCGCAACCCAAATGATGTTTCTTCCGTGGCAGTGTGGCGAATTTGGTTCAAAAAAACAAGGCGATCTTGGTTCGTCTGCGGGCTTCCCGCGCTTGCGCATACACGAGTATAGCGCTGCGCGCGGCGCGCCCACATCCGGCCCAAGCTTGCCTTGTTTTTTCGAATCCGCCTTCGGCGGCGCCCAAATTCGCCACACGGTGACATCCGCCTTCGCTAAGAAGCTACGGCGGACAGGTCGGGCTCCCGGCTCCGCTAAAAGCTTCGCCCGAAATATTGTTAAGGCGGGCTGACGCCCGCAACCCAAAGTTAGGGCGAACCGTCCACGGTGAGCCGTTCGGAAAAGAACCGGCTCGGCAGGGACGCCTCGCCCTACCAAAAGATACACGAAAAAACGCGTATAATTTTTGGGAAGGTTGTAAATAATTAATTTTCTGAATCCTGTCCGTTTATTTTCGTGTGTTTCGCGTGTTTTCGTAGTTGAAAAATTTTTTGCTGATGTTTTCTTGTTTTTTATATCGGTTTCCAACGTTAACGCGCGGCGGGGTTAATCCGGCACGATCTTGAAGACCGTGTCGTGTTCGCGGACATGATCTTTCAGCTTGGCGCCCGCGTTCTGGCCGCGCGCGGCTTTCGGCACATTGGCGTGCTCGATCTGCATGGATTCGACAACCTGGGTGAAATCGCTCGTATGGCCCTTGATGTGGATGATGTCGCCCACGGCCAAGTCCCCATCCGTCAGTTGAATCGCTCCAACGCCGACGTGCCCGAAGTAATGCGTGATGTGACCAATCTTGGTTTCCGCCATAACTCCTCCTTTCACCGTGGAACCGCCAATTCATAAGACGCCTCGCACAATACCAATCGTCATACTCGTCATGATACATTCCGGAACGTCCTTGTCAATGATAAAACAAGACCGCGTCACACCGTGACGCGCCACAGAGTTCGCGCCTATTATGGCGAACTGTAGGGCGGAACGGTGTTCCGCCGTCGGAACCGCAAAGAAAAACAAGACAACCACGAAACACACGGAACACACGAAATGGATGAAGATCAGATTCTGTTTTTCAATATAAGGTAACAACTCAGGTAGTCAGGAGTCAGAATTCAGGATACAGAATAAAATACGTAAGAATCG
>Ga0172380_10004472_pt1 | contig 17930 bp, 18 predicted proteins | sample Leawe162metaG_FD_119747 | JGI IMG/M metagenome (GOLD analysis project Ga0172380, IMG submission 119747) | Leachate microbial communities from a municipal landfill in Southern Ontario, Canada - Leachate well 162 metaG | ecosystem: Engineered > Solid waste > Landfill > Unclassified | place... | reverse complement strand
TCCGACCAAACGGGTTACTCGAATTTTAAAACGCATTTCGGCGTAACCCGTGTGTGGTGGCCCGGAAGTTTTTGGAAACTTACTTGGAAAAAGTAAACGTCGCAAAAATTGAATCGAACGCGGCAACGACCGCGAGATTATCAAACGCAATTGGACGATTTACAACGTCATAATTTTCGATCGCGCTGCTGTGAAGAAGCATCACAACGGTATAACACACATTGTCTTTCAAAATTTGATAACCGCGATAATTGTATCGCTGGCCCGCCCCCGCATCTTCGACATTGTAGGTGTAAAATTTTTCTCCCGCATGCATCACAAATTCTGTAAGAGGCTGCGAAGTGTATGGATGCGTAAGACACGCAGGCTCGCTCGGAATTTTTATTTCTTTGTGCGCCGAAACATTAATTTTCGCTTCACTTAAATTCGTTCCTTCGGTAAATGTCGTTGGAAACGCGAGTGACAAATCCGCATTTTCTATTTTACTATCGAGCTGCGTAAATGTTTTTGGATACGTGATTTTGTAGCCAAACATTTCGTTTGTGTATGTTGTGTGTGTTTCTACAACGGGCTGTGTTTTGACCGGTGTCTGCGTTTCAACCGTCGTCGCACACCCTGCGCCGATAAACAAAAAACTTGCTGCGATGAGCGAAAATCCAATCTTATGTTTCATATACGCGAATCATAGCACAGTATTGCTAAAAATAGTCATTTTTGTTACACTCCCCTCACATTTTCAACTATCTATGGGTCTTCAAATCGGTATCGTCGGACTTCCAAACGTCGGCAAATCAACACTTTTCAAGGCGCTCACCAAAAAACAAACCTTGATTGCAAACTATCCATTCGCAACCATCGATCCGTCGGTTGGTATTGTTGAAGTTCCGGACAGCCGCCTCGAACCGCTTTCGAAAGTTTCAAACGCAGCGCGCATCGTGCCTGCGACAATTGAGTTCGTAGATATCGCCGGCCTTGTTGCAGGTGCATCGCAAGGTGAAGGTCTCGGCAACCAGTTCCTCGCGCACATCCGCGAGTGTGACGCGATCGCGCAGGTTGTTCGCGAATTCACGGACAAAAATATCATTCACGTGCACGATTCTGTTGACCCAACTCGTGACCGCGACGTGATTAATTTGGAATTGGCACTCGCCGATTTGCAAACAATTACCAAACGCCTCGACAATGTTCGCAAAACATTAAAAGGTGGCGGCTCGAAAGAAATCGAAGCGCACATCGCATATTTGGATCGCGTGAAAATTGCGCTCGAGCAGGGTCACGCGGCGCGCGACATCGAAACGAGCGACGACGAAAAGCCGTGGCTGCGCGAATTGTCGCTCCTCACCGCAAAACCAATTTTATATATTCGCAATGTTGACGAAGGTTTCAAAGGCGACGCAATTTTGCATTCGCCGAACGAAATTTCGATCAGCGCAAAAATCGAAGCCGAGCTCGCCGAACTTTCAAGCGAGGATGCGCGCGCGATGATGGCGGATTTGGAAATGACCGAAGCCGGACTCGACCGCGTAATTGTTGCTGCATATAAACTCCTCGGCCTTTGCACCTATTTCACGAGCGGCGAAATCGAAACACGCGCATGGACCGTTCACGAAGGCTCGAAAGCGCCAGTTGCTGCGGGTGTGATTCACACCGATTTTGAAAAAAGTTTTATTCGCGCGGAAGTCGTGAACTGGAAAGAGTTTGTTGAACTCGGCGGCTGGAGCGGCGCACGCGAAAAAGGCGCGATGAAAACCGAAGGCAAGGAATACATCGTGAAGGATGGGGACGTTTGCTATTTTAAGGTTGGGGCTTAAATAAAAGCGCACCCCCTCTCAAAGCAAAGTCCCATTGCTTGAGTCAGAGGCGCGAAAAAAGTTGCGATTCTGGCGATCAGTGAACGAACAGACAACTTGCCTTCAACAGCACAAGGCCATTTTTTGCAAAGTAATCCGCTATTACCGATTCCATTGTCGGTGGCAGGAGGTTGTAGGTATTTGACGCCGCTGTGCCACAACCAGCGGTCATCTCAGCTGGCATTTTGGCAACCAGCCCCATCAGTTCATCGGACATGAGACGTTGGTTGATATTCCGCGTATGGATATCATTTCCATTTCCAATGTACCAACCAAAATCGTCAGACTTCGGATGTAACCGCCCATAGAACAGCACCGGGTCGTTGATATGGTACGAGAACTTAACCCTCATGGTGTCCCTCACCAGATAGGTCGCGTCCATGGTGTTCGGGATGCGCAAGGCGTTCGGCCCCAACACAAACCATTTGCTGTGGTCACTGACGCGCTCGACGCCAGCAACATCTTTGGAGAACGCCACAGCACTATCTCCAGATGCAAATGCAGTCATCAGATAGTAGCTTCCGAAAAAGCCCATGCACAAGACAAAAACAACAAGAGCTTTCCACTTATTATCCGACACGGCGTCACCTTCCTGTGTTATGTAGCATTGATTTGCCTGAAATGCAGGCTATCAGGTTAAATCATATTTGTCAAGCTTAACTTTACAGAAAAATAAAAAAACTCTACTCACAGACGCGGTTGCGAATGCTTTCGAGTGTGTTAGGAACCCATCTGTCAGAGAACGCGAAGTTGTGCGCTCAATCCGATTAAAGCGTGATGGGGAAAAACTAGAAGCTCCCCTGCAGTCTCACAGTGGTGAGAAAACCAGAAGCTGAACTCCATGCCTCCTGCACTGCGAGATTGACGGCACCAACTTTTTTCATCATCTGAAGACGAAATTGATGGTCGATCACGGTGGTGTGAACTTCATCAAGCTGCGCCGTGAGCACAACCTGACCCAGATCATAACCACCGATCAAGGATGTGGCCCAAGTTGCCCCCTGCGGCAACAGCTCCGCGACAGCGTGGGCTTCGGCAAAAACCGTATCGCCCGCGTGGGCTACCGCGGAAAGCAGTGTTCGATCGCCACCCGCCTGAAAGGCAACGGCAACTCGCCCAACGTCCCCACTCACAGAAACCGCCCCCATAACTTCTGGTAGGCGACCCCCGCGGATGAGACCTATTCTTGCTTGCATACCCCTCCAGGCAGCCGCGACTTCTACGCCTTGCGCATAGAAGTTGACCAACTGACCAGCGGCAGGGCCGCCGATCAACTGTTCGTCCTGGGGAGAGGGTATGCCCATCCCTGCGGGCGTGAGCAGATTGCCCGCCCGCACCGTGATGGTCGCGGAGGAGGCAAGGTTTATAGCCTTGCTCACCTCCGCATCGAGCAATTCACCTGTGACCGCATCCATTTGAATGAATGCTGTGGTGCCATCTCTCGGGTGTGCTGTGGAATTCACCCACGCACGCATGAGTTTTGGGGTTGACGCCGAACTGGTGCCCTCAACCTGCAGAAACCCGTGGAATTCCTGCGCAAACGCATTGTTGGAAAGAACGAGAACGAGAACGAGAACGAGAATCAATGCGCTAATAATCTTGTGCATCTCTTTTACCCTCCGAAGATCCTCTACGCGAGATCCACCCAAACAGTTCAGGTTTCTCATCGCGACCAAGCACTATAACAAAAAGTGTCGAAATTGTCAATGGTTCAGGACAGATTTTATATCAATTTTACACGATAAATCGCTATTTTTAGCAAAACATGTTTTTTAAATGTGTCAGAATTGTTGACAAAACTAGAAATTTTTGCTATCATATACCCATATGAACGCGAAATTACTCTCAAATCTTGGAATCAGCGAGAAGGCTGCTGAAATTTATATTGCTGCCCTAGCCTCAGGCACCGCATCAGTACAAGAGCTCGCAAAGAAAACAAATATTAAACGCCCAACAGCGTATAGCTATATCGAAGAACTCCTCAAAGAAGGGCTCCTCGAAAAAGCGCCGCTTGGAAAACGCGAATATTACCGTGCAAGCAATCCCCGCCTTCTGGAGGCGCGCGCTGAACAAACGGCCGCGGCAATAAAAAAAGCAATTCCAGAACTTGAGATGCTGCACGCAACAATGGTTGGCAGACCTTCGATCTCAATTCTTGAGGGCGAGAAAGGGTTGCGACAGGTTTACAAAGAAATGGAAAGTGCGAATAGCCTTTGTTTTTGGTCAAACCTTGAGACAGTTGAAAAACAGTTTCAGGATGTTTTTGAAAAACTCGCAAACACAATTAACAAAAAACAGATTCGCACACGCGAAATTATTTCAAATACTCCTGAAGCGCAAAAAAGTTCCAAAAAATATGCGGCGCTCGCGGGTCGTAATTACTCCGCGCATATCGCATCAGTCGATGGCATTAGTAATGACAGCGCAATTTACGGAAATATCATTGCTCTTTTTCGATTACATCAAAACAACTTGTTTGTTATCAGAATCGAAGATGCGTCGATTGCTCAAACGATGAAAGCACTGTTTGAAATGGCATGGAAAGGGAGTGATGGGTTTATAAACTAAAAAAATCTCGATCGTAGAATATTTTTAAATTGAAAAAGCCCTACTTACATGCGCGGTTGCGAATGCTTTCGGGCATAACTACAAGAAGATTGTAATGAGCTTCTTGCGCATTGCAATGCGCTCGCTCGCAAATCCGATTCGCGAACCATAATCGCAACTGTCCGAATCGGTCACCCAAAATCCATGGTCCGACAACGCATCGAGCTCATCTTCGTTGAGCATTTCGACAAGCGGTTCGGGTGGATGAAAGATGAAAAGCAATTCATCCGCCGGAGAAAGAATGCTGATCGAAGTCCCCTCGTCATTTGAGACGCAAAACTGATAATCCAGCCGCGCAACAAACTCGTGCTGCTCTATCAGATACTTCCACAAACCCGGCGTAACGCGATCATCTGTAAGACGCAAATCTTTCATTACAACCTCCTTCGATTTTCGAACCACCAACCCAATGCTGATGCTTCGAAAAAGGAACCCATCTGCCGGAGAACACGAAGTTGCGCACTCAATCCGACTAAAGTTTGATGGGAAAAACTATTGAAAACGCGTTGCTCGCTTGCCTGCCACCATCTTCATACGATGACTAGGTGGCAAATCGAAATCGGATACTCTTTCAGATTTTTTCGAACGACTATCTGCTCGTATCCTTTTCCATATCTTGCGCCAATACTGATTATTATTCTGATCACTTACTAAGTGGTCAGAAGCGTTCTCGCCTAACGTGCGCTCATAATACTTTTTTGCAAGTTCTTGAGCCGCCACTATACTTGCATCATCCCATTCGCACGGAGGAATACCGGCGATCAACTGCCGTTTCACCTCTTGAGAGAGCTGCTCATAGCAGGTATCACAAATCCAATCATTCGGGTCCCAGCAATTACACGCTGGAGCCTTTTCCCAGCACGGCCAATTACTGGGATCTGGATATTGATATTCTGGACCATAGTCATCCAAATAGGGGTCTTCCTCCTCTTCTAAGAGAGGCGGGATTCGAACCCAATAATGAAATCCGCCCTTATTTCCTAGTCGTGGTTTGTACCACGCATCATCTTGCGGCTGCTGCGTTTCCAGATCACACTCTTCAAAAGAGATGTGCCTAAACTCAGCCTTCTTATATCGCTGAGTTTTTTCAAACTTCCATGACCGCCGCGGTTGCCGAGACCACGTACGACGAGGTGCAAACGGAAGCGTGTTCGTTTCCATTTTCTTCTCCTTGTTTCGATTTTCGAACCACCAACCCAATGCTGATGCTTCGAAAAAGGAACCCATCTGCCGGAAAACACAACGTTATGTGCTTTATCCGGCTAAAGTTTGATGGGGAAAACTAGCCAAACTTTTTCTTAAAACCCTCTAAGAACACCGTCAAATCCTCCCAGTACCAGAGCGGTGCGCTCAGGTATTCACGTCCGTAGACGCTGTTGTAGAGTTCTTCTGCAATCATCTCTTGTGAGATGTTGTACTTTAATTCGAGGTGCTCGAGAGGATTGTCATCAACCTCTTCGGCTTCGAGATCCTCGTAATCGTCGTACAAACCAGGCTCTGGATTCGTGCAGCTATTGCACGCCCCACACACCCAGCCATCATCCCACATTTCCATGCCCCAGCTTTCTGAGCGCGAGAGATTACTGCAGAAACAATCTGGTTTCCATTTAGACAAGAGCGATGACACCAGAATTTCTCTGTAGTCATTGATCTCATCTGGATCATACTGATCATCCAGCATGTCAAGAAGCCAGTTTCTTGTCTCAGGCATGCTCTGCAGAGCAACGAACTTCTTCTGTTTTGCACACATTGCAAAACGCTTGTCGTTTATCTGGTAAAGCCGCTTTGACTGGTATTTCCACGACCGCCTCGGCTGCCGAGACCACGTGCGACGAGGTGCAAACGGAAGTGTGTTCATTTGCATTTTTCTTCTCCTGTAAAGATCGTTTATCCCGAGATCCACCCAAGCTTCCTCAGGTTTCTCATCGCGACTAAACACTATAACAGCTTTTTGCCAGTTTGTCAAGACTTCATGGCAAACATCATCAATAAATTAGCTTATTTTAAACGAAACTTGACAGAATTGAAAAAGTGTTGTAAAATATTGACATACAGTATGAGCCATATATCCACACTCCAAACACTCGGGCTTACCGAAGACGAAGCCTACGCATACCTCGCACTATTGCAGCTTGGCAATGCCAACGCCGCCGCGCTTGCGACAAAAATCAACGTAAAACGCACAACCATCTACCCTATTTTGTCATCGCTCAGTGACAAAGGCTTTGCATCAACCTATTTCAGCAAATCAAAACGCCTCTACCGCGCCGAAAAACCCGAGCGCGTTGCCGGGCTATACGAAAAAAAGCTCGAATCGTTTTCGGCAATCATCCCGGAACTCAAAACCCTCGAAAAGCAAACGCTGAGCACAATTGGTCTACGCTTCATCACAACAAAAAAAGAACTCGAGCAGTTCTATGTTGGCGTTCTTACGGATTACAAAAACAAATCCTATCGCGCAATCGGTAGCGCAAGCTCGTGGGAAGGCATCGACCCCGACTTTTTCAAAAAATTTCGCCACGACCGTGCTCGCGCAAATATCAAAACGCAAATTCTTCTTTCCGCCGACTCAGCCGCCGCGAGCCCGAGCGACCCAAAACTTCTCCGCGACGTGCGAACCCTCCCCCCAACACACACCTTTAAAAGTACCATCGATATTTTCGACGACAAAGTCATCGTTGTGACCCCCGACCTCCATGCGCTCGCGGTTGTCATCGAAGTTCCGACTATGGTCGATGTGTTTCAGGCGATGTTTGATTTGCTGTGGGAAACAGGCACTCTTAAAAAATAAGTTTGATTGAATTCAAACCATTTTTGATTTATACTTCCCCCATCTTATGCCCTACCCATTTCCACGACCTGTAAAATATAAATTGCTCATAAAAAAATCCGTAGCAGGTCTCGGCCTATACGCAGGCGAAGCAATTCCGAAAGATAAATTTTTAATCGAATATTGGGGGAAAATTATTTCAAAAAAAGAGGCCGACAGATTGAGTGGTCGCTATCTTTTTCAGATCGCACCCGATGAATTTATCGAGGGCTCAACACGAAAAAATACTGCGCGTTATATCAATCACAGCTGTCGCCCAAACTGCGAAGCTGTAGGCCCCGCAGGCCGCGTTTATATTCGCACGAAGAAAAAAATCAAAGCAGGCGAAGAGCTAACCTTCGACTACGGCAAAGAATATTTTGATGATTTCATCAAACCGCACGGCTGCCGCTGCGCAAAATGCGCAAAAAAATAATGCCGCGCACAGGAGAGGATTAAGTTCATCCTCTTCAACTGTGTGCGGCACCTAGGGCGTCAGAGCGGCGGCTGCGGCTTGAATACCAACGAGTAGGTTCCTCGTCGAGACCCTTTCGAAATCACGCCAATCTCTGTCATGTGTTTGACGATAAAGTCGATCATCACGTGATTGTTGACTGGACAGTCTTTCGACTTTTGTACGTGCGCTTTCAAGGATTCGTAAGTGAAATCGCCGTGAGCCCCCCACTGCTCTGCAACCCAGAAGCAGCCTTCATGGTTATTCAGTGGAATTTGGACCATCGCAAGATCCCTTTCCCATCCATTTTCGAGATTCTGCGATACCCATGTGTACGACGGTTCGCTGCTCGGTACACCAGGCGCATGTCTCGTGAGCTTTGCCTCGGCAACGAATTGCTTGAGCGCCCGCTGAACGTCGCCCATTGTTGCCCGAGCCGCATCAGACGGCACCTCGAAGCGTTCGTACGCACGACGAAGTCCCTCTAGAAGTGTCGACGGTCGAATCCGTTCGCCTCCGGACACTAGTAGCGCCGCCCACATAATGTTCTGGAGCAGCTCAACATCTGCGTTTGGTGTGCCCGCCGGCTTCGGTGCGGCTCCGCGTGGGCGCGGATTTTCTGGCCTGAAGCAGTCGACCACTTGCTGACCACTCGGCTTTTTCTTCTTTTTCCGCTCGGGTGGCGGAATAAACCGCCCAGAAAACTGCATAGAGCTTTCAGAACCAACCACCATTCCGAGAGCCAGCCCAGTTGTGCAAAAACTGGAAGCCAGAGCTAAATTCTGGCTAAACACAGACTTTTTGAGATCATTCAAACTAAAGTGTCTTTGCTCAAATGTTCGATATACCCGAAAAGCAAGATTACGAAACACCGGCTTCGACCCAGATTTCAACATGACTTTCTCCCCTAAGAGTTGAATCTCAAACTACATGATTTTAAGGATTTTGTCAACCTGGTGTATGGTCAAGGATATACAATATCACCAACAAAAAAACCGACCACCTTCTCTCAGCTTTGAGAGAAGGCGATCGGGTTCGGCGGCGCTACTTATAATAGTGCCTCCGGCAGGCAGGGGTTGCGCGTGACGGACGTTCTTTTTCGAGCTCACGCTGGTTACGCTCAACCTGCGCGATGCGGTTCATTTGGACAATCTCGCCGACCTCCGCGGCTTTAAAGGCAAGCATGAGCCGCAATCCCATGTTGAGTTGCAGATCCTGTCTAGCCACAATCCGTGGTTCTTGCCGAAGAAGTGGGGTGTTGTCTCGACCGATCGACTGCATCAGTGCCTGCAAATCAAACATGGTCTGATGAGGCACTTTGCCCGCCAACGAATCGGCGATTTGCTGGAGCGAGATGCGCTCCTTCTGTTGAAACGGCGTATTAGTCCACGCCTGCTTCATCTCTTTGGCGCGCTCGAAGCACCAATGGGCCAAACTCTCCACATCTGTATCCGCTTTTGTCATCGTCTTAAGTGCCACGATAAGCCTCCAACTCGTTTGAAGAGCATGATTGCCGTTAAATTGTCGAGTTATTGTAATCACCTATTTAACAAACAGATGAGCATAAAACTCGACAATTTTGCGATCGCAGTATTGTGAAAGAGCGTTCAGAAGCGCCTAATACACAGCACTATTGAACGAGCTAATGTAACACGAATTAAGGATTTTGTCAACCTGACTACCAACCTCCCCCGCCGCCGCCTCCCCCACCTCCTCCTGAAGAGCCGCCCCCACCAAGTCCTCCGGTTGATGTCATTGTTGCGCCTGAAATTCCCGAGGAAAATTGTTTGAAATTTCCCGCGAATCCAGCAAAGTTGCTACGCGAATTCATGTTATGATAACTTTGTTCATCGCGAGATGCCTCGAAAAGAATTGTCGCAAATTGGGCGCTCCATTTTTGTTGTACGCCGAGCGCACACGCATAGCCTAAATATTTCTGAAATAATTTTGGAGTTTTTTCGGGTGGATGATGAAATTCAAAGCGATCTTTTTCCGTTGCCCCTAAAAACAACTTGAACCCATCGATGTGTTCGATTAAACGAGCGCCTTCTTCTGTATATCGCGGCATCAGTTTTGCAAACAGAACAATAACGACAGGCAGTGCGACGAGTAAAACTTTTTGTGGGCCCACAATATTTTCACCAAGCGTTCCCAACACAATATAAAGCATTGCGATATATCCAAACACGCCGAATACAAACATGAAAAGAAAGCGAAGGAGAACTAACAGCGTATTTAGAGTTCCGCGCAGGATATTTTTTGTTGGTGTTACATCGGTTAAAAACGAAACAATTCGCGCGAGACCTAAATAGGTAAGGACAACCAATGTCGCCAGCCCCGTGTTTACTAATATCGTTGCGGGCAGCTCACCCGGAGCCGGCGCGATTGAAAGAACGAGCGCAAGTGGTGTGACAAGAAGCACTCCTCGCCAATAGTTGCGCCGATTGAGAAAAAGAATTGAATTCAAATATTTTTTTTCTAAATAGAGTATCAATGCTTTGTTTAAATTACGCATGACCGTGCGCTCCGGTGTCTGCTCCTTTCCATAGATACCCTTAATCGTAATTGAATCTTTCTTTTTAAACAGCGTTTCAATTATGATTGCATCCTCCTGCGCCAAATTACTCGAGCTTTCAACTAATTTTGAAATTCGATAATTTCCATTCTCAGCTATTTCGATGGTCACCAAATTGCGCGCCGCCATATCAATTATTTGCGCACCAATTCCAACACTGTCGAGAGAGTGACGCTTTAAAAACCGCGCAACAATCGGTGACATTCCCTGTGGCGGTTCATATTGCGCAATGACAACGCGCGCATCTGGATCGCGCCCTGATTTGTGCCAGACATATACAAAATATCCAAGCTGAAATAAAAACGCGAGAACCGAAAAAACAATATGCGTCGATCGCGATGCTGTTGGCCCCTTTTCTTGAGCCGCTGTCGACACATATGTGTCATAGATCGGCGCCTCCCAAACAATACCCTTTGGCCACCCAACCACAATCGTCAAGCCTTCCGATTTTGCAAGACTTTTTGTGGTTTCAAAAAATACCTCCGGCGTTGAGCTCACCGTTGCAGTAGCATTCTGATTTTTCGAACCGAGTTTTCCAGTATAAAAATCTGTGATAATTTTTTCAGTCGGCACAATCTCCGGCAGCGACACGCGCGCCGACGCATGATGAATCGGAAAGGTCCACCCATTACCCGTTACATTCCAATAAAGCTCGTCGTGGTCATCAAAAAAACCAAGTATGCGCTGAAATGTATAAAAAATTTCATAAGTATATTGTCCGCTCGGAATTTTTTTATTTTTGTCGCCAATATATATTCGAATGCCACTGCCCTCACCTCGCGTGAAATATTTCTGTGGCGCGCCATCCTGCATCACCTGCTGCAACCTAAAGCCACTGTCAAATCTTTTGCCCTCAGCTGTTTTATATGCCGTTGGAATGTCACGATAAATTCCGTGTTTAATTTCTTTTTGTTCACTCGTCACGGTAATGATTTCATGAACCTCAATCTGGCCATCAGCGCGAACTTTAATATCGGCATGAAAATTATTGATGACTTCTGCAGCAAATGCGCCATCTGAAAATGCTGCTGCAAAAAAAATAATCGCAAAAAATCTGAGTAAAAAAGTTTTCATATCGATGCAAAATCTGCTATAGATGCGCTGATTTTCTATATTCGGCCAAATAATATATCTCCCAAGATACCGTATATCAGAATTATATTCCATACCGCACAAACTTGACAGATTACCCCTGCGCGCGTATTATACGCCTGCGGGATAGAGCAGCCCGGCAGCTCGCCAGGCCCATAACCTGGAGGTCGTTGGTTCAAATCCAACTCCCGCAATTAAAGAACTCTCGTCGCAAGACGAGGGTTTTTTAGTTGTTTGAGATGAGTTGAACCAATCGTTGGGTCGAAGCGTAGGAAAAAGATTGGCAATCTTTTTCCCGCTGAGACGGGCTGAGCGATAGCGAAGCACCGGATCAAATTCAACTCCCGCCCACCCATTTAAAATTATGCATACCGTCTCCCAATATAAGCCGCAATAAGACTGCTAATAAAAATCAACGTACCCAAAATAAAACCAATAATAAGCCCAATCATAATTATTTCACTCGGATCTTTTATGATGTTTATAATTTCTTCCATCGATGGTCGGTGACCTCTTCGACCAGATATACCACCAAAAAGTAAAAACGGAACTGAACCAATTATGCTCACAATCCAAGCCACCAATCCGTATCGAACTGCTCGCACACCAAATTGCTTTAAAAATCCCGCAACATGCCACACAATAGTTCCACTAATAATTACAGCAATGAATGGAGACGCAATTTTATTAGCAACAATATCTGTTGAGCCTGCCATCATTATTTGTGGAGCAACAATAATCATCCACGGAATCATTGAGAAAATCATGCCGAACATAAAACCGACTGCAGCATGACCAAATATATAAAATAATATTGTTAAATAACTCTGATTTGTTTTTTGCATTTCCATACTTACGGAATAAACGGCTGACTCTCTTTGTTAATCACGTAAGGAATCTGTTTAAACTCTGCCGAAACGGCCCCTGCATCATTTCGCACCAATGTAATTCCAACCATGAATCCCTCCATGGTTTCCTTTGAAAAATATTGATCGAAAATAAAATTTCCGAGCGAATAAAAAATCTTACGACCCTTATACTCCTCCACATTTTGCGCAACATGTGGATGCCCACCTACGACCACATCCGCCCCCGCATCGATAAACCGATGCCCCGCCGCAATTTGCGACGCGTGCGCGCGTGGCTTATATTCCGCGCCCCAATGTGGGACAACAATAATGTAATCCGCAACCGATTTCATTTTCTTAATTTCTTTTTCAACTGTTGCAATTCCAATTTTCTCCGGCGTGCCAAACGCATGGTAGCCAACGAGTCCAATCTTAAAACCATTTTTTTCAATGATGCGGCCAGTGTAACCCGCACGATTAATCGGATCACCAAAATATTGCACACCAACATCACTCAAATATTTTTTCGCCGACACTAAGCCTTTTTCTTGAAAATTATGCGTGTGATTATTCGCGAGCGAAACCACATCAAAATGTTTCGCAAGTTCCGCCGTAAACCGCGGATCAAACGTAAACGACATCGATTGCGCGCGCTTCATATTAAACGCCGTCGTCGTTATCGGCCCCTCCAAATTCGCCACGCGCACATCGTATTTCGCGAGCTCGGGCGCAATTTTCAAAAACGGATGCTCAAAATTCTTCGCCCGCTCCGTTGCCTTAAAAACATTCCGATCGAGCATGATGTCACCCGCGATTACAATTTTGATACTCGGTCCTGCTGCAGTCACATCACCCGACTTCGCAGGCGCTGCCATACTAAAAAGCTGCGTCGTAACCAGAAAAACAGCCAGAACAGCCGAGAAAATGCCGCCGAATTGTAAAAACTTTTTTGTTTGAGGGTTCATGGTAGAAGTGTAGCGGAAATGAACCCTTGAAGCAAGGACACGAAAATACCTCTGAAATGCTATAATATCAAACATATGTTTAACAAATTTCCAGCTCCGGAAGCTCCGATACAAAAAACATTACAAGAAAAGCTCATCGATATTTTTCCTGATCTTAAAAATAGAACGGTACAAGATTTAGAGAAAGATAAAAACAGAGTTGCCGCGATTCAAAACAAAATAAGCGATAGTGAGATCAGTCACCTACTTACAGACTATTCATGTAACCTCCTGAATCTACGAGAAAATCCCGACGGCACCTACTCAACGCCTGTTACCGACCACTTTTCAAATGATCGACTACCACCTGGCTATGGTTATCGTGGCAGCGCAGCTCGCGCGCTTCTTGAACGCGCACTCGGCATCAAACCTGACTCAACTCCTCGAGACATCGACATAGTCAGATTCAGCAAAGTTGCCCCAAGTAAAACTGACGACAAAAAAATTCTAGAACAATGGATTCTAGACCCCGAAGAGCGCAGACACGGATTAGAAATAATTGACGAGCCCGTTGCGTACATCTCCAAGCGCGATTTTACAATCAACGAACTCTTTGCAACGGATACAGAAATCACCTTCTCAAGACAATGCTTGCTCGACACAACCCAACATATAATTCGCATCACTGATTTTGAACTCGAAAAACTTGCGGGCAACTCAAACCAGAAATCAAAAATTCTTGCAAAAGCGCTCAGACTTTATTCAGAAGGTATCTATAGATGGGATGACGCTGCTTTTGCAAACATCCCTGATTGGCAATTTGAAAACTATTTCATAACCCCATTCTGGCTTGCGCTTCAGCTAGATAAAGCCTGCGAAGTAAATATGCGCGTAGCAGAAACATTCGTCCAGGAACTCATCAAAAAAAACCAAATACCCAAAAAATTTAACACCGTTGAACTTGCAGCGGAATATTTAGTATCAGTAATGTGGGACGAAAATTTTTACTATCGACACGCCCCAATCAAGCAATTTGAAATGGAAAATGTTGCTTACTAAAAAAGACTCGCGCTCATTTTCCAATCGCAACTGCACCTCTCTTACGCTAATCAACTACCGTTAATTTGCCTAATTTAGCTCATCTCAATCAAGAGATCTCCGATTTCATCATCGGTTAATACTCGTTTATGTTTTGCAACTAATTTCAAAACGCGCTCCTCAAAAACTGATTGTTGCTTTTGCGCCAAAACAACTTCAATATCAGTGGCAATAGTTCGAGAACGCGTAACTGCATCAGCAAAATTTGCTATCAATGAGCGATCCTGTACAGCCAGACTACATATTTTATCTTCAAGAGCGTCAAAACGACGAATCATATCTGTCGCTTTGTCATATTTCTGTTGCGTTATATCATTATCCATAATATGCGCAACTATTTTCATATCAGCCAAAAAAGAATCTAACTTCTTCACCACTGGCCCACATTCTGAGATACCCGCACGAACAAGTTGGTTGAGCAGCAAAACAACGCCTCGCGCAGACGCATCAATTCCATTAAATTTTTCTCTCGTTTTTTCGATAATTTCTGGAGTAAATTCAACTACCGGAGGAGCAACTTCGACAGGCTTAGTAAACGCAGGCTTATTTTGTGGTATAAATCTTTGTTCATACTCCTGATAAACCTGTGGTTGAACAACCGGCATAACCGCGTGAGACGCTGGCATGACCACGCGGCCCCCATTACCAATCCCCCAACCATTTCCAACCGGCGGCGAAGAGGTGCTTCCTGACATACCTGTCTGTCCGTCCCATTTTGCAGCAAGTTCCGCTTCTATTCTATGTATAGTTGCAAGCTGCTCTGCAGTACAGGTCTCGCCAGTCGGTAATTTATTCACGACAAAATTGTGTGGCGCAGCCGTGTAACTCTTGCCCCACGCAAGAGCAACCTCATCAGGCGCAACCAACAACCATTTTTTTGTTCCCTCATCATTGTATCGTCCAACAAATCTTGTTTCATCTGCTTCACGCAAAGAACCGTCGGGCATCACAACCCAGTACAAACGACTTCCATTTCCGCTTAATTTAAAATTTCCACCCCAATTTACAAGAATTTCGCCTTTTTGTTCTTGTGATTGTAACTCAACTGCCTGCGCCCACGCTTTTTCTAATTCATCCGCATCAGCTAGTGGTGAGCCAACTTTTGTATAAATAACTTTTTCAAACTTTGCTTGCACATCACTGGAAAGTGCGTGATAAGCAGGGTGTGCTTTTAAATTATCCAGAAAATTTTGCAGTTTTGCTCTATATACATATTCAGTCGATGCCTGCTGCAAATCTGGAAAAGGTACTGGAAATTCTATAGCTGTTTTTTCGCCTTTACCCTGCAAACTCGCATCAAGCAATGGCTCGCTAATTGCAAGTAACGCCTCAAATTTGTTATTGATCGATTTAATTACATCTAACGTGCATTCGGATAGACGTTCATACGAATGAGAATGATACAATGCATCACCATCTACCTCAGAAAAACGCTTTAAAACAATTTGAATCTGATTATATAAAAGACCATCTTTTGGAACCGTCTGGATCTTTTCACGTAATAACGTTTTATTTTTTTCAAACGTAGTTTTACGCAAAAGACACGATTCTATATAAGGATGCTTCTCACGATACATCTTTTCCCCTGCGTGTTTTTGTTGTGCATCAACAAACTGCTGAACCATGCTTGTTACTTTTTCAGCAGCTATCTTTTCTATATGTTCAGCGCGTGAAATTATCGCGCTAAATTCAGCATCTGCCTTTGCAAGCATCGCACGACCAGCCTCAGACTCTTCGGGAAGATCGCCATAAATCAGCGGATCCGGCTGTTTTTCATACTGAGCTGTTTGAGAATAAATTTTTTTCAATTGCTCAGTTTCACTACTGATTTTTTTTGAAAAAAATTCAATCATTCTTTGCATCTCCTCAGCATCTGTTCCCTGTTTCGTATCAAAATGACCTAAAAGTCGCCCTTGTATTTTTCTATCCTGTCCCGTAACTGCATCAGAAAAGGTTACGCAGACATGTGATTCTACTCCATCCACCCAACTACCCTCATCATAAGTGCCTTCTATATAACTCGATACATTTTTCCTCTCAATAAAGACTGAAACATCACCATTTTGTGCATAAATTGATTCCAAACTCTCAACATCTTTCAAAAGGTTTGAGCCAAATGTATCGAGACATTTTCGTCTGCATTCAGCTGTATGCTCCTGCAGTGGTTTTATCGTTTGTTTCAAAACATCCGAAGCAGCTTTTTTATACTGAAGTGGTAGGTGTTCCCCGTGATAAAAATCTGCCGGAGAAATATTAAATCCGCTAATACGAATTGTTCCACCCGTAAAACCAAAATCAAATGATTGAGATGTGCCAAAATCTTGTCGTTCAAAAACACCTAATCGAAGCGTCGAAGGCTCGTCACACATGTCAAACTTAATCGAACCATACAGCCCATCTTTATCCGTCTGTACCTCACCATCTAAGTGATGGCTACTTTTTTCAAATAATTCTTGCGATGGCATGTAAACATTATTGCCCAAATCATTGCCTTTACTAGAAGAGGTATTGTCAGTGGCCCGTGGAAAATATTTTGGCCATTTCAACATCGCTTCATGACCCATAATTTTCACATTGCTAGGATTCCCCAAATCAGAAACTGCCTCCGCAATATCCTTTACATGGAAAGAATAAGATTTATAATCCCCTGATCCCCTCTCACGACATTCAATTGCAGCAGTAACAGGCTTATCAATTGCCATCGTGTAATAGTTCTTATTTTTCTCGTCCGTATACGTGATGACTCTTGTCATGAGATTGCCAACAATCTCTGTACGCACCTTACAAATTCCTGGCAAATCACTCAACCCAGATTCACCCGTAAAACCAATGTCTTTTTCTTCACACGCAGCAAGAATTTTTTTATGCAGCAAAGCCTCAGCAGTTATCCACTCCTGATTACGCTGCTGAACTACCTTCAATAATTCATGCGGCATCTTCTGTTTATATTTTCTTTCAAATTCATAATCTGATGATGAAACAATTTTTTTCTTACCAGGTCTCCCCGGATCATCAACAGTCACAACAACTTCAAATTCTTCCGCACCAAACAAAACTCGTCCTGTGGGCGCTACAGAAAAATCGAACTCTTCTGCATTTTTTTCTAAACGAACAATAATTGCACCCTTTCTTGGATCTTGTGGCATTGTATCTCGGACAAAAACGCATTTCCACCGCTCACCATTCAAAGGTAGCGGCCCGCCTCGCCATCGCGCAGGATTTTTCGAATCGTAATTTTCAATAAAAATTATTTTTGATAACGTGTTACTTGCATCAGACCCACTAATATTTCCACCATTCACTGAAAAATTAACTTGAATTTCACGAGGATTTTCTCTTTTTTCAGGATTTTCTCCTCCGGCTTTTGGAAAATTTGGATCGTACATATGTCTAAAGAAATATATACCGAAAAAAATAATTACGGCAATTCTTAATTTCAATTATAGCATAATACAAAAAAACCCTCACATTTCAGCGCACCCATCTGCAGCGAGAGAGTGCTACAAATACATACGCTAAAATCTGAGGGGTTGTTGAAATCAATAATCGATTTTCGAAAGACCATTCGCATGATCTGCCGAAAAAGGAACCCATCTTGACCACCGAGCGCGAAGTTCTGCGCTTCTAGATGATGGATGGGTTATGTTTTCAAT
>Ga0172380_10004471_pt1 | contig 17931 bp, 18 predicted proteins | sample Leawe162metaG_FD_119747 | JGI IMG/M metagenome (GOLD analysis project Ga0172380, IMG submission 119747) | Leachate microbial communities from a municipal landfill in Southern Ontario, Canada - Leachate well 162 metaG | ecosystem: Engineered > Solid waste > Landfill > Unclassified | place... | reverse complement strand
TGTAACGAGCAGAGAATTGAAAGGTTTCGTGAGTCGATGAGAAAAAAGAGAGAGGAGAGATTGAGTATTTTTTATAATCAGGAAAAATTAAAAATATTTCCTATAAATAAAAAGGAGCTATATATTGCCGGACTTTTTCTTTACTTAGGGGAAGGAGGGAAGAGCCTGAGCACGAAGCAGCTTTTAATGTCTAATACCAATCCAGCCATTATCAAATTTTTTATATATTGGATGGAAAATTTATTATCTGTTCCAAGAAGTAAAATGAGCGTTCAGTTGCATCTTTATAGCGATATGGATATTGATAAAGAAATATATTTTTGGTCGAAAACATTGGGAATAGAAAAAAGTAGATTTATAAAGCCTTATATTAAAGAAAGTCTATCTACCAGAATAAATCATAAAGGAACTTTCGGTCATGGTACGTGTAACCTAAGAGCAGGAAATGCGAGAGAAACTGAAAGGGTATTTATGGCCTTGAAAGCAATTAATGATTATTATATAAAGAAGAGGTAAATTATGCGCATGTAGCTCAGGTGGTAGTAGCATTCGCCTTATAAGCGAAAGGTCGATGGTTCGAGTCCATCCATGCGCACATTTTAGCGGGATTTATAATCCTTGCTTTTTATTTAACTTTATTGTATTTTGTAGTCAGACAACCGGAAAGGTTGTTCAACTTTAAAGATTAATAGTTACGGGAGGAAAAATTGTGAAAATTTTAGAAATGGGAAAAGGCGAGCTTTTAAAGCTTAAGCCGGAAGACGTGACGCGTCTTTTATCCGCAGAAGAGGTTCTGCATATTGCAAAGGTTCTTGGAGCCTTTTGGATGTATGACTACAAAGCAAAGAAGCCCGGGATGCATGCTTTGTTAAAATCGGGGCAGCACAGTGACGGATTTTTTGTTTCTCGGATACTGCTTTCTTTCAAAAATATCCGGATGATTATTTCAAATCAGATGGCTATGAAAATCCGCGAAGCTAAAATACAACCTGATCGGGTAGTAGGCGTTCCTAACGGAGCTACCGAACTCGGCCGGGACATCGCACGAATTTTGGGAGCCAAGCGTGCGAAGATGGAAAAAAATGACGGTAAAATTGTTTTCTCGACGAAAATAAAATCAGAAGATTCAATTTTGATCGTTGAGGACTTTTGCACGCGGGGTACGGGATTCGCCGAGGCTGTTAGAGTCGTATCGGCTCAGTCGGGCGCATATATTTTTCCGTACAATCCGGTTATCATCAACCGGGGTGGACTAAAGTATCTTTCAGTCAAGTGGAGAGATTATACAATTCTGCCGGTGGTCGAGATAAGGATTAAAGACTGGGACCCGAACCAATGCGAGCTTTGTAAGGCCGGTTCTGTGGCTATAAAACCCAAGGAAACAGATGAGAATTGGAAAATGCTAAACAATTCTCAGGTGGTGGAAACATGATAAAATTCTTTAAAATGCTTGAAAGACAATGGGAGTTGGATAACTTCGTTTGTGTTGGTCTTGATAGCGACCCAGCGAAAATTCCCAAATGCGTGGAAGGAGAAAGCACAAAAGACAGAATTATTGCATTTAATCGTGCAATCGTGGAAGCGACCTCAGATTGCGTCTGTGCCTACAAGCCGAATATGGCGTTCTACGAGGCTCATGTTTTGAATGGGGGTATGGAGGCTCTTTACCAGACCATTCTTGATATCAAGTCTATTGCACCCGGTGTTCCTGTAATTCTTGACGGGAAACGTGCAGATATTGATAACACCAATATCGGCTATGTCCAAGAGCTTAATTCGCTAGGAGCGGATGCGATTACGGTTAATCCGTATCTTGGAGGGGAAGCTCTTCAGCCTTTTCTCGATTTGGACAAAGGAATCATTGTTCTTTGTCGGACATCAAACAAAGGGTCTGGAGAGTTTCAAAACTTGATTGTAAACGGCGAACCTCTTTACTGCTATGTGGCCCGTCAAGTTTCAGGCGTATGGAACAAAAAAGGGAATTGCGCGGTTGTTGTCGGCGCGACCTGCCCGGAAGAAGAACTTAGAAAGGTTCGTGAGATTATTGGAGATATGCCGATTCTTATTCCTGGCATCGGTGCTCAGGGCGGAGACCTTGAAAAAACTGTTATCGCAGGGCAAGACAGTTGGGGAGGGGGAATGGTCATTAACTCTTCGCGCGGAATCATTTTTGCTTCAAACAAAGAAGACTTCGCAGAAGCGGCTTGTCGTGAAACATTAAAGCTTCGCGACTCGATTAATTCGTATCTTTGAGCCGGATGCGGCTATTGGGGAGTGCATGCATATGTATCGCTCCTTCTTTTTTTATATAGACAATTTAATGTTTTTCTGTTAGTTTATTTTTATTGACTAAAAGCTCTAAATCCCATAGAATGAAAAAGAGCTCTTTCGCAACAAAAGGGCGTATAGCTCAGTTGGTTAGAGCGTTACGTTGACATCGTAAAGGCCCCCTGTTCGAGTCAGGGTACGCCCACAAGTTAATAAGATAAAGTAAATATATGGCAGAAGAAATACAAAAAGATGAGAATGCTGCGGAAGTTGAAACTGTTGCAGTTGAAGCGGAAGTTGCAGAAATAAAAGAACCCGTCGAAGAGAAGGGAATTATTGAGTCAAATTTAAAAGGTGATTTGCCGGAGATAAAAGCCGGAGATGTGGTTAAGGTTTATCAAAAGATTAAAGATAAATCTAAAGACAATAAAGTTAAAGAAAGAATTCAGATTTTTGAAGGGCAGGTTTTGGCCAGAAAACATGGAAAAGGAGTTTCGGCTACAATTACCGTAAGAAAAGTTATTGATGGAATCGGAGTTGAAAAGATTTTCCCCATACACTCTACTTCGATTGAAAAAATAGAAGTTGTAAGAAGCGGAAAAACAAGAAGAAGCAAATTGTATTATTTGAGAACCGCTAAAGGAAGAAAGGCTAAATTGAAAACCGTAGAAGAAAAGGAGGTGGAATAAGGGCGAGTGATGAAATTGGCAGACATCTATGCTTGAGGTGCATAGGGGATTATTCCCGTGCGGGTTCAAGTCCCGCCCCGCCCACATAGATTGATTCACGGGCGGTTAGCTCAATTGGCAGAGCACTTCGTTTACACCGAAGGGGTTGGGGGTTCGAGTCCCTTACCGCCCACCAGACGCCGAGGTAGCCAAGTCGGTCACGGCGAATGTCTGAAAAACATTAGATTCCGGTTCGATTCCGGACCTCGGCACAAATAAAAATCGCGCGGGTGTAGTACAATGGTAGTACGTATGCTTGCCAAGCATAATACGGCGGTTCGATTCCGCTCACCCGCTCCATAATATATATAAAAGAGTATGAAAATAACCTGGTACGGAGATTCTTGTTTCGAAATAGCAAGTGTTTCTAAAGACAAAGACAATGTTTTAACCGTTATTGACCCCGGAAGCAGAAAGTCGGGCAAGGCGGACATCATACTTGAAACTCATTCTGAGAAGAACGGATTTCAAACGGACGAACAATTCGTTATTTCGTCATGCGGAGAATATGAAAGAAAGGGGGTGTTTATTCAAGGAATACAATCTTTCCAGCCTGATAAGAAATCAAGAAATATTATTTATGCAATTGAGGCTGAAGATGTGAGGATAGTCCATTTGGGATATTTTGGAGAAGGGGATATAAGCGAAGAACAATTGGAAGAAATGGGTAACGTTGACATTCTGATTGTTCCGGTTGATGGAGACAAAACAATAAGCTACGCCGAAGCAGCCAAGATTGTTTCGCGCATTGAGCCTTCAATAGTCATTCCGATGTGCTATGATAGTAAAAAGAAAGATAAAGGACTAGCACCCTTCCTTAAAGCGATGGGAGAAAAGGATATTGTTCCTCAAGAAAAATTAAGCATTCAAAAGAAGAATATTTCGGCTGGAGAAAAAGCAGAAATAGTAATCTTAGAAGAAAAGTAAAATGGCAAAAAAAGAAGAAAAAGAAATTCAATTCATCGGCAGTGTTGAAGAAAGGGAGATTTCTTCCGAGATGAAGGCAAGCTATATTGACTATGCCATGTCGGTTATCGTCTCAAGGGCTCTTCCCGATGTTAGGGATGGTTTAAAGCCGGTACAAAGGAGAATTCTCTATGCCATGTACGACATGGGTGTAAGAAGCGACGCTAAATTTAGAAAATCAGCTGCGGTTACTGGAGAAGTTATGGGAAAATACCATCCGCATGGAGATAGTTCTATCTATGGAGCTTTGGTTAGAATGGCCCAAGATTTTTCATTAAGATATCCATTAGTTAGAGGCCAGGGAAATTTCGGTTCAATCGAAGGAGATCCTCCTGCTGCTCAAAGGTATACTGAATGCAAATTATCAAAAGTTGGAGAAGAGCTATTGCAGGATATTGATAGCGAAACTGTTAATTGGAATGATAACTATGATACTACTAGAAAAGAACCAGCTGTTTTACCATCTCCACTACCCAACTTATTATTAAACGGCTCTACCGGTATTGCTGTTGGTATGGCAACTAATATTCCTCCTCATAACTTAAAAGAAGTTTGTGGAGCTCTAATCTATTTGATTGATAACCCAAAAGCAGAAACCGAAGATTTATTCCAATTCGTTAAAGGGCCTGATTTTCCAACGGCTGGAATAATATATAACAAGAAGGATATTTTATCCGCCTACTCTCAAGGAAAAGGCTCATTTTTGACTCGTGGAAAAGTTGATGTCGTTGAAAAAGAAAAAGGATATCAATTAGTAGTTACAGAGATTCCTTATCAAGTAGACAAGTCGGCTTTAATTATCCAGATGGCTAATTTAGTTCGAGACAAAAGAATGGAAGGAGTAAGAGACCTTAGAGATGAATCTGATAAAGAGGGGATGAGAATAGCCATTGATTTACAAAAAGGAGTTGCTCCAAAGAAAATATTAAACATTTTATACAAATATACGGACGTTCAAAGAATGTATCACTTGAACATGCTGGCTTTAGTTAATGGAATTGAGCCAAGAGTTTTAAGCTTGAAAGATGTTTTAGAGTTATATTTAAATCACAAGCAAGAGGTAGTAGTTAAGAGGACGAAATTTGATCTTAAAAAAGCTAAAGAAAGAGCCCATATTTTAGAAGGAATTTCTATAGCCCTAGACCATGTTGAGGCAGTTATTAAAACAATTAGAAAATCAAAAGATAAAGAGGAGGCTAAGCATAATTTAATCAAAGAGTTTAAGCTAACAATGATTCAAGCCGAAGCAGTTATTGAAATCAGGTTACACCAATTAGCTAAACTGGAAAAACAAAAAATTGAAGATGAATTAGCTGAAATATTAAAACAAATAAAAGTTTTAACTAAAATTTTGGAAAGCAAAGCCGAGCAGAAGAAAGTAATGAAGGCTGAAATTGAAAAAGAGATGGAGCTGTATGGAGACGAAAGAAGAACCGTAATTATGGCTCACAGCCCAGAATCAATTTCTGAAGAAGATTTAGTTCCCCTGGAAGATACTATCGTTACTCTGACTTCCGGCGGTTACATTAAAAGAATTAATCCTTCCGAATACAAGAAGCAAAACAGGGGAGGCCAGGGGATGCTCGGAATGAAAACAATGGAAGATGACGAGGTTTGTCATTTTTTCTCGGCCAAGACCCACGATTCTTTATTTTTCTTCACCGATTCGGGAAAAGTTTTCCAAACTAAAGTCTATGAAGTTCCCGAAGGACAGAGAGCAAACAGGGGAAGAGGACTGATGAACTTTCTTGAAATTTCAACACAGGATAAAGTTCTTTCTGTTTTGAATTTGGACAAGAAAGACAAAGAAGAAAAAATCAAATACTTAATGATGGTTACCAAGAACGGAGTAATCAAAAAAACCCCCTTAAACGATTTTGAAAATGTAAGAAGGAGCGGATTAATTGCTATTAAATTAAAGCCGGACGATGCTTTGTGTAATGTTAAAAAGATTGCTGAAGGAGACGAAGTTATTTTGGCAACCAAGAATGGACAATCAATTCGTTTTGTAGAGAAAGAAGTTAGACCCATGGGTAGACCGGCCTCGGGAATAAGGGGAATTAAGTTGAAGAAAGGAGACGAAGTTATCGGAATGGAAGTTATTAAAAAAGAAAGAGTAAAAGAAAAAGATTACCTTTTAGTTTTAACTGATAACGGTTTTGGTAAGAGGACTTTAGTTTCTGAATATAAAACTCAGGGCAGGGGAGGCAGTGGCGTTAAAATAGCCCATATTACCTCTAAAACAGGCCAATTGGCAAAGATAGAGCTGATGACTGACAAAGAGGACTTGATAGTTATTTCCCAAAAAGGCCAGGTTATCCGTACTAAGATTTCAAGCATTCCTAAATTAGGAAGAGACACTCAAGGAGTTAAAATTATGAAGATGAAGCCGGGAGATAAAGTGGCTTCGGCAACGTGTTTGACCTCCGAAGAAGCAGCCGAATAATTTACATTTAATAAAATATCCTATACAATATTCTTATATGGAACAAGGATTTTTAAATCCCCAACAGATTCTTAAGAGTATTCCTTTGAAAGAAGACATGATTGCCTGCGATTTTGGTTCTGGTTCAGGTGGCTGGACCATTCCTTTAGCTCTTGAACTTAAAAATGGAATAGTCTATGCCGTTGATGTTCTTGAGGAGGCGGTTTCGGCTTTGAGTGGCAAAGCAATAGCTCAAAAGATTTTTAACATTAAAGCCGTAATCGGAGACGTAGAAAAGAAGACTGATTTTAAGGATGATTATTTTGATTTGGTTTTGGTGACAAATCTTTTATTCCAAGTGTCAAACAAAAAGTTTGTTTTGGAAGAAGCCAGGAGGATTTTAAAGCCGAATGGAATAGTGCTAATTATTGATTGGAAAAATAACGCCCCCATCACTTCAAAAGAGATAATTGTTTCCTTGGAAGAAATTGGTGCGCTATCTGTAATAGTTGGTTTCAAAAAGGAAAAAGAAATACCTGCAGGATATTTTCACTGGGGATTATTACTAAGAAAATAATTTATGAATAAAAGGATATTTTTATTTATTTCTCTCGCTCTTATTTTTTGTGTTATTGTCCCTCTTTCCTTAGTAGCAGCCGATCCAAGTACCGGTATTATAGAAAACCCCATTGGATCAGATACTTTTAAAGAATTAGTAGAATTAATAATAAATTGGATTATTAATATCGCCTTGGTACTAGCTCCTCTTATTATTGTCTATGGAGGCTTTGTGTATATGACTGCGACAGGGGATACGAACAAAATCAGCCAGGGCAAGAATATTATTCTTTACGCGGTTATAGGATTTATCGTTGCCTTGCTGGCTAAGAGCCTCGCTGGTATTTTAACGGGATTAGTGGTAAAATAATTTTAAATTAAAAGTAATTAATAAATATGAAAAAACAGTTATTAAGTCTTTCAATTATTTTATTCGCAGTTTTTCTTATTCCTTTAATAGTTTCGGCTGATAGTGTGACGGCTACTTTAACAAATATTACTGGGTGGATTGTGACAGTTTCTTTGGTAGTAGCGTCATTGATGTATGTTGTAGCTGGTTTTATGTGGATGAGTGATGCAGGCAATGCAGAAAGAGCTAAACTAGCCAAGAGTATTATTGTTTCAACGACGATTGGATTGGTAGTCATATTGATGGCTAATGGATTGATGAGCATAGTTCAAAGTTTGGTAGTTAAGTAAATAACATAAAGGTCGGATAATAAGTAATAGAACATGACTATGAATAAAAAAATATTAGCTTTGATTGTTTGCGCAGTAGTAATGTCTTTTATCGGAACCGGATTTGTCGCAGCAGCAGACAATTTAGACGGATGTAAAATTCCAAACTTAAGCAGGTTGCCATCGGACCTTCAATGTTCAAATCCGTGCATGTATAGTACCGGTGACTGCGGAATGTGTTGCGTTCTTAATGGGGTATATAATATTACTGACTGGGTATTCGTTCTCTTGATGGCTATTTCTTCTTTGATGATTATCTGGGGTGCTGTATTGTTCACCACCTCTTCAGGAGATCCGGAGAAAACCGCCAAAGCTAGAAGTCTTATCATTTTTGCTGCAGTAGGTATTGCTGTCGCTCTGTTTTCCAGAGCCATTCCTCCAGCAGTTAGGATGATTATCGGAGCATAAGCTAAAATATTGACACCCGCTTGTTTTTGATGTACAAAGTGGGTGTTTTCTTGCCGAGGTGGCGGAACTGGCAGACGCGTATGCCTTAGGAGCATATGCCCTTGTGGTGTGAGGGTTCAAATCCCTCCCTCGGCACTATTGACAGATTAAGTAATATATTTTATTATTAAGGCGTTCCATAAAGGAACGCTTTTGCCATAAGCCTTATGGCGCAGCACATTGAGAGGCAAGCATGGAAAAAAGACGCAAAAATCAAATTGCCCTTCTTGTTTTGAGGTATAAACTTCGAAGAGAGGGCTTATTCTTCGAAACGAATCTTGGCGAAAGAATTGTCGGGGCGGCAAAAGAAATGAAGATTCCCTCAGGGGAAGCATTAGAATTTGCTGAGGTTATTTATCAGGAACTTTTAAACCATGCCCTGGGAACAAACAATTATGTGCCCAAAATGGACGAAGGCAGGATGGGCGAAATTGCGTATCTATACCTTCAATGGATAGGACGCAAGGACGGAGTGAGGCTTAAAGCCGATCTTCGGCGAAGTGCTGGTACTACAGCCAAGGACATAGGGATTTCTACAGATGAAATGGTGGATTTTATAAAAGCACTAATAAAAGATGCCTTTGAGCTGTAGACAAAAACAAAGAGGGTGAATTCCGATTGGAATTCCTAAGGGTTAATTGATTCTCTCTCCGCAATGGAGACCTTGAATCAGGATAAGAACCTTCCTTCTTTGTTATTTTTTTATTTTAAAAACCGCTCTTGCAAGCGGTCTTTGTTATTCAACAGATATTTTTTTATTCTTCGCTCTTTCTATCTTTTGCATCCTTACGGTTAATATTCCATCTTTGACTTTTGCATCTATTCTTGAGGTGTCTATTTCTCTCGGCAAAATTATTTCTTTTGAAAACGGACCCCAGTAGCATTCTTTCAAGAAGTATCTTTTATCTTTATCTTTGCTCGGATCTTCTCTCTCTCCTTTAATGATTAAAATGTCGTTATCAAGAGAAACATCAATTTGATTGTTTTTAATTCCGGCAATGGCTGATTGGACGATTATTTCTTTGTCGGTTTCGTAGACGTCGACAACAAGTTGTCCTTGAGGAGTATCCCATTTTTTTCTTTCTTCTTCTGGTTCAATATTTTCTTTTGATTTTGCCATATTTATATTTTACAAACTCCTTTTATTTTTTTAATCTTTTTCAAAAATAATGATAAAACGATGAAGAGAAAGAAAACTATAAAGAGGGAATAGAGGGATGAGCTTCCCCACTCTCCAGTTGTTTCTTTAATTATAGACGGTTCTAGGAAAAAGTTAAAGAGGGCGTGCGTTAATATTCCCAAAGAGAATCCAATAAGGATGAGAATTTTTCTGAATTTAGTATTGTAAAAAGCCAAGGCTAAGAATAAACCGATTATTCCAGAAGCGAGAGCATGGAGAAGAGTTGAGGTTATAAATCTAGTAAAGGCTAGAATTAAAGAGTCAGAAAAAGTTGGGAATGTTTGACCATAGCAAAAGATAATAAGATTTTCAGCTGTCGCAAAACCTAAAGCAGCAATAATCATATATAGCGGGATATCAATAGGTTCATCAATGTGAGAGCTTTTTAGAATCGAGTATCGGGCGGCTACATATTTGAACAACTCTTCGATTAGGCCGATAACAAATATCCCTTTAATTAATAGAAAGTTCTTTTCTGGTAAATTTAATGTTCCTAATTCTTTTAAAAGATATAATTCAAAAATAACAACAGGTATGGATACGAAAAATCCACAAATAAAAACTTTTATAATTTGTCTTTTTGGTTCCGGCAGAACATCTTTTTTTAAAAAGAAAAGAAGCCAGATTAATCCGGGGAGAGTGGCGAGTATTATGTAATTAATAATATCTTTATCCATTTATTTTTAAATTAGAATTAGGTTTTATTCTTTGCCAGGATGTTTTTTTAACATTTTTGGATATTAAAGCAGATAGTCCTATCATGGCGGAGTTGTCTCCCGAGAATTTAGTCAGAGGCACAATGCAATTAAGCTTTTCTTTTTTGCACTGTTTTTTGAATTCTTTGACCATTTCTTTATTGGCCGAAACTCCTCCGCCAAGTATTATGGATTTAGCTTTAAAATCTTTTCTGGCCCTCATTGTTTTTAAAACAAGAACATCGATAATTGCTCTTTGTATCTCGTGCGCCATTTCATTGATGTATTCTTTAGATGTTTTTTCTTCATCTGTCCTTTTCTTATAATCGTAAAGCACAGCGGTTTTTAATCCGGAAAAACTGAAATCATAATTTTTATCGTGAATCATCGGGCGGGGAAGAGAGATATTGTATTTCGACTTTTTAAATTCTTTCGCTCTTTTGGCTATAATCGGTCCGCCGGGATATTCCAAGCCGAGAATCCTCGCTGTTTTATCAAAACATTCTCCGGCGGCATCATCTCTGGTTTCTCCGACAAGTTTGTAATTTCCAATATTATTGACGAGTATTATTTGCGTATTTCCTCCGGAGACAACCAGAGCTATTGCTGGAAATTCTATTTTTTCAATCGGTGATAGCCAACTTGAGAGAATATGCCCTTCGATATGGTTTACTCCGGAAACCGGAACATTCCAATAAAAGGAAAGAGCTTTGGCTAGATTAACTCCGGTATATAGGCAAGGCTCAAGCCCCGGGCCAATAGTTACAGCGATTTTATTAATTTCAGGAACGGCATATTTTTTAAAAAATTCTTTAAGGTCTTTAAATATTTCCGGATTTCTTTCCAATATTTTTTTCACCTTTAATATTTTTTTATTATCCAAGTCTTTTTTATTTTCTTTCAGAAGGCCAGAATTTTTTAGAGTTCTTGTCAGGAGGGGGATTAAGGCTTTTTGGTGTTCTCTTTTAGCTAAAGCTGGGAAGACTCCGCCATACTTGGAATGCAACTTTGCTTGAGAAAAAATACATTCTGAAAGAATTTCAAAATCGTTAAAAACAATAGGTTTTTTTCTGTTTTTAGACAAGCCGGTTTTTATCGCACTAACCCCGGTATCGTCGCAACTTGTTTCGATCGCAAGTATAATCATATTGACATTAATTGAACTATTGTCTAAATTGTAAACGAAAAAAGGAGTTTCCGCAAACCCGGTTGACTAAAACTATTTTTGAGCTTATATTATAACTATACTTTAAATGATTATGAATAATAAAAACACTGTATTTTCGTTAGTCCTAATTTTAGTTCTGGCAGTGATTGCCGGAATTTTTTGCTATCCGGCTCCGTATAATCAACTGGTTGACAATATCAATTCTAAGTATAATTGGAAAATTTGGCACTTTCCCGAAACGAATTTTAAGCTAGGTCTTGATTTAAAAGGAGGAGTTCATTTGGAGTATCAGGCTGATTTGAGCAATATTGCAGATCAAGACAAGTCGGAAATGATGGAAGGCTTGAGAGACATAGTCGAAAGGAAGGTTAATATTTTCGGAGTAACCGAGCCTATCGTTCAGATTTACGGATCAAACAGAATTGCAGTTGAATTGCCCGGGGTAGAAAGTATTGATGCGGCCATCAGTTGGATAGGAGAAACTCCTTTATTAGAGTTTTGGGAACAGAGGCCTCAAGAAGAAATAGATAAAATTAATGCTAAGAGGGCAGAACTGCAAGGTAAAACAACCTTAGAAGAAATTCAAAAAATTGCCGATTGGCAGGTAGCTCTTGAGAATCCCTATCAGAGGACTGAGTTGACTGGAAGATATCTAAAAAAGGCGACTCTTAACTTTGACCAAACAACTTCTGCTCCCATAATAGAACTTCAGTTTAATGATGAAGGAGCCAAGGTGTTTGAAATTGTTACTGAAAGAAATGTTGGTAAAACCTTAGCTATTTATATTGACGGAAAATCAATCGTTGATACGAATGGTGATGGAAATATTGACGACTCTGATTTATACGCCCCGAGAGTAGACCAAAAAATTAGCGGAGGGAAAGCTGTTATTACTGGTCAAACTGATATTAAAGCGGCCAAGACTTTAGTCCAGAGGTTAAATCAGGGCGCTTTGCCGGTCCCGCTTGGACAGCCCATAGTTCAAAAGAAGATAGGGCCTACATTGGGAGCTGTTTCCTTAAATAATGCCATTTGGGCGGGAATTTACGGCTTATTGGGGATTATTATCTTTTTGATTATTTTCTACCGCCTACCCGGCATTATGGCCTCTCTGGCGTTATTGGTTTATTGTTTGATTCTTTTATCTTTAATCAAGCTTATTCCCATCACAATGACTTTAGCCGGCATCGGTGGATTGATTCTTTCTATAAGCATGGCTGTAGACGCCAATATTTTAATATTTTCGAGGATGAAAGAAGAATTAAAAGGGGGAAAAGATACTATCACGAGCATTGAAGAAGGTTGTAATCGTGCCTGGCCTTCAATCAGGGATGGAAACTTTACTACCTTAATAGTTGCGTTCGTGTTGTATTTCCTCGGAACAAGTTTTATTAAGGCTTTTGCTTTCGCCTTGATATTGGGTATTTTAATCAGCATGTTCTCAGCAATGGTCATCTCAAGAATATTCTTGGAATTTATGGCCAAGGGAAGACTAGGGAAGATTAAATGGTTATGGTCATAAAAATATGAATTTTTTAAAATATACAAAAATATATTTCGGCATTGCGATAATATTAGTCGGCCTTAGCATTTATTCTATTTTTGCTTTTGGATTAAATTTGGGAATTGATTTTGAGGGAGGAAGCTCCTTTAATGTTGTTTATAAAAATGACAGTCCGAACGTAGAGGCTATTAAGGGTGCTTTAACTGGAATTGAGGAAATGAATGGCGTACAGATTCAGCCGATAGGAAAAAATGAGATTGTTTTAAAAATAAATAAAAAGGATATCAATACCGAGACATATAATAATATTTTATCTAAGATGAAAGGTCTTGGAGAAATTGAAGATAATTCTGCCGGAATAGAAACAATCAGTCCTTTAATCGGAAAAGAATTGAAAGACAAAACAGTCCTCGTTGTTGCCATTTCTTTATTAGCTATGTTGATATATATCGCTCTTGCCTTTAGAAATGTTTCAAAGCCGATAAGTTCTTTCCAGTACGGATTTTCTTCAACCCTTATGCTTTTCCATGACGTTATCATTCCTTTAGGAGTTTTAGCTTTTTTAGGAAAATACTATGGAGCCCAGTTGAGTATTCCGGTGATAACAGCCTTATTGACGGTTGTCGGTTATTGTATTAACAATACAGTCGTTGTTTTTGACAGAATAAGAGAAAACCTTCAAAAAGACAGAAAGTCTTCATATGAAGAGATTGTGAATAAAAGTTTAAACGAAACGTTTTCTCGATGTGTTAACACTTCTTTGACAGTTTTGATTGCCTTATCCGCTGTCTATTATTTTTTCAGCAATGAGGAAGGATTGAAGTATTTTACCTTAACAATGGGAATCGGTGTTATCGTCGGCATATTTTCTTCAGTGTTTTTAGCAAGTCCTTTGTTGGTTGTTTGGAACAACTATAGGAGGGGGAAGAAGTAGCCTTGTTGACATTATTCAAATTAGATGTTATAAATAATCAACTATGGAATTTGATTACAAGAAGATAACACAGAATATATTAAAGAACCTTCCGGATAGAACGAGAACCGTTATTTCTCGCAGATTTTCGTTAAATAAAGCCGGTAAGCCGGAAACCCTTGAAGCTATTGGCAATAGCTATAATATAACCAGGGAGAGGGTAAGGCAGATTGAAAATGACGGAATGAAAAGAGCTAAAAAGATATTGGAAAGCTCAGAAGTAAAGGAAGACTTTAAGAAAATTAAGGCTTTCTTCGAAAAAAAGATAGACGCCTGCGGAGGGATTAAAAAAGAAGAAAAATTATTGGAAGAAATCGGTTCCGGAGAACAGAAAGACAGCGTTTCCTTTTTGCTTGTCCTTGACGAATCTTTATTCAGAGAAAAAGAAGACGATGTTTTTTATTCCTTCTGGGCGACAAGCAAGGACTTAGCCTCTTCGGCCAGAAAGCTTTCTTCCGATTTTATCAAGTTATTAAAAGAAAGGGGAGAACCGGAAACATTGGATAATTTATATTCCGAATATAAAAAGAATGGAGGCAGGATTTCCATTGAAGCATTTTCTTGCCATCTTGAAATTTCAAAAGAAATTTTAAAGACTATCGACGGGAATAAAGTGGGCCTTAAGTCTTGGCCGGAAGTAAATCCCAGGACAGTCAAGGATAAGATTAAATTAATCTTAAAAGAAAAAGAAAAACCCTTACACTTTAAAGAAATTGCAGATATGATTTTCGATTTGAACGAAACTTTATCGGGAAGGTCGAATAAGAACAAGAGATTACATCCTCAGACTGTTCACAATGAATTAATTAGAAACCAGGATTTCGTTTTGGTAGGCAGGGGATATTACGCTTTGAAAGATTGGGGATATAATCCGGGACAGGTCAAGGATGTTATTTATCAAGTACTGCAGAGTTCCGGCAGCCCTCTTTTGAAAGAAGAAGTTATCGATTCTGTTTTAAAACAGAGAATGGTTAAAGAATCTACAATTCTTTTGAATTTGCAAAACAAAAGCTTCTTCATCAGAGATGAAGAGGGAAAATACAGAGTTCGAGAAGCATAAGTTTAAAATTAATTAATGCCAGAAGAAATAATGTTTGTAATTGAAGGACTTTCCACTCTTTGGAAAATCAGCATTCCCTATCTTTTGGTGCTAAAAACCTTTATCGTTCAGTTCTGGTGGATTCCAGTTCCTTTTTATTTAATCCATCATCTTGATTTTATTTACGATCTCTATATCACCGGCCAGTGGCTTAGTGATAAATCTAAAAAAAGAGTAGTTTTAGAAATTAAAATTCCTAAAACAATTCTTAGGCCGTTAAAGGCTATGGAAGCGGTTTTTGCATCTTTTTGGGGAACATATGATCCGCCTAGCAGCTGGAAAGAGAAACATTTTAAAGGCAAAACGATATTGGGGGCGTCTTTTGAGCTGGCTGGCATTGACGGAGTTCCGCACTTTTTTGTGAGATTGCCATCAAGCAACCGAAAATTATTTGAGTCGGCTGTTTATTCCCAGTATTCTGAGGTAGAAATTATTGAAGTTCCCGACTATACCAAGCAGGTTCCTGAAGATATTCCAAACAAGGAATGGGATTTATGGGGCTGTGATTTTGAGTTAATAAAGCCGGATGTTTATCCTCTTAGAACTTATGAGGAGTTTTATGAGGAAAAACCTGATTCTAGTAAAGAGGAAAAGAGAATAGATCCTTTATCTCATTTATTTGAAACAATCGCTCGAACCCAGAAAGGTGAGCAATTGTGGTTCTCTATATTTATAATGCCTCGCGGCCCTAAAGATACAGACTTTTTTGACCGGGCCAGGAAAGAAGTTGATAAGCTGGCAAAAAGGCCGGAAAAAAAAGAAGGCAAGCCTTTGTTGGTTGATTTTTGGAATCTTTTAGTGGAGGGGAGGGCTCCAGAAGAGGAGGTGGCGGAAAAAGAGGACGCATTTCTTCCTCCGGAAATGAAGCTGACAACTGGAGAAAGGGATGTTGTTTCGGCTATTGAAAGAAAAAAGTCAAAAAATGTTTTCCTTTGTTTTATTAAATATGTTTACGTGGCAAAAAGAAAAGTTTTTTATAACGGTGCCAAAGGTTTCGGGACAAGCTTTTTTTCTCAATTTGGAACTCAGAACTTGAACAGTATGAAGCCTTGGGGGATGACGACGACAAAAGTGCATTCGCCCAGCATGTTTACCGCCAGAAAGCTTTACTTAAGAAAGAGAGACTTGATTGAGAATTACAGGACAAGGGACCCGGCTTTTGATCCTTTTAACGTTCCAGGGGCGACATATACTTTAAATACCGAAGAATTAGCTACCATGTATCACTTTCCGAGTTCTGATGCTGTTCCTTCTTCTGCGCTTCAGAGAATGGAAACAAAAAAAGGTGCTCCTCCTGCACAATTACCAGTAGAATAATATTATGGATAAATCAGAAATTATATTTTTTGGCCAGACGACCTTTAGGGGAGAAAAGAAAAGATTCGGAGTTAAGACCGATGATAGAAGGCGCCATATATATGTTGTCGGTAAAACCGGTATGGGTAAAACCGAGCTTTTGAAGAATATGGTTATCCAGGATATCCGCAACGGAAATGGAGTTGGTTTTATCGACCCACACGGAGAAGCTTCTGAAGAAATTCTTAAATTTATTCCCGAAGAAAGAATTAAGGATGTCGTCTATATCAATCCGGCAGATATTGAAAATCCGATTGCTTTTAATATTATGGAAGATGTTGATGCTGAGTATAGGCACTTGATTGCAGGAGGGTTGATGGGAGTTTTCAAGAAAATTTGGCCTGATGTTTGGTCTTCCAGAATGGAATATATTTTAAATAATGCTATTTTGGCTTTGCTTGAAGTTCCGGATTCTACTTTGTTGGGGGTAAACAAATTGTTGTCTGACCCAGAGTGGAGGGCGGAAATAATCGAAAAAGTAAAAGACCCGGTAGTCAAAGCTTTTTGGCTGAAGGAATTCAGCAGATACAGCCAGAGATACGAGATAGAGGCTACTGCCGCAATTCAAAACAAGATAGGGCAGTTTATTTCTTCCCCTTTGATCAGAAATATTATCGGCCAGGAAAAATCAACGATAGACATCAGAAAGATAATGGACGAAAAGAAAATCCTTATCATGAATCTTTCTAAGGGTAGAATAGGTGAGGATTCTTCAAGACTATTGGGAGCCCTTCTAGTTACCAAGTTGCAATTGGCGGCAATGTCGAGAGTTGATACTACGGAAAAAGAAAGAAACGATTTTATTTTATACATTGATGAATTTCAAAACTTTTCAACCGATTCTTTCGCTAATATTTTATCCGAAGCCAGGAAATACAGACTGTCTTTAGTTTTGGCTCATCAATACATCAATCAGATGGAAGAAAAAGTCAGAGATGCAGTATTCGGAAACGTGGGAACAATGATTGTTTTCAGGGTCGGAGCTGAAGATGGAGAGTTTTTGGAAAAAGAGTTTTCTCCGGAATTTATTGCACACGATTTAGTTAATCTTCCCAAGCAAAATATTTATGTAAAATTAATGATTGACGGCGTGACCTCAAGGCCTTTTTCCGCGGAAACTCTTCCGCCGGCCACTTCGGATATTGACTACGAAAAGGAAATTATAGAATTTTCAAGAAATAAGCACGGAACGTCGAGAAATATTGTCGAAGAAAAAATATCTAAATATGCCGGGGTGGGAGATCTTCCCAAGATTGAATTTAAAGAAGCCAGGCAGACAGAATTATTTGACGCTCAGTGCGGGAAGTGCGGAAAGAAAGTAAAGGTTCCCTTTAAGCCAGACGGTAAAAGGCCGGTTTATTGCAAAAGTTGTTTAGGCAATAAAAACAATGAAGCTCCGAAGAGTACCTTTGAGAAGATTCCCTATATCTCCCTTGAAGAATCTGTGAAAGACTTTACACCTACTCAAAAAGAAAGGAGAAAGGAGAGTATAAAAAATCCGGATACGGTTGAGGTTAATAAAACTAAGAAAAAAATAGACTTTGAGGGATTGCGAGAGGTGATAAAAGAGGCGAAAAAAGAAAAGTCCGAAAATTCAAAAGAAATAAGAAAAAACGGCACTATTAATCCCGGAGAGGTGATTAAGTTTTAATCAAAAGAAAGCTTGTATTTTTACGTTCTTTTTGGTATATATAATCTATCTTTGGCCCCATCGTCTAACGGTTAGGACACCAGATTTTCAATCTGGTAATCAGGGTTCGATTCCCTGTGGGGTCACAATGGAAGAAAAATACTATTTAAAAGTCGGAAGGGCGGATGATCTTAAG
>Ga0172380_10004469_pt1 | contig 17934 bp, 13 predicted proteins | sample Leawe162metaG_FD_119747 | JGI IMG/M metagenome (GOLD analysis project Ga0172380, IMG submission 119747) | Leachate microbial communities from a municipal landfill in Southern Ontario, Canada - Leachate well 162 metaG | ecosystem: Engineered > Solid waste > Landfill > Unclassified | place... | reverse complement strand
TACGTTTCACTTCCTTCTTCTTTAGATGAGTTGGCAGATGAAAGAGATTAACAAAATCACAAATATTGATCCGATAGAAAAAAAAGGTACAGAGATTATTAATACTCTTTATTCCACAGCATTTGAGAATTTATCAGAACCAATAATAGTTACTTATAAAAGTAACATTCTAATATGCAATACAGCATTTAGAATATTATTTGGTTACAAATCGGCTGAACAAATAGTCGATCATTCTGTCTTAGATTTTATTGCTCTCACACATCGCGAAAAGCTTTTCGATGTAATTTTCCGTGATCCTAAAATAGAAGAAAATTTTATTGATTTCGAAACGAAAGGGATAAAGAATTGCGGTACGAATTTCGATATTGAATTAAAAGTAAAATACGCCGAACATGAATCCGAGATTTATGAAATAATTTCTATAAAGGACCTTAGCGAAAGAAAATTAGTAAAAGATCAGATCAATAAACTTTCCCGGATAGTTGATCAAAGCTCTTCAATGATAATGATTACTGATCCAAAAGGGATGATAGAGTACACAAATCCTAAATTTTCTGAAGTAACTGGATTCGATTTTGAGGAAGTTTATGGACAGAAGACAAATTTTCTGAAATCCGGTTATCACACTGATGAAGATTACAGAGAGATGTGGGAGCGAGTATCAGAAGGTAAAGATTGGCGCGGCGAATTTAAGAATAAGAGAAAAAATGGGGAGTTTTATTGGGAACACTGTGTTATTACCCCCATTAAAAACGACAATGGCGAGATTCAGCATATACTTGCAATAAAAGACGACATCACGAATAACAAAGAGATGGAGTTTGAACTTAAGCGTGCATTAGATACGGCTGAAGAAGCAAGCAAGCTTAAATCTAACCTACTCTCAAATATGAGTCACGAACTTAGAACACCATTAACCGGCATTATCGGTTTCTCTAGTTTATTAAGAGATGAATTGGTTGAAGAAGATCATATTGAAATAGTCGATAAGATTCTTAAATCGGGAAAACGATTATTAGTAACATTGAACTCAGTATTAAATTTATCCGAAATCGAATCAGGCACATTTCCAATTACTCTAAGCGAATGTAACCTAGCTTCTTTTACTCGTTATCTATTAGTTAATTATGGTAAAAATGCTGCTGAAAAGAATTTAAAATTTAGTTTTGATGTAATTGATGAAGAAATAAATGTATTGATTGATGAAACTTTGTTTAAACAAATTTTAATGCACATTACCGATAATGCTCTTAAGTTTACAAATGAAGGTTCAATAACAATACATATTACTTCAGAACGAGATGAGCTAAATGAACTATATGGTGTAGTAAAGATAGTTGATACCGGAATAGGTATCGATACAAGCGATCAACAAAAAATATTTAGAGAGTTTAGACAGATATCGGAAGGCATTAGAAGAAATTTTGAAGGTAACGGATTAGGTCTTGCAGTTGCTAAGAAGATGGCTCTATTAATGAAAGGTGATATAAAAGTTAAAAGCCAGCTTAATACCGGTTCTGAATTTTCTATCATACTTCCGGGAGTTTCTGCAATTCCAAATTTAACAACAAAAGCATTTCGCTTTAATAGAGAAATAAGTAAAGTAACCGCTCCAAAGAAGGATCGTCCTTTACCTCATATTTTGAGTGTCGAAGATAATCCACTTAATAATGAATTAGTGAATCTCTTCTTACGCAAAGTTTGTACTGTGGATACTGCACTTAATTATGACGAAGCTTTAGAAAAAGTAAATGCAAAAATATACGATACAGTGCTCATTGATATTAATTTGGGAGCGGGACCTACCGGAATTGATTTGGCAAATGAAATAAAGAAAATGGAAGAATATAATAAAATCCCCTTAATTGCATTGACCGGTTATGCACTATTGAATGATGACAAAAAAATAATAGGTGAAGGATTCGACCATTACTTACCTAAACCATATGAAAGAGAAGACCTGATAAACCTCGTACTGAAAGTAATTAATTACTAAGATACCCTAATCACATATAAAATGAGCATTAAGGGTACCTTATAACCCATTTTAACATCATTAAATCCATTAACTGATTTTCTACATAAAAAAGCAGTAAGGATATTCTTACTGCTCATTTTAACAACTTAAAAACTGTCAACTTATTTCAGGACGGGACAATAAGATTAGGGCACTGGTTTTTATAAATATACATAGGTATTTTATGACGAGAGATTTTTTAAAAAGGAAAAGCCGCTTCATTGAAACGGCTTTTTTATTAGATTGGTCTAGAGGGCTTAGGGTTTTAATTTTAAATAAATATTTTTTTTCCTTTGTTAATCCATCTACGGAATTTTAATCGTACAGCGACATATAAAATGCTATTCAAATCGCTCAAGACAGTAGAATTTTCCTTTACTAGGATTTCTCTTGTAACTGCCGCTTCAGAATCACTTATCAAGATTCTTCTAAAGTTATCTTCTTTGATTACACTTATATTCATTTCAATGCCGCTTTTAATATTAAATGGGCAAAATTAATGCCACCTTATTATCGTATAATAAGACGCATAGTTAAGCAGAAAGTGCCCTAACGTGTAAGTGTTACGGGTTAAATTTTAATAAAAACTGAATATAGACAAGTACAACGCTAATTATACTTGCTAATAGAAATGGTTAAAACATAACTAATGAGTAGTATTAGCCAACTTGTTTGCTGACTTCTATACCTAGCTGTTCCATACGGTAGCGGAGTTTTGAGCGGGATAGACCAAGAATTTTAGCCGCCTGAACCTGATTACCATTTGTTATTTTTAATGTCTTTAGGATAAGTTCTTTTATTACAATATCGATTTTAACGCCTTTTGGCGGGACTTGAAGCATAAAATGCTCACCCGAAACATCATCAACACTTTTGCTATCGAGCAAGAATCCGAAATGATGTTCTTTGATTGTACTTTCTTCGCAAAGGAGAACCACTCGCTCCATTACGTTTCTAAGCTCACGTATATTCCCCTTCCAATAATAATTCTTTACTAATTCCAATGCCGCGGGCTCGAATCCAGTAATTGTTTTCGTGAATTTCTTGGAATATTCATTTAGAAATGAATATGCGATATAAGCAATATCATCTTTGCGTTCACGAATTGGAGGTATATTTATTTTGGCTACGTTTAAGCGATAGTATAAATCTTGTCTAAAACGCCCTTCGTTAGATTCTTCTTCGAGATTTCTATTTGTTGCGGCTAGTATTCTTACGTTTACACTTATTTCTTTTTCACCGCCGAGACGATAGAATTTTCGCTCTTGTAATACTCTTAGAAGTTTTACCTGCATATCGAGACCAAGCTCGCCGATTTCATCCAATAGAAGTGTGCCGCCGTTTGCAAGTTCAAACTTACCGAGTTTTGTTTTTTGAGCCGCACCTGTGAATGCACCTTTCTCGTGTCCGAAAAGTTCGCTTTCAGCAAGGTCTCGCGGGATTGTGGCGCAGTTTATTGTAATAAAAGGAGCATTTTTTCTTGGACTATGCTGATGAATAAATTTAGCAAATTCTTCTTTTCCGGTTCCAGTTTCACCTTCGAGAAGAATTGTGGTATCACCACTCATTGCGAGTTTTTCTACTGCATTTATTAGCTTCTGAATCTTTGTCGAGATTCCAAAAAATTCTTTTGTTAATTCGTTTCCTACGAGAATTAGATTTAATCGGCTAACTTCATTACGAAGACGAATATTTTCTGTGGCTTTAGTAAGAATTAATGATAGTTGTTCTATATCTATTGGCTTTAGGAGAAAATCAAATGCACCTGCTTTAATTGACGTTACAGCAATTTTCACGTCAGCATATCCTGTAATCATTACTACTGGGATATCGGGATTTAATTTTTTAATAAGTCTGAGTATATCAATTCCGTTATGTGTAGTAAGATAGATATCTAATAGAACCACCTCAGGTTGGAACTCATTTACAACTTTTTGAGTTTCTCCGGCATCAAGGCAGGTTAGTACTTCATAATTTAATTTAACTAAAACTTTTTTTAATGAAGAAGCAACTAAATCATCATCATCTATAATCAATATCTTGTATTGCATTCTGTATCCACTTAATTAGATTTATTAAAATTAATAAAAAATTTTGAACCTTGACCGACTTTGGAATCGAATCCAAATTCAGCACCGACTTCATCAAGCAATCTTTTACAAACGGTCAAGCCGATTCCACTTCCAGTTTGTTTGCTTGTAAAAAAGCCGTCTAATATTTTTTGTCTATCACATTCTTTAATTCCACATCCAAAATCTTCTACTTCCCAATGAAGAGATATAGTACCATTTTGAGAAAGATTCGATGTTCTAATAAATATTTTACTTTTTTCTACTGAAGCTTCAATCGCATTATTTATAAGATTCAAAAATACTTGAAGAATCTTATTTTCATTTAGGAATATATGCGGAAGTTCCTTTTCTAATTCAGTTACAAATACAATATTTTTTTTATCAGCATTGACATGCAGGATATCAATTGATCGAGAAGTTATATCATTAATATCGGTAACCTTAGCCGGCTCCATTGATTTACGAGTAAAATCCAATAAATCAGAAATAATATAATTCACTCTATCAAAAGCTTCGAGAGATGATGCTATTGAATCTGACATCTCTTCGGATAAATCACTCTCATACATTTTCATATAATCGAGATTTAATTTGATTGCTGTAAGTGGATTTCTAATTTCATGAAGAAGTCCAGCTGTAAGCTTTCCTAATAAAATCAACTTATTATTTTGAACAAAATCTTCCATTTCTTAAATAGGTCTCTAAATTTATAATCATGTAGTTTATGTATATAAAGCTACTACTTTTATTTAAACATTTTATATTCTTTTAAGTCTTTATTGGAAGCCGGAAAAAGCGAAATAGCCGCTCCGCCACCATTGGCTAATTTAATTTTTGCTATAGATTTTGCATCAACCACATATTTTTCAATTTTATAAGACATTGGATTATTTTCCCAGTCCGCATTATCGGAATCCATATAGATAGAAGCAAGAAATTTTTTATCTTTTTCAAGGAAATTGAAATTAATTTCGGCGGTTCTGGCATTTTCATCAGTGATAGCACCTATAAACCAATCTTCCTTACCTTTTGCTTTGCGAGCAATCGTTAAATAATCGCCCGGTTCAGCTTCTAATATTTTGGTATCATCCCAATCTACAGCAACATCTTTTATGAATTGAAAAGCATCAGCATATTTTTCATAATTTTCAGGATAATCAGCCGCCATTTGAATCGGGCTATACATCGTTATATAAAGAGCTAATTGTTTTGTTAAAGTTGTATGTACTTGAAAAGTTTTTTCAGGAAAATAATGACTCATTTTAACTTCAAAGATACCCGGAGTATAATCCATTGGTCCACCCATCAATCGAGTAAAAGGAAGAATTGTTTCATGCTCCGGTTTATTACCAATAGACCAAGCATTGAATTCATTTCCTCTTGCGGCTTCGCATGCTAACCAATTTGGATAAGTGCGATGAAGTCCGGTCGGTCTTACAGGCTCATGAGCATCAAGCATGATTTTATATTCAGCAGTTTTTTTAGCAACTCTTACATAATGATTGACCATCCATTGACCATCATGATACTCACCACGTGGAATAATTCTTCCGACATAACCAGTCTTTAGGGCATTATAACCATATTTATTCATTAGTTCATAAGCATCTTCCATTCTTCTTTCGTAATTAGTAACTGAGCCGGAAGTTTCATGATGCATAATTAATTGAACTTTTTTTTCTTTAGCATAACTCGCGACTTCTTCCAAATTAAAATCGGGATAAGGAGTAACGAAATCGAAAACCTCTTCTTTCCAAGCACCAAACCAATCTTCCCAACCGACATTCCAACCTTCGATAAGCAAGCCTTCGATACCATTTTTAGAAGCGAACTCGATATACTCTTTTGCTCGTTCGGTAGTTGCCCCATGTCTTCCATTTGGAGTTACACTCGACCAATTGAATCCCTCTAACTTAATATTAGGATGATCGCCATAGTTCCATGTATGTGTGCCTGTATGCATTTCCCACCAGATACCCATAAATTTCATCGGTTTAATCCAGCTTACATCTTCGTAATTAGTCGGCTCGTTAAGATTAAGAATTAATTTTGATGCAAGTATTTCGGTTGCTTTATCACTTACAATAACTGTCCGCCAAGGTGAAGTACAAGGAGTTTGAAGATAAGCTTTATTACCGACTGGATCTGGAACTAAATGAGAAGTGAGCTTAAAATTTTCTTTATTAATCATAAGATTCATTGCAGGATAATCGACTAATGCGGCTTCATGTATATTAATATAAAGACCGCTATCCGTCTTCATCATCAAAGGAGTCTGAACTAAATTAGGAGAAACAAAATGACGGGTACTTACTTCAATCATCTCTTTGGAAATAGAGGCGTCCACTTCAGTCATTTTTGATGTGGTGTAATAATATTCATTAGTATCATAATCGCCGGGGATCCAAAATGTTTTATGATCGCCGGCTAAGGCAAATTCTGTAACTTCATCACTAAGAATAAAATATGAAAGTGTTGGCTGATTTGGAAATTCATATCTGAATCCAAGTCCATCATCAAACAAACGGAGACGGATAATTAAAGTTCTATTAGAATGTTCTTTCTGTATTAATGTAACAGCAAGTTCATTATAATTATTTCTAACCGATTTTACTTCTCCCCAAACGGGGGTCCAAGAATTATCAACAGGTTTTGTTTCGCTTTTATCGATTTCAAAATGGGAGGACATATCGCCACCCTCTTTAAGTATTAGACCAAGAGCACTCTCTTTAATTACATCTTTATTTTTATAAGTGAGGTGATAATTAGGAGCTCCATTAGAATTAAGATTGAAAATTAATTCCAAATTACCATTTGGGGAATTGATTGTCTGTGGATTTGTTTGTGCGTTTATCATAGCCGAAAACATAATAAATAATATTATATAATTAAAAAATTTCATTTTCTTTCCTGATTGAATAGTTTAAAAATACGAATAAGTCTTGATACTTTAAAAAAGAAGTTTGATTAATCGGAATGGGATTATAATTCGATTACGTTTACTAATTTTCCATCTTCTTTAAGTCGATTTATTATAAGAGGGATAATCCTTTGACGAGTAAGTATGCCGCTTTGAACGAAACTAATATCATCGCTAGCCGGATTAACCGACTTACCAAGAAAGATATTAATTTTATCGGCACCATTAAGCATTGAGTAAAGTTCAGTAACAGGGCTATTTTTTTCAAACTTAGAAAAATTTTCGTCCCATACGTTATAGAGTTGATTAAGAGTAATAGCACCTTCAGTAACTAAATCAATCCCTTCGATTGAATAATCGGGAGGAGCGATCATACTATTAAAACTTGGGTTAATCTCAAATTCTTTATTAAGCACTTTTGCCGTAATCTTAGCTGTAGTAGCACCGCACACAATTTTAAGACCATCATTAGCAAGAAATCTGGAGACTAAATTAAAATCATCATCTTGATTAGCAGGCGGACCGCTAAAAAGATTTACTACACGACCTTTCCGACAATGTACGAAAGAGACAGTCAAATCATCTCCCGGTTCATTATGCCAATAGCGGAGAGCTTCATCAATTATTAACTTAGGAAGTTCGGTAGTTCTTGCACCATTCTTAAGAGCATCATTAACAAATTTATTTACATTCTCACTTCCCCAGCCATAAGGAAGACCTTTTCCAAGTCCGGCTTGAGTGATACCATCGCTCATTAATAAAAGACCTTCGCCGATAGCAAGCGAGCAATTCCATTCGCTTACAATACCATCTCCAAATTGGTGAGTCATTCCTTTCATTAATGCTGAATATCTTTTTGCAACGAATATTGGTTCAGGCATATCATAAGTAAAAACGGAAGCAACTCCATCATTTAGAATTCTGATAGAAGAAAAAAAAGCGCAAGGAAGGTCTTTGGCTCGTGCATCTTCCATTGTTTTAATTACAGAACCGAAAGTCTGCCTAAGTGTAAATCCCGAAGCAATCATTTCTTTCATTCTTGATACTGTCATTGTAGCCGCGAGATTAGCTTTAAGACCGGAGCCAACACCATCGCAGAGGAAATGAATAGTAGATGTATTATCTCTATAATTTCCGGTAACGTCTCCATTGGGTTTATTGATTTTTTTGGAAACCTGTTCAGTAATTATTTCTGTGTGGATGTATCCCATTTCCAACTATTCTTTTTGCCGGCGTTTTTATATTTCTCATCGTCGGTAAGTTTAACAAGATTCTCCACAAGCTCTTCACCTTTAGCGGTGCTTTCACCGAGAAGTTTCGCAAGCTGCTGCGCCATAGTAATTTGATGCTCTAAAAGTTCCTCCGCCTGCATGATTGTTTTTTTACGAAGTGAATCCAATTTTTCTACATCTGCAAGATTTTTAGTGATATCCACAAATATTCCTACGATCTGTTCTTCATCCTTTAGCTTATAGATTATCTGGCGGCAGACTAAATTATAATTTGTATGAGTAGTATTGATTTCGATCTTCTCTTCATCACTTTCCCTTAACTTAATAAATGGTTCGGGGTCCATTAAGTAAGAGATTCTTTTATTGATAACAGAATTATTACACATAAAGAATTTTTTGAACGCGGGATTCATGTGAATAATTTCTAATTCTTTATTAAGAACAACAATACCATTTGGCGATGTATCAATTACTTTATCTGTTCTCTGCTCTGCAAGACGCTTCATAAATGGAATACACGATTCAATCTCTACCATTCCATTCAGGATTGCCTTTGCATTTTCTAGGCAGGAATCGTATCCGCATGCCTGGCAATTTAATTGATCTTCGGGATTTGCTTTGCCAGTCTGCTCAAAAATTTGACGTATCTGTTCATCGGAATAGTCCCGGTTGATTATAGCTAAATTATTATTAAACGATGTCTTTAGATTAACAACTTGTTCGGGTATAAATTCAGAAGTATCTAACTTATTCTTAGCATAATTAATCACACTTTCCTTACGAGAGAAAGTAAATTTAGTATTAGGAAGTCCGGGACCATTAATACATCCCGATGAACAAACAAGGGGTTCAACAAAAATCTTATCCTTTGTAAATTGAAATGAACGAATGGCATCATCAATTCTTTCAAAACCGCTTACTGAATAAACAGATAAATTAAGATTATCGGTTTCTAATTCTGCAGTCTTAGCCATTCCACCCGAGAGTGCATAAAGGCGAGCATCTTTGGAGGCAGCTTCATCAAAATCTCCCGGCTCTAAAAGTCGGAAATCTATCTTTTCTTCTTCGATCCATTCGAGTAGTTCGGTGAATGTAAGAACAGTATCAACGAAACCTTTATATTCTTCTCTTTCTGCTTCATGTTTTTTGGCAAGACAAGGACCAACAAAAACTACTTTTGTATCTTTTCCAAGTTTCGATTTTAATCTTTTTGCATGTGCTATCATTGGAGAAACAATAGGCACTAAATCTTTTACTAATTCGGGATTATATTTTTCTATATACTGAACGAACGATGGACAAGAAGTGCCAATACAAAGACCGTTTTTATTTTCAGCAAATACTTTAGAAGTTTCTTTTGCTACAAAATAAGCGGCTTCGGCAGTTTCAGCGATATAAGAAAAACCAAGCTTCCTTAATAAAGTCGGGATTCTTTCCACCTCCCAAGCTTCAAATATTGCAGGGAAAGAAGGAGCAAGGGATACGGCTATATTCTCTCCTTCTCTTATATAAAACTTAACTCTATCGATATCACGGCGAAACTGTTTAGCTTCCTGCGGGCACTCTTTAATGCAAGTGCCGCAGAGAATACATTTTTCAATTTCGACATAAGCCTGCCCATCCCTCATGCTGATAGCATCAACAGGACAGTTTCTGAGACAGCGATAACAATCTTTACACCGTGCCTTATTTGTATATAATATTTGACCCTGTTTCATTATATGTTATTTACGATTTCTTTAATTCCATTCTCGCTGTTTCCAATTTAGTATTTAGAACATCAATTGCTTTTTCTAAAGTACATTGAGGAATATGTTCCCCTGCAATCATAACGTTAGGTCCTTCACTGCATTTCTCCATACAGAATGTTGCATCCAGATCGACACAGTTTTTAAGATTCTTATCTTCAAGATGCTTAAGAAGGCCTGCCATTAATTTTTGCGACTTTTTCAAATAACAATTAGTGCCCACACAAACCTTTATTTCTATCTTTTGGGAATCGATTCCATCAATTAAGCTCAATTCAGAATCAAAAACACGTTTCCGGTTGTGATACGTAGTATGTAGCAAATTGTGTGCCTTACTACTTCCCGGCTCCAAAAGTAGGTTTTTATACAATTCTTGGATATATGGATTATCCTGCGATTTATGTAACTGCAAAGTTTTATCATTATCGAAAAGACCTTTAGTTCTTTCATTCTTAGCCCTTTCATCAAAAATGTATGGTTGACCTGCTCCACCGATACAACCGCCCGGACATGCCATTACTTCTACTAAATCATAATGAGCTTCACCGGATTTTATCTTAATCATCAATTCTTTTGCGTTTTTAAGTCCGCTTACAATTGCCATATTTACGGTCACACCATTGAGTTGAATGCTTGCTTCTCGAATTGATTCAGTTCCTCTAATATCTGAAAACTCAACATGATTGAGGCGTACGCCATTAATTTTTTCGTAAGCATATCTAAGAACTGCTTCTGAAACGCCACCACTATTGCCGAAAATTACTCCCGCACCGGTTTTGAATCCCATAGGTAAATCGAGTGATTCAGGTGTTAAGTTTTCAAAATCAATTCCCGCTTGCTTAATCATTGCCGCTAATTCTTGAGTAGTAATTACATAATCAACTTCTTTTTCTTTACCATTAGTAAATTCGTCTCTATTTGCCTCCACTTTTTTAGCTGTACATGGCATAATTGAAACTACTACGAGGTCTTCCCTTTTTACATTCAACTGTTCAGGGAGAATCTCTTTAGCCACAGAGCCAAACATCTGTTGAGGCGATTTGCATGAAGATAAATTAGGAAGACATTCAGGGAAATATTGTTCGGCATATTTTACCCAGCCCGGACAGCATGAAGTAAAGAGAGGGAGTTTCTCGCCGGTTGATTTCCTATTTATAAATTCATTTGTTTCTTCAATTACAGTTAGATCCGCAGCGAAAGATGTATCAAACACTTTATCGAAACCAATCATTTTAAGTGCTGCTGAAATCTGACCAATTAATAAAGTGCCCGGTTTCATTCCGAATAATTCTCCGATTGCAACTCTTACGGCAGGGGCAATCTGTGCAACAACCGTTTTATTTGGATTATCAATTTCCTTCCATACTTCACTTGTTTGGAATTTAGGAGTAATTGCACCGGTAGGACATACTCTAGCGCACTGTCCGCAATCAACGCATTCGACTTTTGCTAAATCTTTTCCGAATGCCGGACTAACGGATACTTTAGAACCACGATGAATAAAATCGATAGCGCCAATTCCTTGAATTTCATAACATGCTCTTACGCAATCACCGCACAGAATACACTTATTATTATCCCTAACTAAAGCGTCAGATGACCAATCGATCGGTTTTACTTCTTCAGTCATTTTAAAGCGAACTTTATCCACGCCTAATTTATTAGCTAAATCTTGCAGTTTACAGCTTGCGCTTTTCACGCATGTAGTACAACTTTTATCATGATTAGCAAGCAGAAGTTCGAGAGCAATTTTTCTGATATCACGTACTTCTTTAGTGTGTGTTTTTACTTTAAGTCCGGCTTCGGGTTTGATTGTACATGAAGTAACAATTCCTCTTCCTTCGATATCGACAACGCACATTCTGCACGCACCATAAGTACTTAATTCCGAATGGTAACAGAATGTGGGTATTTCAATATTAGCACATCGTATTACTTCGAGAAGATTTCTTTCATCATTAAATTCTACTTCTCTTCCATTTATATTAATTGTATTCTTTTTCATAATTAAGCTCCGATAGTAACTGCATTTAATCTGCATGCTTCATAACAAGCCATGCATTTAATGCAAAGTGATTCATCAATAACGTGTGCTTCTTTCCTATTACCCGATATAGCCCCGGTAGGACATTTTTTAATACATACTCCGCAACCCTTACATTTTTCCGGATCAATAGTAGGAGTAAGTAATGCTTTACATCTTCTTGTTGGACAGCGCTTATGCTGAATATGTGCGAGATACTCTTCTCTAAAAGAAGCTAATGTAGAGATTACCGGATTAGGTGCCGTTTTACCAAGTCCGCATAGTGAACCAAGTTTTACTGCTCTTGCAAGGTCTTCTAATAATGGAAGAGTTGTTTCATCAGCTCTACCTTCAACAATATCATCTAATAAAGCAAGCATCTGCTTGGTCCCTTCGCGGCAGAGAACACATTTACCGCAAGATTCATTTTGAGTGAATTGCATAAAATAACGTGCAATCGAAACCATACAAGTGTGCTTATTCATTACAACTAAACCACCAGAACCGATCATTGCCCCGATACCCGTAACATTATCAAAATCTAATTGGAGATCGAGATGTTCTTCGGTAAGGCAGCCACCCGAAGGTCCACCGATCTGAACTGCTTTGAATCCTTCATTCGAAAGAGAACCATCCTCATTAATTACACCACCCCCGATATTATAAACTATCTCTCTTAGTGTAGTACCGAATGGAACTTCAATTAATCCGGTATTAGCAACGTGTCCTGTTAAAGCAAAAGTTTTTGTGCCGGGAGATTTTTTTGTTCCTCTATTAGAAAATTCAACTGCCCCCAGACGTAATATTAATGGTATCGTACTAAGTGTTTCTACGTTATTAATTACAGTCGGCTTCCCAAATAAACCAGATTGAGATGGGAATGGAGGTTTTGGATTTGGCATACCTCTTTCTCCCTGAATCGATGACATTAAAGCAGTTTCTTCACCGCATACAAATGCACCGGCACCTTCCATAATGGTAATGTTAAAATTAAGACCTGAACCGAAAATATTCTCACCTAATAGGCCCAAATCTTCAGCTCTTTTAACGGCAGAGAAAAGTCTACGGACAGCCAATGGATATTCCATTCTCACATAGATATAACCTTCATCTGCGCCAATAGCACGTGCAGCAATCATCATTCCTTCAATTACTGAATGAGGATTACCTTCCATAATACTACGATCCATAAACGCACCGGGATCTCCTTCATCACCATTACAGATTATATATTTTTTATTTGAAGTTTCTTTAAGAGCTAATTCCCATTTTTTACCGGTAGGAAAACCTCCACCGCCTCTTCCTCTAAGTCCACTAAAAAACAGTTCATCACATACATCTTTTGGAGACATATCCAGATAGGCTTTTCTTGCACCTTCATATCCGCCTAAAGAGATATACTCATTCACGTCATCCGGATTAATTTTACCGCATTTTTTTAATACGAATCTGCTCTGCTGATTATAAAAAGGAATTTCCTTTATCCCTTTACATTTATTGCCATTGCGTGGATCAGTATAAACCAAATCAGTGATTACTTTATTATCGATTAACGTTTCTTTTATAATTCGTTCAACGTCTTCGATTTTTACTTTTACGTACATAATAGCATCGGGTTCAATAGTAACGAGCGGTCCCATTTGGCAGAAACCTTGGCATCCGCTTCCTGAAAGTAAAACGTTATCTTTCTTCTCGTCTTTTTCTTCTTTTAGTTCAAGAGATATTAAATGTTTAATACCATTTTCTTCCAAAAGTTTTTCAAATTGAGCAAAGATTTTAAGTGAGCCATTTGCTACACATCCTGTACCCGCGCAAATTATTATTCTTCTTTTTATTAGACTGTAGTGCTCTATATAATCAGATTTTATTTTATCAAGATTAATTAGTTGCGGTTTCATAAACATCCTCCTTAATAATCGCATCGATGGCAGCAACTGCTTTATCAGGTGTCATCAGGGAATGGACTTCTTCATTTATTACAACAACTGGTGCGAGTCCGCAGGCACCTAAACAGGAGACCATTTCTAAAGTAAACATCATATCATCTGTAGTGTGTTTTGTTTCTGAAAGACCTAATTTTTTATGGATTGCATCTACAATTGGCAAGGAATTTCTTACGTGGCATGCAGTTCCATCACATACTTTAATTACATATTTCCCTTTTGGCTCAAGAGCAAAATGAGAATAGAAAGTAGCAACCCCATAAACCTTGGCAGGGGAAATGCCTAATGAGGTTGCCACAAAAGTCAAAATTTTCTCCGGTAGATATCTATATTCTTCTTGGATTTTTTGAAGTATGGGTATCAAACGGTTAGCATCATAATGGTTGCGTTCTAAGATTTCGCAAACCTTTTCAAATTTTCGAGCCATCACAGCTTCGTTTTCGTTTTTCATTTATTTTCTCCTTTTAAAGACTCTGCAAGTTTATGTGTCAGCACTCCTAAGGAATGTGAAAGTTGAGCATTTTCTACGATTACAAAATCTGGCACTTTAAGATGAATCGGAGCAAAATTCCATATCGCTCTAATTCCACCTTCAATCATCATATCGGCTACATGTTGCGCTTGGTCAATCGGGACTGTTATCACTCCAATATGAACTTTCATTCTAAAAGCCATATCAGAAAGTTTTTCTATCGGGAGGATTGTGATATTATTAATTATTCCTGATACTTTGGATGGTTCGTTTTCAAATGCGGCTATTATGTTTAATCCATGGTCTGAAAATGTTTTATAGCCAAGTAATGCACTACCTAGACTACCTGCACCTACTAAGAACGCATCTGTTTGATTATCCCAATTTAGAGTGTGTTTAATTCCATTAATCAATTCATCGATAGCAAAACCGAGTTTAGGTTTACCTGTTACACCGGTGGCGGCTAAGTCTTTGCGGACTTGAATTGAATCTAAACCAAGTTCATCAGCAATCATATTGCTCGAAACAAACTCTATTTTCTCACTTTTTAGACGTTTTAAGATTTCTATATATCTTGGAAGACGTCTTAAAGTTCTCTCCGAAAGAGCTTTTACCTGTTTTTCTGCTACCATTTCCATAAAACCACCTATCGATATATTTTTATCGATATAAATATATCGATATATAATTATCAAGTCAAGAGAGAAAATAAAAATAAGTTTATGGAAGTACTGGATAAGAAAAAAGATACGGCGCTGGATGAACTTGATAGATAAAACGAGTCCGCCCCTTCCGGGGCGGCACGCAAAAATTCAATAGGAAATCTTTTTTTTATGAGAATTTTTAATGAGATGCCGAGCCAATAATACTCTTATAGTGATGCGAGTTTATAGCACTCGGGCTACTAATGGGACTTTACACCCAATTGTTATCCATTATAAATTATACGAAACTCCTAAATGCAGTAAAGTAGTAGAAAGCGAACTTGTGCTTCCTTCATATTCATGAGCTAAAACGTGAGGTGTAGAACCATCAACTGAATTTTCGAGACCTAACTCAAAAGCTGCATTTATTGTAAGAGGAGCAGAAACTTTATAACTAAGACCTGCTGTAATATGATTTTCTACAATCGCGGGGAAGACAGAGAATATTGTAGATGAAGGGACAGGATTAGCACCATTAGCAAAACCGGCTCTTAATTTTAATTCAGGAGTGGCATTATATTCCACACCAACTTTTATCAAAAGTGAATTTTCCCAATTCATAGGGAAATCTACATTCATTGATGATGAACCGAGCATCTTATTTATATTTGCATTACTTCCATTCGATAATTTCAGAGACATTTTATCGAATGCATCGGCCCAATTAAGATACTCAAAATCAGCAGCTACCATAAAATCATTATTTGTTTTATAGGAGATACCGAAACCGAATGATTGTGGGAAAGCAAGTTCAGCTTCCATGTCGTATGTTGCAGCTGCACCTTTAGTAAGATCGATACCCATCTGAGTAAACTGTCCCATGATGGCACCCTGTGCCTGTTGCTGAGTTGATCCCGGATTCTGCATCATATAACCCATAACTGCTTTACCGAAGCCATCCATTAATTGTGCAGTCATATCCATTTCTGCTTTCCCTTTTTTATAGGTAAGCGAAATTGGTGAAGAATAATTTAATCCGATTGAGAGATTTTCATTCACTTTATAAGCGAAACCGATTTTGCCATTGAAACCTAGAGCTGTAAGATCACTCATTTTTGCATAAGCTGTAACTTCATCATAACCGAATCCACCCATTTGTGGAGGAGCAGAGAACATTTGACCGAAAGTCATTCCCGGCATTGCCATCCCATTCATTATCGAGGTCTTTAATGAATAAGGCATGGAAAATTCGAGAGTTGAATAAACTAGATGAAGAGAAGCACCTACTGAAATATTTTCTGATACTTTATATGCTGCTGTAAGACCACCCTGCATAAGAGCAATCTGTGAATGATATTCTTGAGGAACGAGTTGTCCGGTATTCATATCACGAAATAGATTATGGTTTAATTTGAAATCAGCACCCATACCACCATATGTAAAAAATCCAATTCCCCAAGTGAAATTGCTATCTTCATATTTGTTAACATAGCTTAATGAAGGCATTGGAAAAACATTATCGTCTCCATCAGCGTCATTAATTGAATTTTTGAAATGAACTTTTGGGAACATTAAAGATAGATTCACATCAATAGCAGAACTATTAAGAAAAGAGATTCCCGCCGGATTAGTCATCATTAAATTATTGTTATCGAAAACGCCGATAGATGTGCCACCTCTACCAATAGATTTGGCATTTAAATCAATTAAACGAGTACCGCTCTGAGCATTTGTAATAGTAACAAAGAGAATAAAAATAATTGCAGATTTGAATATGAGTTTCATTGAAACCCTCCAAAATTAATAAATTTTTAGTTAGGATAAAAATGTCTTAATAACCACTTCTAAAAATAATTAATTATCTGCAATTAATGAAATGAAATTAAATTTTATTCTATTTAAGGACGTGATATCAGTTTTGAATGAACAACCTGACGGTCACTTTTCTTGATTGTATAAATCGAATATGGTTCACTTCTATCCCAAGCAATTCCTTGTCCGGTATTGTTTATAGGGACTGTTTCTACAAGTTCAAGAACAGAACCCATTTCGGGGAGTTTAAGTGCATACAATTCGGGATTATCATGCCCGGTACAATAAAGAAGCCCATCGGGACCCCAAGAACCACCGGAATTACTCATAATACCAAATTTTTTAAGAACTTCCTCAGGGAAAACCCAGGACTCAAGCATCTGCCATTGATCATTAAATTGAACTACGGTAGTCCACCTTACATCAGTTTTTGCTTCTTCTTTCCATTTATCATAATGAGCAAAAGCAGCCCACCAAGAATCCTTATATCTATCAATCCAAGTGCAGGAACCCCAACTAATACCTAAGCTCCTTGAATCGAGATGAGTAAGAGTTTTGACATCCCAAATTTCGATGGAGCTTGTCATTGGTATTCCTGGGTAATTGGAATGAGCACAATAAAGTTTCCCTTTGTAAATCAATCCACTATCGAGATGGATTATTTTACCGGTTGAATCTTGCTCCCATCTCTTAATTAATTTACCGGAGATCTTCTCATATTTACCAATTTCTTGAGAGCCAATTACATAAATAAAGTTTTTATCTACTGCTACACCTTGACGAGCTTCAGGCATATCAAAGACTTTGATTTCCTTAAATTCCCTATTGCCATTAATTATAAACCCGGCAGTAAGAAATATTGTGATTACAGAAAGAGAAACAATAATTACTTTTTTCATTTTATAAATCCTTTAATTAAAAATTATTCTGTCGGTTTAACATTCCAAACTGTTAAGGCAAGAAGCATTGACAAAACAGAAGCACCAATCCAGAAATAAAATGCATTACTAAAATTATAAACAGCATGAGAGCCAACCATAATTTTACT
>Ga0172380_10004468_pt1 | contig 17942 bp, 29 predicted proteins | sample Leawe162metaG_FD_119747 | JGI IMG/M metagenome (GOLD analysis project Ga0172380, IMG submission 119747) | Leachate microbial communities from a municipal landfill in Southern Ontario, Canada - Leachate well 162 metaG | ecosystem: Engineered > Solid waste > Landfill > Unclassified | place... | reverse complement strand
TCGGTAAAAGTATCAAGCTGCCAATAACGGATGCCTTTAACTCTTCAAGCTGCTCCATAGTGTCCTGCAACATGATTTGCCTTTCGTTGTGTTTGTCGGCTTCAATGGACATCAGTCCACGAATCTTCACGTTCTCCGCTCGCAGGTCTTTCAGTTCGGTGGCAATCGTGTCCAAAAATCCAACTGGGTCAGCACTCGCCAGTAAGTTCCCTCCGTTTATCATGTCGGCAAGTCTTCCGAATGCTGCATCAATCTTTGCCTGCTTACCTTTCATGCTTCCCATTTTGCCTCCAATATTTGAAAAATCGCATAACCAGCGGGTCAAGCGGACGGCAAAAACGCAATCGTTATGGCGTATCAGCCCTTAATGCCTCCTCGACCGAATCAGCCGCATACCCAAAATCAGAGTTGCGCATTTGTGTCCAAGGAAAACGTCATACTTCTCATAGAGCCTTGAATCCTTCTTCTCCATAAGCGATTGATAGGCCACAGTTGAGGCGATGCTGGTTCTCTGCCAGCATACCAGCCAGTTCGATCTGACAGAGGGTTGTCTGTGCGTTGATGTATGCTGCTGTTTGCTCGGGTGTCATGGATAAGTTCCTTTTATTTAAAGAAGTGTTGTGTTCTTGCTTCTTTCTTGGAGCCAATTGGAGATGTTCTCTTGGCCAGAGGCGTAGGCTTCCTTGGAGAGTTCGGAACCGGTGACTATGAGTTTCTCTTCAAGGCCTGCGATGAGGGATGAAGCACTGCCTGCGAATGGATCAGCGAGTCGCGTGTTCGGGTAGGCTACGCGGGAGATGAGTTCCCGGAGAAGCTTGATTGGCTTCTGTGCTTGGTGGACTTTATCTACAGAGGATACGCGGTCACATTCGATCCAGTCGAGTTGGCCCGGACGTAGGATGCGGGAGTCGATACGTCTGGCGTAGAGGAATGTTTCGTAGCTGGATGCTGGCCAGTGCAAAGGTGCGTTGCAAAGGGCGGTGCCTGCGGTGCGTTTGATCCAGAGCATGGGGCGGATGAAGCAGTCCCAACCGGCCGAGATGAACATCTGACGGACGGTGTAGAAATGTTCTGGGCAGGTGAAGATGTAAGCATGGGCGCTTTTCTTGCAGAAGCGGATAGACTGTTCTGCAAGGTGTTTGTATAAGATGAGGGCTTTCTCTGCTTCATCGTTGTACTCAAAGCCGGTGTTGTGTTCGATGTTGCTGAAGATGTCCATGCCGTAGGGAGGGTCGGTTAGTAAAAGGTCGATGCTTTCATCTTCGAGGGTAGGCATGAAGCTGAGAGCGTCTTGGTTTTTGTAAGAGATAGGGAGGCTGGTTTTGGAGATAGTCTCTTCGTATTTGGTTAGGTTATCGGCGCGAGTGGCTACCTTTTCGAGAGCAGCTACGGCTTTCTTGATGTCACTTTTTGTCTTGGCAGTTGAGAGTTCCGGGAAGAGCTTGATTGCTTCGGCGAGTCTGATGTCTTCGATTACAGAGGCAGATGACTTGCCGACGATGTCAGCTGTTTTGGCCACAGTCCAGCCGCCTTTGATACCCTGGCAGGTTTCGCCGTAGATAGCTTGCTTGAGGCGGTGGAGTTCATCTACTGCGAGGACTTCCTCAGCAGGGGTGAAGGCTTTTCTCTGGACGTTTTCCTCCACCTCGAGTTCGCGCATGAGGAGAGGATCGATGGTGTCCTTGAAGACGATACCGACTTGGCGTTCGGCAAGGAGACAGGCGGCGAGGCGACGTCCACCGGCTATGAGTTCGTAATCTCTGTTGACGACTACGGGTTGGAGCTGGCCGTATTTGTTCAGGCTTTCCACGAGGTCATTGATCTTGCCGAGGTCTTTTCTGAAACGGTCCAGACCTTCCTTGACCTTGATCTCTTTGGGGTCGATGTACTGGAAGCCTTCGGTGTGGGTAGGGCTGGTGGTCTGGTCAAGAGTCATTGGGTAATCTCCATCTGGGAAGCTTTGATTTCACGGAATTGTTTCTGGGTTATTTTGAGAAGCTTGCAGAGTTGCTTTTCATCCTCGGAGAGTGGAGGGAGTCTGGTTGAGGATGCTTCCTTGATAGCTTTGTTCTGTTCCTTTTCAAGGAAGTCCTGAGCACGGGCGGCGCGGTAGGCCTGGACGAATGATTGCTGCTCTTCCTGGGTGAGGTTAAGGAAGTTAGTTCGCATTTGTTCAAGTTTCATCTTGTGTCCTTTTTAGCTGGAAGATGGATAGAAAGAAAGGGTAGTTGCCAGGTTTTAAGTGACGACTACCCTTTTTTCTTCTAACAGGGCGTAGCCCTTTCTGGTTTAGGCCGCGACGAGACGCTTGATTTCGTTCGAGACCTGGCCGTTGTATTCACGGCTGGAGACGGTTGCGATGACTTCTTTTCCGACCCATTCGGAGTTGGCGATGGACTCAGCAATCTCCTGAGGAGTGTTGAGGTTGACGCCGAACTCTTCAGCAAAGCGTTTGATCTGATTGATCTTGGATTGGCGCTTGGTCATCTTGCCGTTGGTGGTGCGGAGGTTCTCATCACCAGGGCGCGGGAACCAGTTGGTGAAGACCAGGCTGGTGCCGTCGACAGGAGTTTCCTCGTCGTTCATAACTGCGCCGTCGTTGTTGTTGAAGGTGACAGTCCAGTTGAGGGCAGCTTTTTCCGGGTCGATCGAGACTGCGGTGATGGTGCCGTTGTAGACGTCGTTCGGAATCAGGGGTTCGTTGATGGCTTCGTCGTCGAGGTTGAAGTCGGTGTTGAAGGTGTTGTTCTCAGTCATTGTGTGTCTCCTTTTTCCTCTTAGAGAGGGTGGGTTATGAGGCTGGTGCCTCGGTTGTCTTTGCTGGTCTTTGAATTAGGCTCAGCAAAGTGTATCAATTTTTGATATTTCTGGTTGTTACCCGGCTTTCCTGACATGCTCCATGATAGCGGAGTAGTTGTTTTCTACGAACTCAGGGATGATGCGTTCCCTTCCAGAGATGCGCGAGCGTGCGCGGTAGTAACCTTTGGGACAGGTCTGGAGGAGAAATTGGGTAATGCTCTGGCCGGGCTTGCCAGCTTCTGCTTTGGTTGTGCTGGTTTTGATTGTAGAGTAGTAGACCTCGTCGAAGTACCCTGGGAGTTTGGTCGTCAGGGCGCCGGGGAGAAGAGGGCCGACGTCGATGATAGCTCCGGTCTTGTCGTCTTTTACAGTTTCAACATGAGCGTTGACGACTACGTTGCAGTTCATGCCGATGATCTGGCGGAGGCGTCCTTCCATTAGGTTGCGGACGAGAGAGTAGTGGATGTTCCAAACAGGGCCTTGGGTGTCGCTGCGCTGAGGGTTGAGCTGGAGAGCGCGTTCCATAGCCAGGTCGGACATGGTGGTAGTTGAGTCCACGATGACTGTTTTGTATTTGCCGGCGAGGACATCGGCTTGTAGTTGGATAAGATCCTTTTCAAACTTCACCCAGCCGACAGGTGCAACTCCTTGACCTTTGGTTGTTTGCTGCCCTGCAAGGAAGGTTTCATAGTCAAAATCCTTTCCACGGTAGGAGAGCATCCCGTTGTCGAAGTCGAGGACGAATCCTGGGGTTGGGAAGGAAGAGGCGAACTCGCTCTTGCCAGTCCCTGGCTGACCTATGACTAGGCATTTGAGAAACTCTGTCTCAGGTTTTAGATCTTTTGCACTTGGCATTTTCTGTCCTTTTCTTTTGGAAGAGGTTTCTAGTGTGTCTTCCTTCATCCCAACCAGCAGAGGAGTTCTCTTTCGGTTAGGGGCTGGTCTTTCTTGACTGCTGTGATGTCCTGGTAGACAGGGATTTGGTTCTCATAGCAGTAGAGGATTTCTTCCCTTGTGCCGGCTGAGCCTCGCCAGTTAGGGACTGGAATCAGGGCGTCGCAGCGGCTGAGCATTTCGAGGGTTCCGGATAGGAAGTGCTGGTCATCAGCGAGTCCGTCAAAGAATGCTGTGTTGGTGTGCGGGCAGAATGCAACGTGGCCGTTTTCCCAGATCTGCATTGCGATAGCCTCAGCGTTGTGTATGTTCCTTTTAATCTGGTGAATGGTTGGTGCTCGGTAAGGGCCGGCGATGTAGAAGACCTTCATCTTTAGTCCTCTTTCTCTACGTTCCAGGGTTTGAAGATAAAGCCGCTGGTGTTGAGGTTGAATAGGTCGTTGGCCTGGTCGCAGAGGATGGAGTAGGAACACTGGCCGTATTGGTAACAGTTGTCTTGACGCATTGGCCAGGTGTTCTTTGTCATGTCCTCAGCGATCTGGTTGGCCGTTGAGAGGAAGCTGGTTCGCCAGTTCTGGTAGTCTTTCTTTGTGAAGATCTGAGGGTGGCGGAGGAAAGCTTGGGTTGCTTTGCCGTAGCCACCGTCCTTTGTCTTGCGGCAGGAGAGACTGGCGAAAGAGATAAGGACACCTTCGGGCTTGGTGGAGAAGGCTTCGCCGGATACCCAGGAGTAGCCCTGGATTTGAGCTGAGCGGTTGAGCCGAGTCGCCTGGAGGCTGGGCTGGGCAGATGTGCTTTTGTGTTCCATCAGCCAGGTCATGCCATTGAGCTTGACTCGGAGGTCAATCTTGCCTGTGAAGAAGACGGAATCAAGGAGGTGTGGGAACCTCTCTCTTTCTTCTTCAGAGAGGGCGAGAGGTTGACGGAAGACCTGTTCAGTCTGGATGATGTCGAGCATACCTTTGTCGAGGTTGTAGAACTCGAGGTAGGAGATGAAGAGTTTAGCGCATTCTTCAAAGGTACGGTAGTCATCGAGGAAGAGTTGGTGTGCGGTTTCCTTGTTCCATTCTTCCTGGGCTTTTGTCATAGCAGCGTGGATGGCAAGACCGTCTTCTTTCCAGCCGTGTTCCTGGATGTGACGGTAGTAGCCTTCGAGAAAGCCATGCCAGGTTGTGCCGAAACGAAGGGCGGTAGAGCCGCGTTCAGGCTGGAGTCCGAGAATGTGCTGGTAGAAGAATTTGCGCGGGCAGGTGTCGTAAGTGCTGCGCTTGGTGTTGTCCAGGCAGAAGTCGGAAAGACTTAGGCAGGATTTGCAGGAGTTGGTCATTAGGTTGTGCTCCTTTTAAGCGGAGGGTTTTTTAGCAGAGCCTTTTTTATCGTCATGCTCAGGACGGCCTCTGGTCTGTGAGGAGGTGGGCGACTCAGGCCAGAGTGTTTCCTTTCTTACAACTTGATGCCGAGCTTGGCGAGGAGAGCGTTGGCAGCAGCCTGCTCTTCGGCCGACATGCTGGAGACCTTCTCAGCGATGTCCTTCTTGGTGACCTTGGGAGCTGCAGGGGCGCGAACAGACCAGTCGCCGGAGGCCAGACCTTCGTGGACTTTGGTGATAGCGTCGATGGCATCCTGGCCGGACTTGCCTGCAGCCGCGTCGCCGAGTTTCTGGCTGAGGCCGTAGACGCCGAGCTTGTTCTGGATGTCGGCGGAGAGGGTGGAGAAGTCGAAGGTCAGGGTGGCGCCGGTCTCTTTTTCAGAGATGGTGAGGATGTTGCCTTCGATTTCCTTGGTGAGCTTGCGAGGACGGCTGGGGGCATCGACTTCGGCTTTGGTAGCGTTCTCTTGATCGATGATCTCTTGCTTGGCCATTGTTTCTTCTCCTTTGGAGGGTTGGGGTTATTGCAGCAAAGAGCTGCACTTCTCATTAAGGGAGATTCGTATGAGGTCTCCCAGGGTGACACGGCGTCCGAGGATCTTGGAGAGGAGCATGGCACAGGTTTTGTATTTCATATGCTCCTCTTCGGAGACTTTGGTTTGGATGTTTACCTGGTTCATGTCAGCCTCTCTTTTTTCTTTTCGGTTCATCGTTGATGTAGGGGCATGATTACATGGTTTGGTTCAGTAGGTCAAGAAAAATTTTCCATTTCTGTGTTTTTTCTTTTCTCTTCTGAGCGTGTCAATTTTTGATATTTCTGGTTGGGTTTCCTTTCTTAGTAAAGGACGCGGATAGCTACGCAGGAGACAGGGATCTTGTTGATGGTTCTGAGTTTTTCGTGCTTTACTTCGAGGAGCTTGCCGATTGGGGTGTTGATAGGGTGGTGTCGGTCTTCCCACTGGGAAGTTCGTAAGCTGTGCGGGACTTTACCAGCGCCGACTTTAAAGGGTGTGAGGTCATCACCACAGACGATGTATGCACCTACCATGTTCTTTGGTTCCTTGGTGTGGATGTCGAGAGCTTCCTGGAGGTCGAGGATTCGGTAGTGGTCTTTCTCGCTGGGCTTGTATTTTAATAGGAAAGGAGAGCGTTTGTCTTCGTAGAGGGCGGTTGTGTGGCGGAGGATTATTCCTTCGTAACCTTGGTCGGTGTAGGTTGAGAGGTAGTTGAGCCAGAGGTCTGGGGCGCATTGACTGGTTTCGACTCTTTTGATAATTGGGTGGTTGGAAGGGATGAATTCTTGTACCTGAACAAGGCGTTGGTACTGGAAGAGGTTAGGGTCTTGGTGGTCGAAGATGTGGAGTTGGATTTTCTCAGCATCAGGGTGAGGGTTCTGGCGGCGAGAGACGATAGAGTGGATTTCTTCTCTGGGCATGCCGTGGAGGTAGAGTTCGCCATCCCAAGGGACTTGAGGGCCGTATTCCTTGGTGAGGGCGGAGATTGCTGCGTTGATGTGCGGGATGCAAGGGAATTCATTGCCGTAAGAGGAGATGAGGACAGGGTAGTTCCTGAACCAGTCAACGCGACAGCGTTCGCCGTTGAGTTTAGGCTGGGCGAAGAAGAGCTGTCCGAGTTTGGAGAGCTTGGGGGTGGTGATAGGGTGAGCGAGCATGACGCCTTCGCGCTTGGGGAATGGACTTGACATGGTTTATCCTCTTGATGTGATAAGGGTTGGTTTTCTCGTGACTGGCCGGGCGGATAGTCTGAAGGTTAGTCTTTCCTCAGGAGGAAGGCTGCCCTGCTGAGTGCCGACGTCTTTCAGGAGCTTTTGCGCTTGTTTCTGAGTCATGTCACCTTCGATTGTTACTAAGAAATGATGTTTCATTCTGTCTCCTTTTCGTTCATGTCAGTTATCTCTGAGATAACCTCGAAGACTGTTCTTGATTCTAGTTCACAGGGGAGGTCTATTGAGCCAGAGAATAGCTGCCTGTAGCCACCGGCATGTGAGCCTGTGTAGAGGATGGCTAGCCAGGGTGGGTTCCCTGGGCGCATGGAGACCCTGACGACGTAATATGTCCAGAGTTTAAGGTTGTGTTCGTGGTAGGGTTTCATTTTTACTCCTCTTTCTTTTTTCTTTTTTAGTCTTCGTTGTTGTGGAGTAGGTTGTTGATGGTGTTTTCCCAGTTTTTGTAGCGGATTAGAGCTGCTTCGTGGTCTTGGTATCTGCTGCAGAGTTTGCCTTCAAGGATTACCCAAGGGCAGAATTGGCAGTTGTTATTGAGTTCTTTGTTTTCTCCTTTTTTTTGTTGGTATATGCTGTTGTTGGTGATGCAGAAGATGCAGTTACCAGCTAGGAATCTGGCTTTTGCAGATGACCAGGATAGGTCTTGGTTTATAGCGTATTCGCGGAGATTGGTTGCGCTGGTGATAGAGTTGAGGATTTGTCTGAGTTCCTCTCTGGTTATCTTGTGGGTTCTTAGGTAGAGTGTGACTCTTTCTCTCTCAGTCATTGTTCTTTCCTTTCTTTCTGGTTAGATGATGGGTTTGACCAAGCTGAGGGCGATAGAAATCAGGGTTGTTGAGAGGATTTTATCTACCTCGGTTGGGTGTGTGAGTCTGGTATGAGCAACGAAGGCAGCGGAGGCATCTCCGATAGTGGGTTCTTGAAAGACCTGGCTGCAGTTCGGGCAGGTGATCTGGTAGAGGCTCATTTGAATAGGCTCCTTTCAGGGAGGGTAAGAGTTGTTTCGAGGATGCTGGCGGCTTCATCAGCTGAGAGACCGTCTTTAGCCATTAGGCGTAGGATGCGATCGCGGTCAGGGTCGTAGTCCAGTCGGACCTTGGTTAGGGTGCCGTCTTCGGATTTGTGATAGCCGGTGAATGGGGCGATTTCTTTCTGGAGGCGTATCCACCAGCGGCCGTCACGAAAGACCTGGGTGATGGTTACGCTCTCGGATTCGATAGGGAAGTCTCGAGTGTAGAGGAGTTTGACTCTGGCGAATTTCTTCATCCAGGCTGTGGAGTCCTTTTTGTTCTCGGTCGGGACAAAGAGTTCCTCTCCAGGTGGGAGGGACATAGCCTGGTCGAACCATTTGTTCTCTAAAAGGGTGTTGGGGATTATCTTAGGCATCTTCTTCTCTTTCTCTCCCTGGGCAGGGAGGACAGGAGTGTTTGTGTTTTAAGATGAGGAGGAGGGTTAGGAGTTCCTTCGGCCAGGTTTGGAGGTTCTGGAAACAGTTTGTGCAAGTCTGGAGATTGCGTTTTGTTTTGATAGTTGGGAGGTCTGGAGAGAGCTTCCAGGCTCTGGTTTGCTGGAGGAAGTGCGCGCCTTTGAGTTCTCTGGGTGACATTAGGTAGAGGTTGATTGTGGTCTCTCCGCATAGGGTGCAGGTACAGGTGGCCTGGAGATTGTAAGGGTGGAGTTTGGATGTAGCCTTGGAGAGGTTCTTTTGCCTCTTTTCCTCGGCGCGTTTTTCCTGATCGACGTCGGGTTCTTTCAGGCCGAGGATGGAGAACAGAGCGCGGGCTGTTTCTTTTTCCTCTTCAGAGAGGAGGGCGTATTTGCTGGCTGAGATCATTCCATCTCTCCTTTTTCTTCCTCTTCTTCTTCCTGGCTGGCGGAAAGGATTGTGGTTATTTCTTCCTCGGAGTAGCCGTCAGCTTGCATGAGGTTTCTGATGCGTTGGTCTTCTTGGGTTGTTTTCTCTCTAGGGAGAAGATGGGAAAGGGTTAGGAGTTCGATGCCTGCAGCGGCGCGTTTGAAGATAGCTTTTTCCTTCCCAAGTCGAGGCTTGGAGATGGTTACTGTTGGTAGACCTTCTTCAGAAGTGCGGCTGATCTGAAGGTTGGAGCGGGTGTCAGGGTTGCGCTTGTCATAAGCTGTGCGTTCGCGATAGAGGGAGATTCGGATGTAGTTTTGTTCTTTGTGGTCATCACAAGGGATGTGGATGCTTTCCCCTGGGGAGAGTTGTAGTGCCTGGTCGAAGAGGGCGCGGATTTCTTGGAGTGTCATTTTCTCTCCTTTTTCTTTCTTTTTTCCTGGTTAGAAGGAGCAGGTAGCGGCGATTGCGAAAGCTGTGAGGATGATGGTTGGGAGGAGGATTTTGGTTAGCACTTTTCTTTCCCTTCTCTCTGCTCGGAGAGTTGTTTAGAGAAGAGGGTGAGTTGCTCCCAGTCACGGTTGAGGGTTTCAAGCTGGGTGATGAATTCTGAGCTGGTGCAGGTGAGGAAGAGGTCGGACCAGGTCTTTTCAGTTACTGAGTTGAAGAGACTGGCGAGAGTGCTCTTCTGGTGCTTCATGACCCAGAAGGTATAACTCTGAGCTGGCTTGTCTCTGTGTTCAAAGTGGGTGTAAAGGCTGGTGATGTGAATTTCATGCCTGGGGATAGCGGGCGCGGTTTTAGCCAGGTGGTTGAAGATCGTCTTGGCTGTGATTCTCTTCTTCTCTCTATCTTGCATTCTTCCCTCCTTTTTTCTCTTCTGCTGGTTGGTTGATAGTTTTTGTGGTAAGTTAGTTTCTGTGGTATCTTCCTTCATCCCAACTTTTGAGTTAGGGCAAATCATCAATTTTTGATGTTTCTGGTCTTTTGAAGAAGGTGAAGAGGACTTCTTCTGCGCCTTCGAGCAGGTAGAGCTGGCCTTTAAGCTTGACTGCGAGGAGTCTGCTGGTTGGGATGGTTCTGTAACCTTTCTTCTGCATATCCCAGACTGTGAGGTTTCTGAGATAAGATTGGTTAGGGTGTTTGCCCTTCAGGTCTTTCTTGACTCCAAGCCTGCAGAGCATCTTTCTAATCTCCCCATTCTCCTTGATGAAGATAGCAGAGAAGATTTTATCCCCTGCGTGGATGCGGATAAAGTCAGGAGAGGAAGGGCGATTGAGCCTTTTTTCTTTCTCTCTAGAGGGTTCTCTGGAGAGTTCTTGTGTAGTTTCCTTCATCCCACGGCTCCTTTCTTTTTAGACAGAAATATAGGAGAAGCGTTTCTCGATCCAGGATTTGAGGTAGTAGTTACTAGTGCCTTTGAGAAAGGCAGGGAGTTTCGCCCCGGAGGTAGTCGCCATCCTCTGAAGGGAAGTAGAGGTGGCAGAGAGTGTGGGCGGTGTTGATAGAACAGATCGGGCCGTTGAACCTTCTTGCTTCCTCAGCCCTTTCTTCTCTGCACGAGCGCAGATCCTGGTCTCTTTTGATAGCTATCTTTTGCACTTCTTTTCTCCTTTCTTCAAGAGTTTTTTCAAGAGTGCTTCGGGTGTATCTTCCTTCATCCCACTGCTAAAGGCCGAGTTTCCTGTCCTCTTTCAGCCCATCGTGGTAGTCTTCCATTGCTGCCTCTCTTTGGTCAGCTTGATCTTCTCCCCAGGATTGGAGGTCTTCCCTGGCATTGATGGTTAGGTCGACTTGGAAGTCTGCGGAGGAGAGCCAGTTTCCCTCGGCCTTCCTCAGCTCTTTTGCATTCCGAAGGCAGGTGGTGGTAAAAAGGACTCTTTCCTTGTCAGAGGAGAGGAGGTTGAGGCTGGCGAGGAACCACTCAGAGACTCGTTCTCCAGGCTCCATTCTGCAGGTTCATCTTCAGGGATGCCCTGGATTTCGATGTCAGCCAGAATCTCCTCTTGCACCTTCTCCAGGAGGTTGAGTTCTGAAAGGGTGAAGGTGAAGGCTTCAGGGAAGACCTTCTCAATATCTTCGCAGTAAGTTCTCGGGAACATTTTCTCTCCTTTCTTTCTTTCTTTCTTAGAGGTTTTTGATCTGGCTGGCAGAGTTGGCAGAGTTGGCAGAGTTGGCAGAGTGCTCTCCTTCATCCCATCTCTTTAAGAGACTGGTGAGAGCAGCAATAGCCTGGTTGAGTTCAAATCTGTTCTTCCTCCCAACCCTTGGAGAGAGCCTCTCCCTGTGCTCTAGGAGATTCCTCAGGGTGAATTCTAGAACTTCTCTGTCTGTAATCATCTTTCTCTCCTTTCTGGATAGGTTGGTGCTGCCTCAGGTATTCCAGGTGCTTCAAGTGCTTCAAGTATTCCAGGTGCATCGAGTGTACCTTCCTTCCTCCCACAGACCAGATTAGGCCTGAGGAAGAGAGGAGATAGCTTTTTTGACCTAGAAACATGGTATCATGATTTCGTTCAGTTTCTCAATAGATAAATCGAAGGGTTGTAACAAAAAAACCCAGCGTGTAACTTTGTAACAAATGTATAGTGTATAGTGTATATTCCGGGTGAAGGGCGACCAAAAATGTTGATGAGGTTAGCTCTTTCTAGCACTGTGATAGCTAAATGGTAGAATGGGCCAGGGGAAAGTATCAATAATTGATATTTCTGGTTGGGAGAGGTGAATAGCTGAGGAGGCGGTGACTCTGGCTCTGAGAGGAGGATGGGAGGGAAGAGGGTGAGTGTTACGGCTGGGTGGGAAAGGGTAACACTTCTGGGTGGAAAGGTGCTAAGGTGGTGTTACGAAAGAAGTCAGTTGTGTTACTAGCTGAGTTGATAGTCAGTTAAAAAAAAAAAAAAAAAAAAAATACTACTACCCTCTCCCCTATCCTAATCAACAGCTGATGAGGTTCTGCTCTAGAGGCTAGGGTGTATAGCGAACTTTGTTACACTTCCTGGGCTAGCAGAAGCCAGAAATATCAATTATTGACACCCTCAGCTGGCCTAGGAAAGCTAACCTCATCAACGGTACGACCCCCCCCAACATGGCAAATATACACTATACACTATACATTTGTTACATTGTAACACTCTGCCTCTTTTGTAACAACTCTGGAAAAGCAGGGTAGAATGGTTGGCTTTGGTTGGGTTGGGTTGGCGTGGTTGGGTTGGCGGGAATGGCCGTGATTGCGTCGAGGATGCCCCACAATCGACGAACGGCACGCCGTCCATGCATTGTCAACGGTACGCCGGGAATGCATTGTAGGGCAAATTTGGAAACATTCAAAAAACCGCATATCCCCACCTCTTCCTGACCTCATCAAAAATTGATATTTCTGCCTTCTCCTCTCCCGCCAGAAGAAAAAGCCCCGATCTTTTCAGACCAGGGCTTCTCTTCCCTCTCTGGGATCAAAGGCTCAGAGATCCATAATCATGTCAAAGATACTCTGCATATCATCCCGCCGTTCCTGGATCGCACCGGGGCTGGCACCGGCCAGGATCATATACCGAATCTCTTCCTGCGCCATTTTCAGCCCCGGCATCAGGGCCATCTTAGCCAGCTCTTTCTCTTCCTCATTCAGCGTTCTTCCACCGTCACCGTATTCAAGTCCTTCGCAGAGTTCTTCAATCCGCTGCACCATAAAACGCAGGGAGTGAACCAGCCTGGTCGAAGGATTTTCTTCTCTGCAGGTCTTCTGAGTTTTCATCTTTCTGTCTCCTTTTTAGTCAGGGTTTTTTTCTTCTCTTCTCTTCTCTCAAAAGGTGTCCGACTCTTAACTAAAGCCCTCTCAGGTTAAAACTACTTCATCAATCCTAACTTCCGCATCAAGGCAATCTCAACCTCAGAAAGCCCACCCTGTGCAACCAGGCTCGCAGCTTTCTTCTGGACAGATTCTTTCCCCTCGCTACCTGCCTTCGAAGGCTTGTTCCAGCTACCCGCGGCGATATGCTCCCAGGTCTCCAGAAGCATCGCTCTTCTCTGCGCATCCGTCGTGATCTCTTGCATCTCTTTACTCATCGCGAGGCTATCCGAGAGCTTCTGCTTCAGCCCATGATTCCTCGCAGATTTATTAATCTGCTCAGTCAAAACCGACAGATCAAAAACCAACGCCTTCTCATCCTTGAAAGAGAACTGAATTTCAGACGAAGAAGGAAACGAACAGGTAACAGTTCTCTTCTCAGAAGGTGTCAAAGCCTCTTTCCCGGCCTTATCCAGACCTGCAAAAGAGAACTCCCGGAAAGTAGGTTTCTTCTCTTCAGTCGCCTCGGTAGCATTGGTCTCAACTTTAACCTCAATAATCTTTTCACTCATGGCCGATCTCCTTTTTAGGTATATAATCCCTAGAGAAGAGAGGGCCTTAGTCAAGAGCCGGACTCGGTATCCATCCGATACGTCTGCCTTGGTGCCAGCACTCTACCAAAGAGCGCGCCAATTCAGAAAGATTGTCAAAGATCAGGGGTTGGACATCGCGTGATGGGGGGGGACAATCCCGCCTGAGTGCCGCCGCTCTTCCAGGTGACAAAAGTATACCTCAACCAATCATTTTGTCAACTCTGGACCCCTTTCACCAAAAAGGAGGTGGGGGGTACCAGCCCCAGGTGGTGGTGGGGAGAAGAATGAAGACCTTCACTTTCTACTCAGGACAAAATTTTTGAACCACCAAGCTAGATGATACAATAACTAAGGGTGAGAAGGAAGCAGCTTGAAATGTCAATTATTGATATTTCTGGTCTCTTCAACAGGCTGGTTGGGAGGAAGGATAGCACACTCGGGCAGTCTCTTCTCTCTCAGACTACAACAGGTTGATTGGAGGAAAAAAGAAGAAAAGAAGGAGTCTGATGCACCCTCCTTCATCCCAACCTCTTCTCAGCTAAAGGCGGCGCAGGGCAGATCTGTCGAGGCTAGACCAAGATGCTTAAAGGAAACAAAATAGCAAACTTTAAAAAACCTCTTGACAACTGAAAGGGATGATGGGATTGTTAAGGAAAGGATTGAAGAACCCTAACCCCAAGAGGAGGAGACTAAAGTGTCTGGTTCAGACTTCACCTTCTGCAAAGGTAATTGCAATATCTGCATAGAACTCCAGAGAGACAGAGCAACCTTCAATCTCTCCTGCAGGCAGGGGAAAGAAGTTGATACATCTATCATCTCTCGAATCCGCCCACTCTCAGAAGGAAGGGAAAGATGCTGAAGCCAGTCCTTAAGGAAGATCTGACAAAGGATGACTATGAACTCAATCTCTCAGTCGATCCTGTCATCGAGCTTTCTGAAAAAGGATACTCTACTAAGGAAATAGCTTCCATCCTCAATAACTCTCCTGAGACGATAAAGAGACAGATAAAGGAAATCCAGCACAGACAAGGTGTCCTTCTTGAATACCGAGCTGTTCAGGGACTGCAGCTTACAGATATCCAGAGAAAACTCCTTGCTGCAATGACTGAGGAGAAAATAGCCGAGGCTCCTCTTCGCGACCTGGTTAACTCCTTCAAGGTTCTGAAGGACAAAGAACTAGTCATGGATGGAAAGCCTACCGAAATTCACGGCCTGGTTGGATATCTCATGCACCTGGAGAAAGAAGAAAACGGGGAGGTAGATATAACTCCTGATGAAGAATGGGAGGAAGGAGAACCACTTCCTGATCTCTGATCTCTGATCTCTCAGCTAAGAAGAAAGGAAGAGGATGACGCTTTCAGATAAACAACATGCATTCGCTAAAGACTTCGCCCGCCTTCTTTCTTTTCTGATAGAGAATGGTGTTAAGTTCACCCTTGGAGAAGGTCACAGGCCGCAGATTCTGCAGGATATTTATTTCTCTGAAGGCGTCAGCTGGACAAAGCATTCTCTGCATACACAGAAACTAGCCCACGACATCAACTTCTTCCTCGATGACCAGTACGTCGGGAACATGAAACCTGAGGAAGCAAAGAAACGCTTGCAATTCATCGGCGATTTCTGGACATCTCTCAGCCCGAACAACCGCTGGGGAGGTAATCACAACCCTAGACAACTCGACATCCCACACTTCGAGCGTCGACCATGAGGACTGTATCAGCTTTCGACCACCTTGGTTGCACTATCGACATCCCTTACCAGGATATCATAGTCTATCCTTATAAAAAAGCCAAGCTCCTAGCACCAAGATCATATGTCAATGCTCTTCCTGAAGTCCGGCTCGCAGTCTCTAATGGCTGCGGTACAGAAGGTTGGAAAGGAAAGCTGGTTCCAGATACAATCTGGTTCCTTAACATCACAGAGATCTGCCACATCCACGACTGGATGTACGCAATCGGCGAAACTCAAGAAGAAAAGGATGAGGCTGACAGAATCTTCCTAGCCAACCTTGACGCTTTGATAGATTCTGGTTCAATCCTCCTCAGGTTTCCACGCCGTCACAGAGCTTACAAATACTATCTCGCAGTAGCAATCGCCGGTGAGAAAGCTTACTGGCACAACAAAACCAGAAATATCAAAAATTGATATTTTAAACTGTCTCAACGGAGGATAACTAATGTCACTTAAAATCTCTCTGACGAACACACCTCCTTACAATTACATATCCACGATTGCTAATGCGACATACGCAGCATTGGCGGCATTCTTACTTGGTGATATTATTGAACCAGGTAATGGGTTTCAATACATCTGTACTGCAGCAGGTACTTCAGGGTCATCCCCACCGGCCTGGCCTGTGGTGTCCGGCGACACAGTCACAGATGGAACCGTGACTTGGACTTGTGAAGGTTCAGCTACAGAACCAATAACACTCAGTACCACCATTGATAATACATCTACCCCACCGGAAGTGGACAGTTCTATCCTAACCCTATACCTTGTAGCGACATCTTTCAGGTACAGTGCTATTGCTATTACTGTACTAAATGAAGAAGATGGGATGGATTGGAAACTCTCAGTCGATGCAGGTGTGACTTGGAAAGACAGTCTGGCTAGTGTTGATATTGCTGATATGAATGCACTCGCCAGTGATCAGATAACAGCATTGACAGTGAAACAACTTGTTGCTAATAACAAGACAGTTCAAACTAAAGTCTACATAATTCCGACCGTACAAGTTTCCTACACAGAATCACCTGTCTAGTCTGAAAGGGTAGATTAATGGATGCCTCTGGTAATAAAGAGATTATCTGGAGAGATGCATTAACTGGCACTACTAGCCTAGAAGATGCCTCAGGATCAGTCTCTTTAGGTAATGGTGATATCTGCATAGTGCCTATTGGAACTGGGGCAGCTAAATGCTTGATTTATTACTACCATGACTACAATACATTAGCAACATCATTACCAGCCAGAGTAAAATCAACAACTGCTGTTGGTGGATGGGTACAGCTTGATACACCAAGTTTCACCAGACCATTAACATATTCATCAGGATCAAATCTTTCAGCAACAGCAGTAGGAAAACATGTTATCGCTACTAGCTCTGCTAGTCAGACGATCGCACTCCCAGTGACAGGTCTTTCACCTGGTGACCAGATCTCTTTTGAATGTAAAGTCACCGCTGGTCTTTTGACTATTGATGCTGGCACCACCTACCTAATAGACGGATTGCGGCGACGTAGACTTTGGATGTCAGAAACTTGCACGTTAAGGTGGACCGGCACCGAGTGGACAAAGATTGCTGGCTTAAGTATCCCAATGCAGGTGTCGCTTACGCTCGACTCTGCCCAATCTTTAACAGCAGAGACATGGACACTAGCGTCTTTTAAAACAGTGGTTAAAGACACCGCTTCATTGGTATCTACTGCAGGTGCTTATTTTATGCCGATTAGAGAAGGTCTTTGGACTATATCTGCTAATCTCGAATTCACATCTGAAGCTGGTATTGACTTGATGTTCTCAACAAATGACAGCGTTCTTTTGGCTGATCAGATAGCAAGAGCAGGATTGAGGACATCTTCTGCTATCAATCTTACAGCAGAATATTCTGCAGACAGTACTGATTACATCCAGGCATATGTGTATTCAAGCACAGGTCAATCACTCATAAATGCTGCAAAATCGGATTGGCTAGTTGCGAGAGAAATCATAACTTGGTGATAGGAAAGAGGACTTAATGTCATATCTTATTTCTTCAACACCAGGATATTTATTTGCTTCAACTTCTGATTACATCATTGGTCAGTCTAGTTCCACTCCTCCAGATGGGGAGGTAAAATCTTTTGCAACAAACTGTGTGGTTGCAGCAACTGGGATTCACAATGCAGTTACAGCAATTAACGTGGAGTCGGAAGTTACATCTAACCTACAGAGCACTGCAAAAGTTTTAGTTAGTTTGTCGTCGAAGGCACCTACTGAGAGCACAATCAGTTCTAACTCTCTGTCAACCGTTGGTACAACATGCTATGTAGCTTCTGTCTCAGTAGTTGATATTGCCACAAAAGGTATAGTACAAACTGTATCAACTGTCAAAGAGTTTATCACATCTTGCAACATAGCAACTGTTTTATCAGAACTGTATAAAACTGTCGAGCAAGTATCGTCGATATCACTCAAAACTGCTATTTCAAGATTATATCTGAGTTCATCAAAAATTGATATTTCTGGTACGTTGGGTGCAGTATTAACAGAAGCTTATGATAGTATTCGTACATTAGTTACTATATTAACTACAAAGCTTGATAACTCTGTTACATCGAGCACAGTAATAACTGAAGCAGCCGAGTCCAATAGTGCCTCATTAGTCGCAGTAATCACAAATAGTAATAATATAATAGCAACAGCTTCTGATGTCGTCAGCAATTTTATAGCAATACCTGACCTAGAGGATATGGATATGGTAATCCCAGCAGTGGTAAATCTTTATATCAGAAAAGGTGCTGATTTCTCATTCACCTTTGATATCATGATAGATGAGACTGTGCTCGACCTGGCAGGTGCTACCATCCTGGCGCAATTGAGACGCTCAGCTTCAAGGACTGCACCTCTCCTGGTGGCTTTCTCAGCCTCGGCTAATCCAATCTCTCAGGAGATCACTCTATCACTAACAGAAGAGCAGACTGAACTTCTTCCTGCTGGGAATGCAGCCTATGATGTCCTGATCACCCAGGGTGGAGTCGACACTTACTACCTCGAAGGTGATGTTAAGATTTCTGACTCCGTAACAGTGGTGCCGGTATGAGGAAGATAACTGTTAGACCTCAGGAAACTAATGTTGTCACGCTCAGGATAAAGGGCATTGGTCCTCAAGGTCCGTCTGGCGATCCCGGCCCTGCTGGTCCCGATGG
>Ga0172380_10004467_pt1 | contig 17942 bp, 14 predicted proteins | sample Leawe162metaG_FD_119747 | JGI IMG/M metagenome (GOLD analysis project Ga0172380, IMG submission 119747) | Leachate microbial communities from a municipal landfill in Southern Ontario, Canada - Leachate well 162 metaG | ecosystem: Engineered > Solid waste > Landfill > Unclassified | place... | reverse complement strand
CTGGTCGGCGGCAAGCTTCATGTCACCCGCGTTGGCTATCAGCCGACAGCCATCGTATGGGACTGCGAGGACGAAACGGGAAAAATCTACCGGCTTTACGGTTCCGCCACCGCTGGCGGTCCCTGGCCGGTGTACCCGAACGTCGATGTCGGGCTGGCGCTGATGCGCTGGACGATGGGCGGCAAGGTCGGCCACGGCATAGCGATGGAAAGCAGCAGCATGGTCTACCGAACCAGGCACGGCAAGGCGGCAAAGCGCTCCATGCGGTAAGGGAGTAACTCTTGGGCAGTCGCTGCAATCGAAGATTGCAGCGACCTCTTTGGCGCTCCGATCCAACGCTATTTCTCCACCATGAAAGCACGGTGGAGAAACGGTCATTCCTTACACAATCGGCTTCAGATCGTACTGTGCCGTCATCCACTCGTTGGCTTCGACGCAGCCCTCCACAACCCGCGTCAACAGGCCGTCGCGGATCAGCTTTTCGACCGGAATGCCCTTCATCAGGCCGTATCCGCCGAAAATGTACGCGGCATCGGCGGTGACTTCATGCACCACTTGTCCCGAGTAGTACTTCGCCAGTTTGGTCAACTTGTCCAACCCTTCGGCTTCCGCCGGGTTATCGAGTGCCCAGGCCAACTTCTCGCACAAAGCCCGCAAGGTTTCAATTTTCAACTTCATCTGGACCAGTCGGGTTGACGTGCCTTGATACTCGATAATCGGCTTGCCCCAGATGATTCTGTTGCGCGCATGTTCAAGCGCATAGTTGTAGGCCGTACGGGCGACGCCGATGCATGTTGCCGCCAGCGTCAGCGAATTTTCCAGATAAATCCTTTCGATCACCCAGAATCCCTTGCCTTCCTCGCCGATCATGTCCTCCTCGGGGACCCACATGTCGTCGAAGAAAAGCTCGGTGTTGGTGGACAGGCGACCGCCAATCTTGCTGTCGTAGCGCCCGACCGAGAACCCCGGCGTGTCTTTGTGGAACAAAAACCAGTTGCACCCCTGGGCGTTCGGCAAGTCGGGCCGGGTCCGCGCGTTGACGATCAGAACTTCCGCTTCGCCGCCGTTGGTGATGAACAATTTCTGGCCTTTAATCCGGTAGCCTTTCCCATCGCGGATCGCCGAGGTGTGAATGCCCATTTGGGTGTCGGGCAGCGGGCACATCATTTCATTGCCGCCCGGAGGTTCTGTCGAGACAGTGGCCCAGATGTATTTCCCCGTCTCGTCTGCGATAGTCGGGCCCCACCATTTTTTCTTTTGCGCCTCCGTTCCGTTGAGGAGCAGCCGGGTTGCCGTGGTGGTCACCCACAAGGACATTGCGAAACCATAATCGACAGCGCCGAATTCCTCGGCAAGAATCATCGTTTCCACCATTCCAGCACCGCCGCCGCCGTACTCTTCGGGAATGCCGACCTTTCCGAGACCCAGCTTCAGTGCTTTGTTCATGACCGGTGCAACAACGCCCCAGGCATCTTTGGGGTCCGGTACCAAATCGGCCTTGCCCACAATAGGCGCCAATTCTTTTGTCGCGAAATTCCTGCACATTGCTTTAAACGCCTTTTGCTCCGACGTCAGCGTAAAGTCATACATATTCAGCTCCTCACACTATGTGTTGTTATGAAACGGTTGTAGCGAAATCGCAAACCAAACCTGCGCCGTAAATTGCCAAACTTGTCTTTGCCTGATCGCAGCGAATAAGCGCATTCACGCATCGACAATCTTTTTGCCGAACACCGCAGTTTCCAGCGCTCCGGTATCCAGGAATTCGATGATTTCAACGATTTCATCGCCGCGGACGCGCGTGACCCAGGCGTAATGGGGCTGGTCGTAAACGATTCCCGTGGGGCCGATACCGCGACCCGAACCCAGCATGACGGCTCGGTCGCCCTCGACGATCGGTGGTGAAAATCTTATCTGTGGCGGTTGCTTGAAGCCGCCCAGCATTGGCAGCAACAGTTCAAAGAGTTCCTTGCGGCCGTTGAAGGTCCGCGAAGCTGGGCACTTGCCGATGATGGTCCACGTGCCGTCTTCGGCGAGCATGCCGAAGGCTTCGAGGAGTTTCAAGGACTCGACGTTGTCCATGAAACGTTGGATGACCTTGCGCGTATTTTCTGCAGACATCGTTTTCTCCTGCGTGCTTATTTTGAATTCCGTTATATGGCTGACTTCACTTTTGCCGGCGAGGTAAGACAACATCCATCGCCTGTACTGAAGAAGCGATAGGCGAATTCGCTGCTTTTTATTTGGAATGTATCGTTTGCATATGCACTCATATCCTCTTGAATAGCCGCTTGGCGCGCGGTGGTCGCTATGTGTTGATAAGCGCCACAAGACGCCCGCGAACTTCTCCGCGTTCAAGACGCTGGAATCCGTCGGGCACTTCATTGAATGCCATCGTTGAGATCATTGGCTTGATCTTGCCCGCCGACAGTAGCTTCAGAACGGCGTCGAGATCTTCTGCCGTACCGCCGAGAGACCCGACCAGTTCCACCTGATTGATTACCAGCGTGGTGATGGAGATCGTTGCCTCGCTGCGGCCTAAACCGACCTGTACCACCCTGCCGCCCGGCTTGACGGCCTTGATCGCTTCGGCGGTCGTCGTGCCGAATCCGGCGAAATCGACAACCACATCCAGTTCCAATCCGGCCAATTCGGAAACATCGGACGCATAGCGCTCAAATTCGAACTCTGCCGCCGCTGCACGGGCTTCGGCATTCGGTTCCGCGGTATAGACCTTGGCCCCCACGGCAGCGGCAATTTGCGCTCCGAACAGTCCGACGCCGCCGAGGCCAACGACGCCAACCCTGGAGCCCGGCCCGACCTGCCCAACGATAATCACCGCGTGATAAGACGTCATGCCGGCATCGGTTGCAACTGCGGCGCTTTCGAAACTCAGTCCGTCCGGGATTTTGACCACAAATTTTGCGGAGGACACGACTTTGGTGGCAAAGCCGCCATTGCACCTCGTTCCCGGCGTTTCGATGCCGGCCTTGATCGCTACGCGATCGCCGATCCGGAAGCCATCAACACCCGCACCGATTGCTGAAACCGTGCCCGCTATTTCATGGCCAAGAATGATGGGCAAATAGCCGAGGGCTCCCGTCAGCGTGCCATCCTGATAGCCGATATCGCTATGGCACAGACCTGTCGCATGCGGATCAACAACGATCTCGCCAGGCCCCGGTTGAGGATCGGGAAGCTCGACCAGTTTCAATGGGGCGTGGGCCCCGGTTAATTGCCATCCAATCATTACACTATCCTCCGGTTAGTCATTTATTTTGCCGGCAAGCCTCAACCAAGCTGACCAAGTCGGCATCATGTGATGATCCTTCAATGCCGCTTGTTGCTGAACCCAGTCTGCTTCGAGAGACAGGAAATCAGATAGCACATTCCTGCTCATTTCTTGCCTAATTCTGCGAAGACTTCCCTCGATCATTAGTCTCGAACTCCGCCGCAATCGTGGTCAGCGCGGATAGCGTACAGCCGGGCCCGAACGCCAGGCGCTATCATCAAACTGCCATTCGACTGGGCGGGGTTTGTGCCGCCAAGAACGAAGCAATACTATGCAATGCAGATGGCTGCTTGAGCCGTTGGACGCTACGATTTGCAACCGACCTCACAACGGATAAGGTGCATTTTTTTACAGCCAGGATCCGGCACCTTCGTTTCACTGTACCCAAATCGACGCCGCTCTAGATGCTGATCTCATCCATAACGACACAGTCAGCGGCAACATCAATGTGTTTCGAGAAAACCGGCTTGCGGCCACTATCAACAATCGCGACCGTGTACTTGCCTGAATTGTAGGGAAGCGAGTCAAACCTAAAATCCCCGAAAATGTCAGTCCGCGCCTCCTTGATCTGGTTGTTATCCTTGTGAAGCGATACCACGGCGCCCTCGACATTGAATTTCCTGCTGTCTCTTGTGGTCGTGACATTGCCGCCGACAAAAGCCGTCTTGGCCTTGTCGAAATTCTTATAGAGAATCCGCGGTCGCGTCGCGCGAAGTCTTTCATTCCTGGGGCTGTATGCAGGAGACGTTTCGAGCGCCGCAAACTCCTCATCCGTCACCTGGCGGACCTCAAAACAACCCGACGGACATGAATTCACGCAACGTGGCTTGTCCCATCCGCTGTCGATCAGGTGCGCGTCAAAGATCCAGGTCTGTGGAATCTCCTTTTCATCGTTCCAGGAAATCATTCCATAAGGACACGATTTGACGATGTCACTCCGGCCCTTGGTCTTCACCGGATCCATGATGACGATCCCATCGCTCCTCTGGTAAACGGAACCATCACCGGCCGCTTTAACGCAGGGCGCATTTTCACAGTGGTTGCACATTGTCGGTACATAGGTGAAATCGACCATCGTGCCACTGCCGCGCGACAGCCGATCCACCCTCAGCCATGTATGGCCAAGCTTAGGCTGCGCGGCCGAATAACCGCTGAAATCATTGCCAACATATTCATCCTTCACCGACACGACGCATGCATTACAGTTATTGCACTTGGCAACGTCGATGATCATTACAAATTTTTTCACGATGCTATCCTCCGCGTGATCGAATCAGTACAGCGGTGTCTGGCCGAGAAACCGCGAGAGACGTTAGTTCGCCTCATGAGCCCGTCGCTCGATGCCGAACCGATGCAGCGCGTCCCGGCACCGAGCGCGGCCCATGGATGCGTCCTCGCGTCCAAGCGGTCAATGCATCTTGGCATGACGCAATTCGGCAGAAAACGTCTGGATCTCAACGAGGCACGAATTGGGCGCAATGCCTCTGGTGCCCTTTTCCAATCCGCGTGAAGACGTAAGCAAATTTACACAACCACCCCGGTCGATGGGTCCGTCGGATGTCTCGACGACGTCATAGACGGCACTCGACTGATAGGACTTAACGGTCCCGGGCGCAACGGCAGCGCTGACTTCAGCAGCGAGAAGCACCGCGCCCCGATCGTTATAAACTTTCACCAAGTCATGATGCTTGATGGATCGCACGGCGGCGTCTCGATCATTGATTCGGATAATCCAGTAATAGTAGCCATCGACTCTGACGCGATGGTATGGAATGTCATTGACCGCGCTCTCTTTTCCATCGAAATGCGTATGGAAACTATAGACGGAGTGGGACGAGATCATCTGCAAGGGGAATCTCGTGCGATTGCCATCGTCGACCCCTCCCTCCCAGGGCGACTCATAATAGTTGAGTGCCGGCTTGCCGATGCCATCTCGTGACGCGCGCAATAGTGAATTCGCCACGAATTCAATTTTTCCGGACTGGGTTTCCAAACCAGTCCTGTATTCGTCGTTGTATTGAGCGGGGAGGGGAAACGGCTCCGGGACATCCTTTTTCCGACCTTCGGCGAACCATCTGAAGCTAACCGGATCGCGATTGATTTCCTCGCCAGGCGGAACAACGTAATAGCCTTTCTTCAGGAATTCATTCCAGCTGATGACGTTCGGCAAGTCCGACGAATCGAAGATCCGCTTGCACCAATCCAAATCGGAGCACCCTTCCGAATACATGGCGCCCAGGCCGAGGCGCTCCAGGATCGCCAAGAATATCTGGTAGTCGGATTTCGACTCACCCAGCGGTTCGATGCATTTGTGCTGGAGCGTGATGACGCGATGGTTCAACACGTTCATCGAGTGGTGGATGTAACCTGCGCAATTCGCCGACTCGGAAATATCCCATCGCTCGAGCGACGTGCACGCCGGCAGGATGATGTCGGCGAAGTTTGTATCGCCTTCCTTCCACACGCTCTGGCTGACGAAGAATTCAATCGAGGGATGACGAAACGCCTCGACGTAGCGACCGGATTCCTGCATCGTCGACATCCACGATCCGCCGTTGCGATAGATCATCCGGATCGGCGAATGTGCCGGCGCGGGATAGTCATAGCGCGTGGCGAACTGGTCCTCCGCCTGCATGCCGCTCCAGTAAACCGCCGAGTCCTTGCCGTTGAGAATGGCTTCCGGGAGGTTCTTGTTCAGAATGACCTGCTTGACCGGATTCATCGTCATCATGTGCGGCATCCGGAGGTAATTGTTAATCGCCGATGCCGTGTTGACGAGGTCGCCAGAGATGCCGCCGTCGGCATATCCGGGGAAATAAAAACTCATGTCCAGGGGTGTGCCCGCAGACAGATTGCCAAAGTTGACGCCCGGCTTGCCCCATCCCTGCATGGTCATCATCAGGACCATGCAGGACGCCCACCGGGCGCCATTGGCGGTGCGGCATGCGCCGCCGAACCCCGAGCCGAGCCCCCCGGCACCAAGGTAGGTCTTCTTGCTGGCCCACAAACCGGCTAACGAGCGAACGTCTTTGGCCGGCACCCCGGTTTCACGCTCTTGCCATTCCGGGGTCTTGGGAACGCCATCGGTTACGCCGAGGAGGTAATCGCGCCACTCGTCGAAGCCCACGGTTTTTCTTGCGACATAGTCTTTGTCGTACTGCCCGTTGACGACCCATTCATACATGATGGCCATGGCCAACGCAGGGTCCGTACCTGGACGCACGGGAATCCACTTGCCGCCGAGTAATTGGGCCGTTGGATTGTAATGAGGGTCGATATGGACAAATTGGATCCCCAGCTCTTTGGCCCATAAGCGGCGCTGAGTCCCCTCGCCACCCGCGTATACGCCGCTTGTCGACTCGGGATCGCTCGACCAGAAGACCACCAGTTCCGCTTCTTTTAATAGATCTTCCACCGTGCCGTAGTTTCCCGGCAGGCCTACGCGGGCCGCGTTACCCGCGTGGTGCTCGGCACCCCAATACCAGCCTTCCCAGCTGATTGGCGTGATCACCATACGTGTTACGCCGATCAAGTTCGAAAAACGCTGGGCCGCACTGAAGCAGTAATTCAAATTGCCCCACTGATTATGCGAAATATTGGTGAAATAAATCGAACCTGGACCGTGTTCCTTCTTGGTTCGCTTGATTTCGCCGCTGACAATGTCGAGTGCTTCGTCCCAGCTGATTCTAACGTAGCCAGACTTGCCACGATTTTGCGGGTTTCTTTCGCCGTTGGGGTCAAAGTCGACCCGTTTCATCGGGTAGAGAACGCGGTTTTCCGAATAGACCGTGGATTTCTTGGCAAAGGTGTAGGAGGAGGGGATCGCGCAACGTCGGGGGGTGAACTCGCGACCGCGCGCGCGAATCGTCCAACTTGCCGCATCCGTCTGATCGAATTCGATCGGTGTGGTCCGAATGATCTTGCCGTCCTTGACGTAAACAAAGAGCGGGCCACCATTGGTGCAAGTCGTGTATCGAATCGTCCCGTCCTTTTGGCGCATCCCGTATTTCCACCGCGAGGAGACGAGCGAGTTCATCAGCTGCATGAACCAGACGCAAAGACGGTCGTTGCCGTCGACGGTCATTCGGAAGTTTTTCGCGAGATGGATGAGCTCGGCGCGGTTCTGGGAAATGGACAAGACCGAGAGCGCGTCTGTCACGTCGTTGAACTGCATCACGACGTCGGGGTTGTGATGAAATCCAGCATAGGATTTCATTCTCCCACCGCGGAACACGTAGTAGCGGCCGACACTGCGATCCTTGAGCCTGATTTCTACAATGCAGTCCCGGGCGACGATCTCCTCATGGCGGCTCATGGAAGCCCGGACCGTGGAGCTGATTTGGGAAGCAGTTCTTAGCGCCGCTGAAATACCGAGCAACGTTGCTTTTAGCCTCAGGCGCCCGCCAAGCGGCGTTCTTCGGCTAGTTACATTTTTCATCGGACAGATTCCTTCCTAAGCCGGCAAAGCGGGAAACAAACAGGTTCAAGTAGCAGTGCGCTGTGACGCAAAATGGAGGTTGCGATGAACGCACCGCTTCTTGAACGCTACGGTGACCGGATAGCAGGAGTGCTGACCCGCTGGCCACCTCTGTCAGTGTCTGTAGAAACATGCAGAATTAAAAATAGTCTGGGGTGGTTATCGTCGTGGGAAATCGATATACGGACCCTTCGGTTCCTGATTAGGCAAAAGAAAATCAGGGACATCGTTACCTGCCGGACCAAGATACGTGACATAGCGATAAATGCTGCGCAGATCTTGCTCTGCCATGTCGTGTAAAACGAACCACGGCATTGGAGGCCGTGTCACAATTTTGCGCGCTATTTGGACCCACTGATCCTCAGACAATTGACCCAGATAGTGCCTCAGATTTGAACCATAAGTGGTTCCCCAATCTCCCCGAAAACCGACCGGGTTACCCCTGAGCCGCTGACTTTCCTCGGTCTTCCCCGCCATCGCGATATAGCCGGCGGTGTGACAGTCATTACAGGAACCGATATCGATCAGATACCGTCCACGCTCGATAGACGACTCGTTCGAGGCCAGCGCTTGGTTCGAAATGGCGCATTGAGTGGCGACTAATGCCGCGGCAGTAATCGTCGCTTTTATCAACCGGGATAAGCACACTTGGCAACTCTCCAACCGAGACTCGATTACGAAAAGCTAGCGTTCCAAAATTGGAACACCGAGCCCACTATTACGCGATTCGTTATCAAAACATGGGTTCGCATCACTTCAATCCCTGGTCATCGCGTGCTGAACCGAATCCGACCATTGGCGAGGGAACACGATATATGGATTATTCGGCTCCTGGCCCGGCGGGAGAAAAGCAGGGGCAGTCTCACCCGCCGGGCCGAGATACCTTATATAGCGATAAATACTGCGGAGATCGTGATCTGACATGTTCTGTAGGACAAACCACGCCATCGGCGGCCGGGTCATGATCGTCCGGGCCGTCGTGACCCATTGGTCCTCAGACAGCCTTTCCATGTAGAGCCTGAGATTAGCTGCATAGGTGGTCCCCCATTCACCCCGATAGCCCACCGGGCTTCCGGTAAGCCACAGCCGTTCCTCAACTTTCCCCGCCATCGGGATATAGCCGGGGGTATGACAATTGTTACAGGAGGCGATCTTGACGACATACCTCCCGCGATCAATCGACACCATATCCGAGGCAAATGCCTTATCCATCGATGCATACCGAGCGAAGGCCAAAACTGCGACGAATACCGCTGCCTTTATCAATGTGCGGAATACACCCATCAGAATTAGCTCCCCATCCTAGCCGCTGCTAAGATCAAGCGGTCCATTGCGTAAGCGGCTTAGCATGAAGAAATGAGCGAGCTGCCGCAGAATTGTCAAACGGGGATGCGGCTCTTGTTGCGATCAAGCCAAGCGTCAAAGGTCAGCATCGACGGATTGAGCGATTTGGACAGTTCCAAATTGCGATTGCCGCTCCAAACATGCTCAAAATCGCGCTTGAACTGGAACATGTTGCCTACTTCCTCCGCGCCCGGGAAGCCAAATCCGCGGTACACGTCAGCTGGCACGTCGTTGTACAGTACCGACTCTCCAAGCGCCTGGGTCAGTGCCGCGGCCATTTGATTTCCGGTCAATTTTTCGCCGACAATACCGATGGTTTTGCCGATGTAAGCCTGCCCAAGTTTGAATAGGGTGTTAACGCACTTGCCGATGTCGTTCACCGCCATACCGGGGAGCGCCTTATCCCCCATCGGCATGGTAATCGCGAGCTTGCCATCCGGCCCACGCTGAGGACCAAGACCCATGTCGATCATGTTTTCCCAGTAGAACGAAGTCCGCAGAAACGTAGTCGGAATGCCAAGTTCGACAAACGTGGCATCAGCCGAACCCTTGGCATCGAAATGCGGCACCTTGTAGTTGCCCATCAGCGTCGGCATCCTGCCGTCAGATAGGGGCATTGATTGTCGCGTGTCTTCAAGGGTAGACCAGACGACATGCTTCAGCCCTGCGGCTTTTGCCGCGCGAGCCTGGGTTTTAGCCTGCTCGGTTTCCTTTTCCGGTGACCAGTGATCAAAGAAATTGGTGAGACAGAAAGCTCCGTAGGCACCGGCGAATGCTCGTTCAATGCTTGCCTGATTGTCGAGATCGCCCTCGACCACCTCCACACCCAACTTCGCAAGTTCTTGAGCGCTGACGGAATCCCGCTTCCGCGTTATTGCACGCACCGCAAACTCATTGCTTGCATCATTGAGAATCGCACGCACAACGCCCCCGCCCTGCTTTCCGGTGGCACCCACTACCGCGATGATTTTCTGAGCCATTCCATATTCCTCCATTGTCATTTTTATAAAAAGTTTCCACTCGCTGAGCGAAACCGCTTTCCTGAATTAAATGGCTAAGCCGACCTTGGTCGCCTCATCAATGGCTTCAAGAGCAGTCCTGCTCTTCAAGGCATCGCCCACAACGTGAACACTTTCAACAAGCCCCCGAACAGTTTTCACTAACGCATCATTCGGACTCGTGCCCAATGCAATGACAACCGAGTCGAATGCTGGGATAGTTTCCTCAATGTCAGAACTCTTTCGTTTAAGAATTACTCGATCCTTCGTAAACCCGGCAACTATTGTGTCGGTGATGAGTTCGACACCGTGTGATTTCAGGCGCCCCAGCAGAACATCTCGGTTTACAAACGGTAGGTCTTTGGCAATTTCGGGACCACGCCCCACGATGGTCAACGCATGCCCGTATCCCATGAGAAAGTCCGCTGTTTCCGCTCCAACCATCCCACCGCCGACTATCAATACTCTCTTCCCAACAACTATCTTTCCCTCGAGTACATCATTAGCGGTGACCAAAGCGACATTCTCTAAACCGCGTGCATGAAGCTCTCTGAGATCCCCTCCTTGAGCGAAAACCACGACATCGGGGCTTTCGCTCTCGATAGTTTGCGGGGTCACCTCCGCGTTCATCTTGACCACCACGTCGTGTTTTTTGCACATGGTGAGCAAATATCCAATCGCTCGTTCCAGGTCCTGCTTACCGGGTGGAAGTCCAGCCACTCTGAACGTACCTCCCATCGTGTTTTTCTTTTCGTAACACGTCACATGGTGGCCGCGCATCGCTGCTATCCATGAAAACTGTAGCCCTGCCGGTCCCCCACCAACGACCATGACTTTTTTTGGTGTTTCGGATCGCTCGATTTTCCAAGAACCTTCTCGCCCTACGAAGGGATTCATCAAGCACGTCACTTCAAGAAACTCAGGATCGGCCAAATGTCCGATGCAGCCTTGGTTGCAAGCAAGGCAAGGTCTGATTTCAGACATCGCACCGGTCATCACTTTGTTCGGAAAATCCGGGTCGCAAATGGATTCCCTGCCAAGCGCCACAAAGTCCGCCTTGCCGGAATCAACAATATCTTGAGCGAGATATGGATTGTTGATCCTCCCTACGGCAATAACGGGAACGCGGACACACTCCTTAACTTCCGCCGCGGCATAAACGTTGTATCCGGGTTGGTGCGCGGCAGCCGGCGCGACCATATATGCGTAGCTACCGTAGGTTCCGACCGATACATTCAGCGCGTCGACTCCGGCTTTTTCAAGAATTCTGACCGCCACTCTTGTGTCTTGGAGTGTCCAGCCGCCCGCAGTTTTTTCATCGCCGCTGATCCTGAACAAGACCGGGTAATCGTTACCAGCTGCGTTCTTTATGCTTTTAACAATTTCAACAGGAAACTTCATCCGGCTGGCAATGTCGCCGCCGAATTCGTCGAACCTTCTATTTGTTTCCGAGGACATGAATTGTGCGATGAGGTAACCGTGCGCACCGTGAAGCTCAACGGCATCAAAACCAGCAGTCTGAGCTCTTACTGCGGCATCTCTGAATTTCGCAATTATTTCGTGCACTTCTTCTGTAGCCAATTCACGCGGCACTTCTCGCAGCATCGGACAGGGAAGCGGCGATGGCGCGACAGGCTGCGCGCCGATTATCTGTTTTAACGTTTGTCGACCGGCATGATGCAGTTGTAGAGCGATCTTCGCACCGTGCTCATGCACTTGTTCTACTAGCGAACTCCATCCAGGAATAAAGTCGTCGCTCCACAATGCGGACTGATATGGCGCCGCCTTTGCAAGAGGATCGACTGCTGCCACTTCGACGATGATCAGCCCAAACCCGCCTTTGGCACGTTCTACGTAGTAGTCAATGAGCTGCTGCGACACGCTACCGTCCGGATTGGAATAATTCGTTCCCATAGCCGGGACAACAAAGCGATTTTTAATCTCCATCGCTCCGATTTTTGCAGCAGAAAACAAACTTGGAAAATTCATCAACTTCTCCCAATCCATGCTTATGGCAAGTCAACGACCGTCTGATTTCTTTGGCAATTTTTCCGCCAAATCCCTATCCGAGGATCAGGTGCGCTACCTGAGTTCTGACTGGAAAGCGCCATGACTTGAGCCGAGCAGACATCATCATTGCTTCGCAGCGATGAAGCCCACACTGCTCGTTAACCTTAAGCTGCTTGGAGAGATTGATCTTCGCAAATCGTGCTAGAAGTCGGGTTTCTTGCGCAAATCTCACTTGCGATACGCTGACCCGCGATTCATTCTTTTCCCGCCGGACACATCGCGAAGGCGGTGGAGACGGAGAGCTCAAGAGGCAGCCATGCCCGTCGGTGGATGGCGAGCCACTGTTTGGCGAACAGAAAGCCCGCTGACACGGCGACGTATCCAAGCCCGGGATCTACAGGCGTCCTCGTCGAAAATCCCGCGGGGTACTGAACATCGCTTCTTTGAATGCTCTAGAGAATTCGCCAGAAGAAGAGAACCCCACCTTCAAGGCTACATCTACGATCGAATCCCGAGTACAACAAAGAAGGCTTGCGGCTTTTCGGATTCGTAGCTCAAGCAAGTACTTGTATGGTGATACGCCAAAGGAAACCTTGAAGGCTCGAGCGAAATGGAAGCGGCTGACCCCAACTTGGTTGGCCAAGGAATCAAGGCTAACTTTCTGATCTAGATTCTCGTGGAGATAGTCCCGAATAATCCGTTGAGCCGAACCAGAAAGTCCGCCCGCGAAGCGTTTCGGACTGTCTGGAGTGCCCTGCCCCTGCGCCATCAATACTTCTCGAAACAAAAATATACAAAGCGTTTCGAGGTAGAGGTTATCGCTAAAGAATCCACCGCGCCAAGCCAACTGTCGAAGGCGGGCGACAAGGGGTTGCAGCAACTCGCCACTGAGATTGACCGCTGGACGAAGCCGGGTCGCGGGAAAAGTCTCCCCCTCTTCGACGAAATTTTCATCGATCGATATCAATGCGCTCCTCACAGTACTTCCGGGCCCCGCCGTAGCCTCAAAATCAACACAAGCAGGAACAACATCCACTCCTAAATCGAGCGGACCCGAGGTACCAAGAACGTTTCCATCAATCCGGCGCCGACCTTCTACAAAGCATCCGTTGTCGAAGATCATCAATGTATGCTTATTGCGACGGAATCGAACTCGATGGGGAATCGCATCCAACGATATACGACTAACGGTGCAAGACTTCGCGACAAGGAATTGATCACTCTTCACCGCAAGCGGACTCGCAACCGCACCGTCACTTCCGCCGAACGGCCACCACCAGTGGTCGCGATCACCGCCTCGTTCGCTGCTCTGATCGTGAATATGGCCCATTTATCCTCTCCTCCAAGCAGACAATATCGGATAAGGTGAGACAGCCGATTTATCGTATAACTTATCTGGTCAGTCCTACCGCATTTTCAAATGCTCGGCCGCTCCATTAAAAGAAAAGCTGCCGATTTCTCCGAGAAGTGCTAAATGCCACGGCTCCTAGCCGATAACAAGATATTCATTTCCCAACGTAGCTTAGTCTGACCAGATGAGCACGCAGCCAGATATAACAATCCTGCTCATTTCTTGCCTAATTCTGCGAAGATTTCAACAGCAGGGATTTGGTGGCTGGCGGCCTTGTTACTATTTGAAAACGCAAGGTTCAGGAGAAGAGCAATGCTTCGAAAAGACATCAAGCCAGTTTCGCCTGTCGATCGTCTGGTTGCCGCACGTGAAGTGCTGGCCAACAGCATTGCCCGAAACACCGATCAGGAAGGTCAAATAACGAGCGCGATTCCCGCACTGACGCTTTATCGCTTCGAGGCACCAACGCAACCGGTGGTTGCGATGTATGAGCCGAGTATTGCGATGATTGCCCAAGGCGCTAAGCGCGTCCTGCTCGGTGATGCAACCTATGTGCATGTCGCACACAGTTTTTTGATCACGTCGATCGACCTCCCCACTGCGACACAAGTCATTGAAGCGAGTCCGGAGAAGCCTTACCTTTCGCTGCTGTTGAAACTCGACATGGGGGAGGTCGCGCAATTGATGGCCGACAGTGATCTTCCGCCCCCCCCGGCGCAGCCATCGAGTCGCGGGATGGCCATCAGCGAGGCTTCCCTGCCTCTGCTTAACGCGTTTCAGCGGCTGATCGACTTGCTTGACGAACCAAAAGACATCCCGATCCTTGCACCGGTCATCCAGCGTGAAATTCTGTACCGTCTGATAGTCGGCGATCAGGGGCTGCGCTTGCGACATATCGGCTCGGTAGGCAGTCAAAGCCACCAGATTGCCCGGGCGATCGATTGGATGAAAGAGCACTTCAGCCAACCCTTGCGTATGGATGATCTCGCAGCGCGCTTCAATATGAGCATCTCCACCTTCCATCATCACTTTCGAGCCTTGACGGCGGTGAGCCCTTTGCAGTTTCAGAAGCGCTTAAGGCTGCATGAGGCACGACGCTTGATGATCTCTGAAAATCTTGATGCGGCGGGTGCCGCATTTAAAGTCGGCTATGAGAGCCCCTCGCAGTTCAGTCGCGAGTACAGCCGCTTGTTCCGCGAACCACCGCTGCGTGATGTCACGAAATTGCGTCAAAAGGCGGGCCCCGCTTTGACCAGCCGGTAGCTATTTCCCGACGTCGCATCGGGTGCGTGCCTCGGTCTTCCTGCAAAGTGTCAGGTTGCCATGCCGGCAAGATGCCGAGCCGCAATGTAGCCGAAGGTCATGGCCGGGCCGAGGCTAGAGCCGCCGCCGGGATAGTGGCCCTTCATCATGGTGTTCATGTCGAGGCCCGCGGCGTAGAGTCCTTCAATCACTTTGCCGTTGCTATCCAGCACCTGGGCCTGGGCATTGGCATCCAGACCGCACACGGAACCGAGGTCGCCGGGACGCAGTTCGACGGCATAGAAGGGCGCCGTGGCGATGGGGCCCAGACTTGGATTCGGTTGGTGATTGGCGTCACCCATGAAGCGCGAGTATTGATCGTCGCCGCGATGGAAATCCGGGTCCTTGCCGACGGCGGCATAACCGTTGAAAGCAGCCACCGTTTTCTCCAGGCCGGACGCGTCGATGCCGATCTTGTCCGCCAGTTCGCGCAGGGTGTCTGCCCGGATCAGATAGCCGGCACGCAGGAAGGGCTCGACCGATGCCGGGGCCGGACCCGCCATGCCCATACCGTAGGTACGCTGAAAGGTGTGGTCGGCGATCAACCAGCAGGCAGTGATGCCCAGGCGGTGCATGGTGTTGCCGAAGTTTTGATAATGGAATCCCTCGCTGACGAAGCGCCGACCGCTGCGATCGACGACGATGGAACCTGGGCAGTGGCGGTCGAAAATCAAGTGCGGAAACGGAATCGGGTTGCCCTCGGCGTCGCGCATGGCCGACATGGGAGACCAGACGCCGTTGGCGACATTGCCCGGGTTCAGCACGCCGCCTGCGACAATCCCCATCTCGATGCCGTCGCCCTGGCAGCCCTCGGGTTGCAGCGACCAGCCCGCATCGGCCATCGGGATGTGGCGGCGGCGCATCTCCTGATTGGCGCCGAAACCGCCGCTGGCGAGAATCACGCCCTTGCGTGCGGCGATGGTTGTGGGCCGTCCATCGATCTCGGCGATGACGCCGGCAATTCGACCGCCCTTGTTGACCAGGCTGCGCACCCGGGCACGGGTGCGCAGTTCCGCCCCGGCGTCGATGGCCGAACGGATCAGGCGAGCGGCCAATGCATTGCCGTTGATCAGCCGGGTTCCACGTCCGTGGCCCAGCTTTTGCAAATAAAACTGCGTCATCCGCGTGGCAACGTGGAAGAACGAGGTCAGCGATCGATGCATCGATTTGAGGTGCGCCATGTCGACGAAATCGATCTGCATTCCGCCGAACAGTGTCAGTTGCGGCAATTGCGGACGTAGCTCGGCGAGACGCCGGCCGAGGCGCTCGCCAGCGTACTCGGGTGTCAGCAGGCAACGCGATATCTTCCAGCCGGGGGCGTCGGGCGCGTAGTCGGGGAATGGACTGGCGATCAGCTTTACCTCGGTATGGTCTTCGAGATAACGCACCATTGCCGGCCCGTTGGCGAGAAAGGCACTGACCATTTCGGCATCGTAGCTTGCGCCGAGAGTGGCGCGCAGATAAGTGTCGGCTTCCTCGCGGCTATCGGTGTGACCGGCGGCCTTCATCAGATGATTGTCCGGAATCCAGACGCCGCCGGCGGAATAGGCGGTGGTGCCGCCGAAATATTCGGTACTTTCGAGCACCCGTACGTCCAGCCCCTCGCGGGCCGCAACTATGGCAGCAGTAAGACCTGCGGCCCCCGATCCAACGACGACAACATCCGCTTTCAGTTGCATGATTCTCTTTCCGTCGTGTCAGTCTCGTCGACGCAATGCGCTAACTGTAGCGTGAATTCCTCCAATCTTTCCCTCTGTCGAATGCTGCTATGCGTTCCTCGGCTAGTAAATCTTCAATATCCGCAAATTCAGCCGCGCATCTTCGCGGATGCCGTTGCGGATGGACAGGTCGCGGCCAACTGCAGCGACCAGTTGCACATCCGGCGTCACAAAGTGACCGACGCTGAACATTGCCTTGGTCAGGCTCTGGCGGTCGTCCTGAGCGACACCGTCGATCCGCCTTTCGCCGCCGCGGATGTGCGACATCATGGCGCCGAAGTAGGTGCCGGGCGTGAGGAAGTAGCGCAGGTGAGCCTGTGCTTCGTACAGCGGGTTCTGCTTCATGGTCACCCCCGCTGGGCCAAAATTGTCGTTGGTGCCATACACTTGTACGTCACCGACCAGTTCCAGCGACACCTTTTCGCTCAGGGCCGTATTACGCCCGGTCTGCAGGGTGAACTTCCAGCGGTTCTCGGCCAAGGCGTTGATGCCGTTGTGTCGGTCGTAATGCCCTGTCGGCAACCACAGATAGGGCACGATGGCAAAGGCCTCGCGGCCGCTCGGATCCTTGATGAAGTGCACCGGGCAGACCACCAGCAGATCGCCGATGCCGTTGGTCGATTCGATGCCGGCCAGCGCCCCGCCGGTGCGCAACTTCCCCATCGGAATGAGGAATTGCGGCACCAGCCCGACGTCACCCCAGTCCTTTCCCCAAAGGAAACGCAGCATGGCTACGTCACCCGACAAGCGGGCATCCCCTGAAACCTTTTGGCCTTTGGCATAAAGGTCGCGCCCCTCGAAATGCTGTAGATAGAGCGCGCTCAGGCGTACGCCATCCGGCGTGTAGACGAAATCCCCGTCGTCAAGGGTTACGGCTCTGGCAGCAAGGGCAAATAGGAGCCCGAAAACCATCGCAAAGAAATGCACTACAACCATATGACGGGTTGTCATCAACCTCGCTCCATTGTTTGTATCTGGATAAATCCGATTACGCCAGGCGCGGAGCGCCGTGCGTCAATTCCGATAGTTGCAAGAAAGCCGTGCTTTCACGCCGCTCCATCGGCGATAGGCTTCCAGTGCAGAAATCCGAAAAGCACCGTCAAGAAAATACTCATTGCCAGAGAACCTTTATAGCGGCGTACGTGCTTGAACATGACAGCGACCTCAAGCACATGCGCCGCCAGCACAAAGGCCGCAATGGGACCGAGAATGCCCAACGGTGCGGGCAGTATTCCCAGTACGCTCGCAAGTCCTGCTGCGTAGAGTGCCAGGCAACAAAATTTAAAAAATAAAAACATCTCGCTCCCTTTCTGAAATTAAAAACTTCTAAGGAATAACTGATTAAGTCCGTTCGTCCCACGGGGACGTGTGCCCTTTAGGGTATTTCCTCCGGTCATGGTGAGCCTGTCGAACCATGGATGGACTTAATCACAAACATTTCAAGCGTTTG
>Ga0172380_10004466_pt1 | contig 17943 bp, 10 predicted proteins | sample Leawe162metaG_FD_119747 | JGI IMG/M metagenome (GOLD analysis project Ga0172380, IMG submission 119747) | Leachate microbial communities from a municipal landfill in Southern Ontario, Canada - Leachate well 162 metaG | ecosystem: Engineered > Solid waste > Landfill > Unclassified | place... | reverse complement strand
TCCCCGTTCGTGGTGAGCCTGTCGAACCATGAACGGGGAAGTTTGACCCTGTCCATAAATTGAGAAAATCCAAAAACCGGTGCTGATTTTTTGTCAAAAAATGGTAAATTTCGACAGCCTAGGGCGTTGCACATTGATAACAAAGATGTTTGGAACCACCCTATTACACATCCTGATAAGCGGTCAACGGAGGTTTCCAGAATTATGCAGTGTTATCAGTATTTGCGCGCTGCTGTACTAGGTTGAAGCACGACAAGCCCTTCGATAACACCCGATTTTATGCTCTGCCGGCGTAAACCGAAAAAGAGAAAAATCGCGAAAACGGGCTTGACATCGAACAGAGTATCTATACCCGGCTGGCGGTGACACGCGACAGATGCGCCTCGTTCCTCGGCACATCCTACGGGCTACGGGCTTCAGTATGATTTTCCGTTCATGGTTCGCGCCCGCACTGCTTTCCGCCTGCACGCGGTTTTCATCCATGATATGCTTGAACCATGTCTACCGTCACTATTCCCGAAGCGCTTGGCATCGCCATTCAGCACCATAAAGCAGGGCAACTGCAACAGGCTGAATCCATCTATCGCCAGATACTCCAACATCAGCCCGATCATGCGGATGCTTTGCACTTGCTCGGCGCCATCGCGCTTCAGGTGGGGCAGCATCAGGCCGCCGTCGAGTTGATAGGCCGGGCTATCGCCGTCGCACCCCAGGCCGCCGAGTTTTATCCCAATTACGGGGAGGCGTTGCGCGGCCTGGATCGTCCGGTTGAGGCCATCGACGCCTACCGTCGCGCGATTGAGCTTAACCCCAGGCAGGTCGCGGCCTACAATAATCTCGGCATCGTCCTTAAGGAGCAAAAGCGCTACGACGAGGCCATCGATGCGCTCAACCACGCTCTCGCCCTCGCGCCCGACCATTATCAGGCGCACAACAACCTGGCTGCTTCCTATAAGTTGCGCGGCGATAGCAACGCCGCCATTGCGCATTACCGCCGCGCCATCGCCCTCAACCCGGACGTTGCCGAAATCCACAATAATCTCGGCGCGGTGCTGCTGGAACAGGGCGCAACGGACGAGGCGTTCGCCTGTTTTCGCCGCGCCATTGTGCTCAATCCCGAACTGCATCCCTCCCATGCGCTGGTTATCGCGTTGCAGCAACGCGTCAGGCAAGAACCCCTCTTTATTAGCCAGGACATGGCCGGCTGGGAAAGCTGGAGCGCGCGCCGCCCCTCTCGCCCCAGCCCGCTGATTTCGGTGATCGTATGCAGCATAGATGACGCTAGGCTAGAAAAAATCCGTGCCAATTATGCCGCGCGGCTGGCAGGCGAAAACTGGGAATTCATCGCCATCCGCGACGCGCGTTCGCTGTGCGAGGGCTATAACCGCGCCATCCGGCAAAGCCATGGGGAGCTGTTGATTTTTTCCCATGACGACATCGAAATCCTGTCCCCGGATTTCCGTCACAAGCTGAAATGTTATCTCGACGCCTACGACTTGGTCGGCGTGGCCGGTGCGCGCCGCCTGATTGGAACCTCCTGGGTGCAAGCCGGCTGGCCATGGCTGCACGGCCAGGTGGTGCATCCCGACGCAGCCGGCGGTTATAAGATTTGCCTGTACGGCGTGAGTGCGCCGCTGCAACCCGACATCCAGGCGCTCGACGGGCTGTTTTTCGCCTGTCGGCGCGAGGTGGCGGAAAAAATCGGCTTCGACGAAAACACTTTCGACGGTTTTCATTTCTACGATCTGGACTTCAGCTATTCCGCGTTTCGGGCAGGCTTCCGGCTGGGCGTATGCAACGACATCGTGCTGCTGCACGATTCCGAAGGCCATTATGACGAAGCCTGGAACCGCTATGCCGAACGTTTCCTGGCAAAGCACAGCGCCGCGCTGGACCGGTCGCCGCCGGCGCAGGATTTGCGCATCCTGGCATCCGTCGAAACCGCGCAGCAGGCGCTGTCCTTTTGCAATCTTTACTTAAGCAACAGCTATCCCGGCAACAATTTTGCCGAATGGGTGCGGGTTTTTGGCACGCCGGATGAAACTGAACTCGACCGCCAGCGGCAGGAGGCGGGAAAGTTGCACGACGCACCGCTGATTTCCGTCCTGATGCCCACCTACAATTCCCCGGAAATCTGGCTGCGCCGCGCCATTGAATCGGTGCAGGCGCAAAGCTGGCCGCACTGGGAATTGTGCATCGCCGACGACGCTTCGACCGAGCCGCACGTCAGGAGGGTGTTGGAGGAATACCGGCGTAAGGATAACCGTATTGAGGTCGTGTTTCGCGTCAGAAACGGCCACATCTGCGCCGCATCGAATAGTGCGCTGACCTTCTCGCATGGCGAATTCATCGCGCTTCTCGACCACGACGACGAGCTTCCACCCGACGCGCTATATTGGGTGGCACGGGAAATCGCCGCGCATCCCGACGTAGCGCTGATCTATTCCGACGAAGACAAGATCGGCACGGACGGCGCGCGCAAAGACCCCTATTTCAAACCGGACTGGAACCCCGATCTCTTCCTGTCGCAAAACATGATCAGCCACCTCGGCGTTTACCGCACCGCGCTGGTGCGCGAACTCGGCGGTTTCCGGGCGGGCTTTGACGGCTCGCAGGATTACGACCTCGCCTTGCGCGTGGTAGAGCGCGCGCAGCCCGGCCAGATCCGCCATATCCCGCGCATTCTCTATCATTGGCGCGCCGTCACGGGCAGCACGTCACTGGACATAGGTGAAAAACCCTATGCCGTGGATGCCGCGCTACGCGCCATCTCCGACCACCTCGCGCGCACCCATAGGGTTGCCGAGGCGCTCGCGATCCCGGACGGCCCCGGCATGTACCGTGTGCGTTACAGTCTCCCCACCGCGCCGCCGCGCGTCAGCCTGATCGTCCCGACGCGCAACGGCCTGGAATTGCTGCGCCGCTGCATCGACAGCATTCGCGCGAAAACCCGCTACGCCGATTACGAAATTCTGATCGTGGACAACGGCAGCGACGATGCCGCCACGCTGGAATACCTGGCAGCGCTCGAAACCCAAGGCCAGGCGCGCATCCTGCGCGACCCGCGCCCGTTCAACTATGCGGCGCTCAACAACGCTGCCGTGCGGGAGGCGCATGGCGAACTGATCGGCCTGCTCAACAACGATCTGGAAGTGATCGCGCCCGACTGGCTGGAAGAAATGGTCAGCCACGCGCTACGTCCGGGGATAGGCGCGGTCGGCGCGCGCCTGTGGTATCCCGACGACACCGTGCAACACGGCGGCGTGATCCTGGTCGGCGGCGTCGCCGCCCACGCGCACCGACTGGTGCGCAAAGGCAGCGCCGGCTACGGCGGGCGCGCCATCCTCATCCAGGACTTTTCCGCCGTCACTGCCGCCTGCATGGTGTTGCGCAAGGAAATCTTCGAGCAGGCCGGCGGATTCGACGAGAACCTCGCCGTGAACTTTAACGATGTCGATTTATGCCTGAAAATCCAGGCGCTGGGCTACCGCAATCTGTGGACGCCCTACGCCGAACTGTATCACCACGAATCCGCCACGCGCGGCCACGACAACACGCCGGAAAAGCGCGCGCGCTTCGCCGACGAAGTGCGCCTGATGCAGGAACGCTGGGGAGAATTGCTGCGCTACGACCCGGCCTACAACCCCAACCTCACGCTGGACCGCGAGGATTTTTCGCTGGCTTGGCCGCCGAGGGTCTAGCCCGGATATTTCATAAATCCTGCGCGATCATCGCACGAATTTATAACCCTAAGCCGGACTATTGCCGGAACCAAAAATATTTACCGCAGAGACGCCGAGACGCGGAGAAATATAACGGAGGGTGAAATCATACCATTACCCTGCAAAATATATGCGTCTGAAGCAGGGTGAATTTGTTCTCAGCACGGAAAAAACCGATTCACCGCAGAGGATGCGGAGGACGCAGAGGAAAACCCTCATGCTCTTCCTCTGCGTCCTCCGCGGTGAATATTTTTGGTTCCGGCAATTGTCCGGCTTAGGAAATATCCGGGTTAAGTGCATTTTGCCGGAGCCGACGCCTGCCTATCCGCATAATAGCTGGACCTGACCATAGGCCCACACGCCGCATTCCTGAACCCCATTTCCTCAGCCGCGCGGGCGTAAGCGTCGAACTGCGCCGGTTCCACAAAGCGCAGCACCGGCAAATGGTGTTGGGTGGGTTGCAGGTATTGGCCGATGGTAAGCATTTCCACGTCGTGGGTGCGCAGGTCGCGCAGGGTTGCCAGGATTTCATCGTCGCTTTCGCCCAAGCCTACCATCAGGCCGGATTTGGTGGTTGCTTGCGGGTGGCGCGCCTTGAATTCCCGCAGCAGTTTCAGCGAGTGGGCGTAATCGGCGCCGGGGCGGGCTTGTTGGTAGAGGCGCGGCACGGTTTCGAGGTTGTGGTTGAACACATCGGGCAGCGCCGTGCCGAGGATGTCGAGCGCGGTTTCCAGGCGTCCGCGAAAGTCAGGAACCAGGATTTCGATGCGCGTGGCGGGGGCGGCGGCACGCACTGCCGTGATGCAATCGGCGAAATGCCGGGCGCCGCCGTCCTTGAGATCGTCGCGGTCTACGCTGGTGATTACCACGTGTTTCAGTTTCATTGCGGCGATGGCGGCGGCCAAGTGCGCGGCTTCGTGTGGATCGGGCGGCGACGGCGCGCCGTGGGCGACATCGCAAAACGGGCAGCGGCGGGTGCAAATGTCGCCCAGGATCATGAAAGTGGCTGTGCCGTGGCTGAAGCATTCGCCGATGTTGGGGCAGGAGGCTTCCTCGCAGACCGTGTGGAGGTTGCTTGCGCGCAGGAGTTGCTTGATCTCGCGGTATTTTTCGCCGCCCGGCGCTTGCGCGCGGATCCACTGCGGCTTGCGCAGGCGCTCGGCGGGAACGATCTTGATCGGAATGCGCGCGGTTTTGGCGGCGCCTTTTTGCGCTGGAGTGGGCATCAAAGTCGCAGCCGGGAGACCGCTCCTACTCCAACCATTGGTTGATTTGTTTCAGGTCTTCCTCGGCCAGCGCACCGGTTGCGAGCTTGAGCTTGATCTGGCTGAGGAGGGTGTTGTAGCGCGCCTGACGCAGGTCGCGCTTGGTGCTGAACAATTGCTGCTGGGCGTTGAGCACGTCAACGCCGGTGCGCACGCCGACTTCCTGGCCGATGCGGGTGGAATCCAGCGCGCTTTGGCTCGAAACCAGCGCCTGTTCGAGCGCCTTGACCTGGCTCACGCCGCTGGATATGCCGAGAAAGGCCTGGTTGCTTAACAGCGCGACCTGGCGGCGGGTTTGTTCCACGTCTTGGCGCGCCTTGTCCTGGTTGGCCACCGCTTCGCGCACCCTCGAATCGACCAGCCCACCCTGGTAGAGCGGCAGGTTAAATTGCATACCGATGGTTTGCGTGGTGGTGTTTCCCGTTTGCAGGTAGCTTGGGTTATTGGTCTGGCCGTAGCTGGCGACGAGGTCCACGGTGGGGAGGTGGCCGGCGCGGTTTTTCCCGACCTCCAGGTTGGCGATTTCCTGCGCGACGCGCTGAATCTGCAATTGCAGGTTTTGCTGTTCCGCTTTTTCCACCCATTTCGCCATGTCGTTGGGCACGGGAGGTTTCAACTCCAGCTTGTCGCTCAGGGTGGCGAGCGCTTTGGGCATTTTTCCGATGATTTGTTGCAGCGCGCGCTTTTTGATCTCCAGATCGTTTTTCGCGGCGATTTCCTGAGAGGTGACGAGGTCGAAACGCGCCTGGGCTTCGTGGGTGTCGGTAATGGTGGCTGTGCCGACATCGAAGTTGCGCTTGGCCTGTTCCAATTGTTCGGCTATCGCGCTTTTTTGCGCGCCGGTCAGCGTCACGTTGTCCTGCGCCAGCAGCGTATCGAAATAGGCCTGCGCCACGCGCATGATGAGGTCTTGCTGCGCAACGACGAATTGCGCCTCGCTCACGCTGACCTGTTTTTTCGCCTGTTCGTATTGAACGACCAGCGGCTTGCGGTATAGCGGCTGGGTCACGCTGAGGTTGAAGCCTTGGGAGGAGAACTGGCGGTCGAGGTTCGGGCTGGCGACATCATAGACGTTGATGTTGGCGCTGAGCGTGACGGTGGGCAATAGCGGAGCAAGCCCTTGCGGCAGTTTTTCCTGGCCGGCCAGCAAGGCGGCGCGCGCCGCGGCGTAAGCGGCATCCTGCTGTTGCGCCTCATGGTAAATTTCGATCAGATTGCTTGCCCGCGCAGCGGGAAACGCCGCGCAGATCAGGAGTGCCAGAGCTAAGCGCTTCATTATGTGGCTTCCTTTTATGCCTGTCGCCTCGGCGCGCGACATTTTCAAAACACGAAATGTTCCACCTGCTGTACGTTTTTCAAGGCCGGAATGCAGGTTTCCAATACGTCGTCGGTGTGCCACACATCCTTGGTAAGCCGGGTGATCCGGCGCACTTCCATCACCGGGCATTCGCCGACCACCGCCAGCAGCCGCCCGCCGATCTTCATGTTTTTGGTGAACGCTTCCGGCAACACCGGCAGCGAACCGGTCACCACCACCACATCGTAATTCACCAGATTGCTCCAGCCGCGCGCCGCATCGCCGGTTTGCAGGGTGACGTTGCTTATGCCGTGGCGCGCCAGCTTTTCCTTAGCGCCGGTGGTGAATTCGGGAACAATGTCCACGCTATGCACCGAGCCGCTGCCCGCGACATGCGCCAGCAACGCGGTCATGTAGCCGCTGCCGGTGCCGATTTCCAGGATGTGCTCGCCATCGCGGATGCGGGCTTCCTGCACGATGCGCGCTTCCATTTTCGGCGACAGCATGGATTCGCCGAAGCCTAGCGGGATTTCCAGATCGGCCAGGGCCAGCACGCGCCAGGCTTCAGGTGCGAAATCCTCGCGCTTTATCTTGAGCAACGCGTCGAGCACAGTCTGATCCAGCACATCCCACGGACGTATCTGCTGTTCCACCATATTGAATCGCGCCTGTTCCATATCCATTTCGATTGCTCCACCGTGTTTGAATTTATACCTGCCCGGAAATCTGCGGGCTTGCAATTATTCCACATTTCCAGTACTTTCACATCATTGCTGGGGGTCTCGCCACCTGTCCGGGGCGAGTGAGAAACACCCTTTGAACCTGATGCGGGCAATGCCGCCGTAGGGAAGCGCGAGTGCTCCTTACGTTTTACTGCCAAGGAGCACCTGCCATGAACGCCCTCCCCCAATTCCTCAACACCACCGCCCAGGTCGATGAAGCGGCAGTCAAGCCTTTCGCCAACTCGCGCAAGATTTACGTACAAGGCACGAGAGCGGACATCCGCGTGCCGATGCGCGAAATAGCTTTAAGCGACACGCCGGTCGGCATGGGCGCGGAAAAAAACCCGCCGATTTGCGTTTACGACACCTCCGGCGCGTATTCCGACCCAGCCGCCCGGATCGACATCCGGCGCGGCCTGCCGGCGATCCGCGAGCCGTGGATCAATGACCGTTACGACACCGAACACCTGGCGGGCTTAAGTTCGAATTACGGGCAGGAGCGCCTGAGCGACGCCAACCTGGACGAACTGCGCTTCAACCTGCACCGCACGCCGCGCCGCGCCAAGGCGGGGATGAACGTAACGCAGATGCATTATGCGCGCCGCGGGCAGATCACCCCGGAAATGGAATTCGTCGCGATCCGCGAAAACCTGCTCCAAGAGAACTTACTTCAGGAAAAGCGGCGCGGCGAAGGACATTCCGAAATGATGCTGAGCCAGCATCCGGGAGAATCCTTCGGCGCGGCCATCCCGAAAATCATCACCCCGGAATTCGTGCGCGACGAAATCGCCCGCGGGCGCGCCATCATCCCGGCCAACATCAACCACCCGGAACTCGAACCCGCCATCATCGGGCGCAATTTCCTCACCAAGATCAACGCCAACATCGGCAATTCGGCGCTGGCTTCCAGCATCAGCGAGGAAGTCGAAAAAATGGTGTGGGGCATACGCTGGGGCGGCGACACCGTCATGGACCTGTCCACCGGCAAAAACATCCACGAAACCCGCGAATGGATCATCCGCAACAGCCCGGTGCCTATTGGAACCGTGCCGATCTACCAGGCGCTGGAAAAAGTCGAAGGCCGCGCCGAAGAACTCACCTGGGAAATTTTTCGCGATACCTTGATCGAACAAGCCGAGCAGGGCGTGGACTATTTCACCATCCACGCCGGCGTGCGCCTCGCTTATGTGCCGCTGACCGCGAAACGCATGACCGGCATCGTCTCGCGCGGCGGCGCGATCCTCGCCAAATGGTGCCTGGCGCACCACCAGGAAAATTTCCTGTACACCCATTTCGAAGAAACCTGCGAAATCATGAAAGCCTACGACGTGGCGTTCAGCCTGGGCGACGGCCTGCGTCCCGGCTCGCTGTATGATGCCAACGACGAAGCCCAATTCGCCGAACTGAAAACCCTGGGCGAACTCACCCATATCGCCTGGAAACACGACGTGCAAACCATGATCGAAGGCCCCGGCCATGTGCCCATGCACATGATAAAGGAGAACATGGACTTGCAACTGAAACACTGCGACGAAGCGCCGTTCTACACCCTCGGGCCGCTGGTCACCGACATCGCCCCCGGCTACGACCATATCACCTCCGGCATAGGCGCTGCGCTGATAGGCTGGTACGGCTGCGCGATGCTGTGCTACGTCACGCCGAAAGAGCACCTCGGCCTGCCGGATAAAGAAGACGTGCGCGAAGGCATCATCACCTACAAAATCGCCGCCCACGCCGCCGACCTCGCCAAGGGACACCCCGGCGCGCAAATCCGCGACAACGCAATGTCCAAAGCCAGATTCGAATTCCGCTGGGAAGACCAATTCAACTTGGGACTAGACCCCGACCGCGCACGCGAATTCCACGACGAAACCCTCCCCAAGGATTCAGGCAAAGTCGCGCATTTCTGCTCCATGTGCGGCCCGAAATTCTGCTCGATGAAAATCTCCCAGGACGTGCGCGACTACGCCGCCACCCAGGGCGTTTCCGAAAACGAAGCGCTGGAAAAAGGAATGCAGGAAAAGGCGGCGGAGTTTGTGAAAAGCGGGGCGCAGGTTTATCGTAAGGCGTGAAGCGTTGCGCCGGTTATGCTCAGGGGAAATTTGTTCTCGGCACGGAAAAAACCTATTCACCGCAGAGGACGCGGAGGACGCAGAGGAAAAGCATGAGGGGTTTCCTCCGCGTCCTCTGCGGTGAAAAAGGTTTTGTCTTTTATGGGTTGCCGCCATGAGTCAAGCAGCAAGGGTGGGCGCGTTTTTTGTGCCCACGCGGTCAGGGGCGGATGTTTCCCACCGGGTTTGAGTTCCAATGACCGCACCGCGTGGGCACAAAAGCGTGCCCACCCTACCCGGCTGAAGTTAAATCAAGCCATTCGTGCTTCGACAGGGACGTAGGATGTGGCTTCCCATTGTTCGCGTATCCTGGCGGTGATACGCGACAGATGCGCCTCGTTCCTCGGCACATCCTACGAGCTGATTTTTAATCCGTTCGTCCTGAGCCTGGCCTGCCCTGAGCTTCGCCGAATGGGCGAAGGATGAACGGATTAAAAATCAAAGCCGGGTAGGGTGGGCACGTTTTTTGTGCCCACGCGGTCAGAGGCGGAGGTTTCCCACCGGGTTGGGGTTCCAATGATCGCACCGCGTGGGCACAAAAGCGTGCCCACCCGGCTGCTCGTTACGACTCATGCAAAAAACCTTTTTGTCCGCAGATTACGCAGATTTTCGCAGATTAAAACCCCAAGAATTTTTTGTTTTTGAATCTGCGGAAATCTGCGTAATCTGCGGATAACCGTTCTTCCAATTCAAACTCAATCATCTTCCGTAGACTCGCCCACATTCAGCCGGGTGGGGTGGGCACGTTTTTTGCGCCCACGCGGTCAGAGGCGGATGTTTCCCACCGGGTTGGGGTTCCAATGACCGCACAGCGTGGGCACAAAAGCGCGCCCACCTACCCGGCTGCGAGGCAGCGTTCCGCGTCTTCCAGTTCTTCCATGCGGCGCAGGTAGCCGTGCTCGACTATCAGCCGCCGCGCCGCCTTGAGGTCGGCTTGCGGGGAATCCCACGGGTAGTTTGCGCTGTTGAACAGCCGCGCCCGGTGCAGGTGGATGTCCGCGCTGAACAACGGCATCGGCCCGCGCCCGGCGATGTCCCAGGCTTCGTCCAGGTCGGCCTGCGCGTCAGCCGGGCTGGGCTGCGCCTGTCCCGCACCGGTCGCAGGCAGGCTGCGCAGCCAGGCACGGGTGAGGAGGGCGTGGGGGAGGTAGTCACTCCGCCCGGAGTGGCGCAGGCCGTCCACGGCGTGCTGGAGGACGGCGTGGCAGGCTGCGAGTGGGGTGCCTTCCAGCAGTGCCTGGTAGAGCGCGGCGCGGGCCAGCGTGAGGTGGTCGAGGGCGATACTGAGGAGACCGAATTTGAAATGGTTCACTGCCCAATCAAGCGTCTGCGCCGCGCGCTGGGAGATGGCGCGACAGGCATCCCCCTCTTCCCCGGCATCTTTCCCCGCCCCCGCAAGGCGTGTCCCCGCCGGACGCCCGCAGCCTTGCAGCGGCGAGACGGGTGAGGGGAGGCGTGTGCGCCACGCGGCGCGCTCGGGGGCGGCGAGGAGCAGGTCGCAATACTGGAAACCTTGCAGCGAATACAGCAGCGGGTAATCCGGCTGATCCTCGACCTGCCGGTTCTCGGCCTCGCGAAACAGCGCCAACGCCTCATCCCGGCTGCCCGCCTGATGCAGCGCGTCGGCATGGGCCGTGCGGTCGCTCAATTGCTCAAACGTATCGCCGCTGCGGTCGGCGTAGGTCACGGACTGCCCGGCGTCCGCCACCGCCTGCTGCACCCCGCCCAGCGTCAACTCCAGTTCGCTCAGGTTGGCGGCACTGATGGCGGCCTCTTTCCAGTTCTCCTGCTTGATGCGCATCTCCAGCCCGGCCCGCATCGGCTCCAGCGCCTCGGTCAGCCGACCCAACCCGCGCAGGCGGAACGCGGCTTCGTTCAGCAGCCAAGCCTGCCAACTTTCCGCGAGCGCGGATGAAACGCGACGCCACGGTTGCTCGAAGAAACACGCGACAGCGCCCAGGTCGGAACCGAACGCGCCGAGTTTCCTCAAACTGTAGACTTCGTCCCGTCGCAGGATGCGGGCGTGGTAAACCTCCTCACACGCCTCCTGCTGTCTCCCCGCCAAGCAGCCGTGTGCCACGGCTTGGTAGAGCGGCTGGAGGGCTTCGAGGGTGGGCTGGTCGCCTTCCTTCGTCGTCTCACACAGGTGTTCGAAAAGCCGACTGTGGGCGGCGCGCCAAGCATCTACGTGGCGCTCGCGCAGTTGCTGCGCGTAGTATTCGCGTAGCAGCGGGTGGGCGTCCAGCGCGACCAGTGCGCCTGCCGTGTCGCGCTGCACCGTGAGCAGCTTTGCGCCCTCCAGGCCGGTGAGGCTGAATTCCCAATCGTCGTCGTCCAGCCCGGCCAGCGCTTCGGTGAGATTGGGAATGGCAGCATTGCGCAGTGCGTCCAGGCAGCCTGCGTCGGCGGGGCGGTCGAATAGCCCGAGCAATCTCAGGATCGCGACTTCGCGGCGTCCTTCGTCACCGCCTTGCAGCAGCCAGGCCTCATAAGCCGCCATTGCGCGGAACGCGTGGCCGCCCTGGATTTTCGCATCGGCCTTGTCGAATGCCACCCGGTCGCGCCGGCGGATGTCGCCGTTGTGCGCGCGCGTTAAAAAGCCGCCGAGCAGGTTCAGCGTGAGCGCGTGACCTTGCACGTCTTCCACCAGCTTTTCGAATTCCGCTTGCGCGCCGTTCTTCACCCCAAGTTGGCGCAGCAATGCGACACCTGCGTCGGTCGAGAGGCGCTTGAGTTCATATTCCGGTGCGGTGGTTTGCCTGTAGGCTTGCAAGTCCGGGATCGCATAGCGGGTGGTGACCACGCACAGGCCGTGGCTGTGGGCAGCCAGCCCCTTGAGCAGCGCGGCCAGTCCCTGATCCTTGAGTTCGCCCGGCAACGGTGAAGTAGGCGCGTGCTGCAGCGGCTCCACGCCGTCGAGGATCAGCAACGCGCGTTTTTCGCCGACTAGTTGCGCCAGCCGCTTGCCCTTGTCTACCGCGTGTTGCGCGCCGGCAGCCAGGTCCGGGTCGCCGAAGAAGACCAGGGCGGCGCGGAGAAACGCGTCACTGTTGGCCGCCGTCTGCTCCTTCGTGCCCTGGCTATAGAACGACCACGCAAACGCCGCCTCGCACCCCGGCCAGTCGCGATGCGCCAAATCCGCCGCCCATTTCGCCACCAGCGAGGTCTTGCCCTCGCCGCCGAGCGCGACGAAGGTGAGGATATGGGGGCGCTTGGGTTCGCCGCCGACGGCCTGATCCCAGGCGTCGGCGAGCAGCCTGGTTTCATCTTCGCGGCCTATGAGGTCGGCGGGGGCGTATTTGTCGATGCGGGAGATGTCTATCTTTGCGGGCGCTGCGGGGCGCGGCTCGTCGAATGTCAGCGGGGTGCCGTGTTGGCGGGGTTGGATGTTGAGCGCGCCCAGCGGCTGCGGTTCGACGCCCGCCGAGCCGCGCAGGAAGTCGTAAAGATTGCGATAGGCGGGTTGGGAAGTCAGCGCATAGTGGCTAACTGCGCGTAGCGGTTCGGGTATCCAGTCCCCGACGGCTTCCCCCAGGAACACCGGCACGAATTTCAGTGTCCGGCTACGGCTGTCGTAAATCTCCTGGGTGATGAGCGCGCCTTCCCAATCCACGCCTTTGCCTATGCCGGGCTGTTCGTGCCCACGGAAACGCCGATAATAGGTCGGTGTGCAGACGACGAGCACGAAGTCAGCCGCATCGAGCTGATCGAGCATCCAGCGAGGCCAGCCTTGTTTTGGCGAGCCGTTCACGTATTGGTCGAGTTGGGCATTGATGCCGTCCTGCCGCAGGCGCTCGGACAAACCCAGCACTTGCCCGCGGTGCGCTTCGGTATCGTGGCTGTAGCTGATGAAGACGATAGGGGGAGTCATGGGCGGCGGTGGCATGGGTTGATTTGTTATGGGAATAGGGGCAAATAGTAACTCCCGGTTTATGGTTTGACAAGTGTGTCGTAGGATGTGCCGACGACAGGAGGCGCATCAATCGCGGACGGCGCGGCAAGGTTAACGATAAAGCTGTTAACCAACCTACCCAACTGATTTTGGCTCATGAGCCAACAAATTTACCTTGGAGTTGAAGCGCTTTCCGGCGACCAGTTGCCTCACCTTGTGTAGAATAACGCTTTTTTCAAAGCGCGCTTCTCTATTTCCGGTAATCCGTCATGGCCTACGTTCCCCCCATCGTCCTCTCTTTCGCCGCCTCCGACCCCACCGGCGGCGCCGGGATGCAGGCGGACATTCTCACCCTGTCGAGCATGGGCTGTCATCCCCTGACGGTGGTTACGGCAATCACTGTGCAGGATACGCTGGGCGTGGAGGATTTCATGCCTATCGATTTCGAGTGGATCGTCGATCAGGCGCGCTCAGTGCTGGAGGATATGCCGGTGGCGGCCTTCAAGATCGGCCTGATCGGCAGCATTGAAGGCACTGCGGCGATAGCCGAGGTGGTGGCGGATTATCCCGACATCCCGCTGATCCTCGATCCGGTGCTGGCTTCCGGGCGCGGCGACGAGTTGGCCAACGAGGATATGCTCTCGGCGATGCTGGAAATGCTCGTCCCGCAAACCACTATCATTATCCCGAACAGCCTGGAAGCGCTACGCATCGCCACGCACGACCGCGACGACGAGGAGGAAACCCCGAACCTCGCGCAATGCGCCGAATTCATCATCGGCCTGGGGTGCGAATATGTGCTGATCACCGGCACCCACGAAAACACGCCGAAAGTCGTGAATACGCTCTACGACCGTGGCGGCGTGGTGCGCCACGATTCCTGGCAGCGCCTGGCCGGGAGCTATCACGGCTCGGGCTGCACGCTGGCGTCGGCGGTGGCTGCGGCGATTGCGCATGGGTTGGATTTCAGCGATGCGGTCAAGGAAGCGCAGGAATTCACCTGGGCTGCGTTGAATGCCGGTTTCCGTCCGGGCATGGGGCAATTCCTGCCGGATCGGCTGTTCTGGGCGCGCACGGCGGAAGGCGAGGCGACCGATGCCGATTAGCGGGTTGTATGCGCTCACCCAGCAATGCGCCGACACCGCCGTATTGCTGGACCAGGTGCGCCAGGCGCTGGAAGGCGGCGCGCAATTGGTGCAATACCGCGACAAGAGCAATGATGTGGCGCTACGCTTTGAACAGGCAAGCGAACTGCGCGCGCTGTGCCGCGAATTCGGCGTGGCGCTGATCGTTAACGACGACTTGCGCCTCGCTGCCCTGATGGATGCCGACGGCGTGCATCTGGGACGGGAGGATGGCTCCCTGCGGGAAGCGCGGCTGATCCTCGGCCCCGGCAAGATCGTCGGGGTCTCTTGTTATAATGATTTGCAACTGGCTATCGCGGCGCAGCAGGGCGGGGCGGATTATGTCGCGTTCGGCAGCTTTTTTGCGTCCCCCACCAAGCCCGGCGCGCCTCCCGCGCCGTTCGATCTGCTCAGGCAGGCGCGCCACGAACTCAGCGTGCCGCTGGTCGCCATCGGCGGCATCACGCTTGCCAACGCCAACTTGCTGGTTGCGGCGGGGGCGGATGCGCTGGCGGTGATTTCCGCCGTATTCGGCAGCCCGTGCATCCGGGAGGCAGCGGCAGGCTTTTCTAAATTATTCAACCGACCTACAGTGCATTGATTAAGGCAAAACCATGACTACACGCAACGAAACCCTGTTCGAGCAATCGCAAATCAGCATCCCCGGCGGCGTGAATTCGCCGGTGCGCGCCTTTCGTTCGGTGGGCGGCACGCCAGTGTTTTTCAAGCGCGGCAAGGGCGCCCATCTATGGGACGAGGACGGCAAATCCTATATTGATTATGTCGGCTCCTGGGGGCCGGCCATCCTCGGCCATGCCTTCCCGAAAGTGGTCAAGGCGGTGCAGGAAGCAGCCGCACGCGGTTTGAGCTTCGGCGCGCCGACTGCGCGCGAGCTGGAAATGGCCGAACTGCTGTGCAAGCTAGTGCCCAGCATGGAGCAAGTCCGGCTGGTAAGCTCCGGCACCGAAGCCACGATGAGCGCCATTCGTCTCGCGCGCGGCCATACCGGGCGTGCCAAAATCATCAAGTTCGAAGGCTGCTACCACGGCCACGCCGATTTCCTGCTGGTCAAGGCCGGCTCCGGCGCGCTGACTTTCGGCCATCCCAGTTCCGCCGGGGTGCCGGAAGAGGTCGCCGCGCAAACGATTGTTTTGGACTACAACGATGTCGCCGGACTGGAAAAAACTTTCAGTGAAATTGGCGACCAGATCGCCGCAGTGATCGTCGAGCCGGTGGCCGGCAACATGAACCTGATCGCGCCCAAACCGGAATTCCTCAAGGCCATGCGTGAACTATGTACTAAATATGGCAGCGTATTGATTTTCGACGAAGTGATGACCGGTTTCCGCGTGGGATTAGGTTCCGCGCAAGGGCTGTTCGGCATCACGCCGGATTTGACCACGCTAGGCAAAGTGATCGGCGGCGGGATGCCGGTCGGCGCATTTGGCGGCAAACGCGAAATCATGCAGAAGCTCGCCCCGCTTGGTCCCGTGTATCAGGCCGGCACGCTATCCGGCAACCCGGTGGCAGTCGCCGCAGGGCTTGCCACGCTCAAGCTGGTGCAAGCGCCGGGCTTCTATGAGCGGCTCGCCGCCACTACCCGCAAACTGACGGAAGGCTTGACCGCAGTCGCGCACGAGGCCGGCTTCAGCTTCTGCGCGCAGGCCGTGGGCGGCATGTTCGGCCTGTATTTCCGCGCCACGCCGCCGACCAGCTATCTTGAGGTGATGGAAAGCGATAAGGACGCCTTCAACCGCTTCTTCCACGGTATGTTGGAAGAAGGCGTATACCTCGCCCCCTCGGCATTCGAAGCCGGCTTCGTCTCGGCGGCGCACAGCGACGCGGACATCGACGCAACCCTGGAAGCAGCCAAACGGGTGTTTGCGCGCATGAAATGAGCCGCCCCGTCCGGCTCGGGATGAACCTAAAATACTCAGTTGAACCGCAGAGACGCAGAGGCGCTGAGAAAAAACAATGAGTTATGGTGTCGTGCAACACTACCTATTTGGTGAAGCGGAAAATTGTTATAACTCATTGATTTCTCTGCGTCTCTGCGTCTCTGCGGTTAAGCAAATGCGGTTTCTAGGATGAACCTTTTGCAAGGCAATTTCACCGGCGCGCCGGCAAACTCATGAATCCCACCAGGCAAATGGCTTTGTTGTCGATAGGCACCTCTATCGTCACCATGGCGCTCAAATTCGGCGCTTATTTTCTGACCGGATCGATCAGCCTGTTTTCCGATGCTGCGGAATCGCTGGTGAACCTGACGGCGGGGCTGGTCGCGTTCGCCGCACTGACCATCGCCGCGCGCCCCGCCGATGAAGACCACCGCTACGGCCACGACAAGGCCGAATATTTTTCCAGCGGCGTGGAAGGCGCGCTCATCATGGTGGCGGCGCTGACCATCATCTATGCCGCCGTACAGCGTTTTTTCCAGCCTGCCGCGTTGCATCAACTCGGCATCGGGTTATTCATCTCGCTGCTCGCTGCGGGCGCTAATTTCATCACGGCGCGCATCATGCTCAAAACCGCCGGCGCGCATGACAGCATCACCCTGGAAGCCGATGCGCAGCACCTGCTGACGGACGTGTGGACTTCGGTCGGCGTGGTCGGCGGGCTGGTCGTGGTGATGCTCACCCCGCCCTCCTGGCAAATCCTGGACCCGGCCATCGCCATCCTGGTCGCGCTGCATATCATCAAAACCGGCGTAAACCTGATGCGCCGCTCATACGACGGACTGATGGACATCGCGCTGCCGCCGGAGGAAATCGCCGCGATAGAACGCCTGGTGCGCGCCGAATTGCCGGCGGACGCCGATTTCCACGCACTGCGCACACGCAAGGCCGGCCCGCGCCGCTTCATCGACTTCCACCTGCTGCTGCCGGAACAAACCACCGTCAAGATATCCCACCAACTGTGCGACCGCATCGAAGACGCAATAGCGCGCAGCCTGCATAAAACATCCGTAACCATCCATGTCGAACCGAAAGAAAGCAACCCCGGCCAAGGGGACGAGTCGGCGCCCAGGGTAAATTTGTTCTCAGAAATTAATGATGAAAATCAATGATGGAAGACATTCATGTATCCCAGGAAAACTGAGCCGCGACGCTACTCGACTCATGGCGGCAATCCATAAAGACAAAACCTTTTTCACCGCAGAGGACGCAGAGGAAAACCCTAGGCTGTCGAAATACAGCGTTTTTATCAAATTTCAGCTTCCCGGTTTTTGGATATGCCCAGAAACGTCAACTCCCTACATTATTTTTAATCCGTTCGTCCTGAGCCTGGCCTGCCCTGAGCTTCGCCGAATGGGCGAAGGATGAACGGATTAAAAATAATGTAGGGAGTTGATAATGCAACCTCAGCATACGTGCGAGGCACAGGGTCAAACTTCCCCGTTCGTGGTGAGTAAAATATTCGCCCGTAGGTCGAAAGGCGTTGGCAAGAAACAGGGGTTATGGTTGCTGTTTGGCGCTCGTTTAAGGGATAATATGCGGCTATTGTGGTTATGTGCATCATTGATATTTATGAACAAAAAAGCGGTTTCTTGAGAACTTTGAGGCTTGTCATTTTCCTCCGTTCGTCCTGAGCCTGTCGAAGGATGAATGGAGGAAAATGGCAAGCCTCAACATTACGCGCAATTAAAAAACATTTATATTCGTCATGGTACAGATGAAAGTCAATCCCTTCATCCTTCGACCCTTCGGCGAAGCTCAGGGCAGGCTAAGCTCAGGACGAACGGATTGACTTTCATCTGCCGCCGTTCCATACATTCCGGGCTTCGTTGAGGCACAAGCGTCGGGCATAGCC
>Ga0172380_10004465_pt1 | contig 17943 bp, 20 predicted proteins | sample Leawe162metaG_FD_119747 | JGI IMG/M metagenome (GOLD analysis project Ga0172380, IMG submission 119747) | Leachate microbial communities from a municipal landfill in Southern Ontario, Canada - Leachate well 162 metaG | ecosystem: Engineered > Solid waste > Landfill > Unclassified | place... | reverse complement strand
ACACCATCTGATTTGGTATTATGAGGTTTGTTGCCTTTCTTCCACCATGTATGTTTAACCTTATCTCGTAGCTCTGGGCTCATTATCACTCCTTTGTTTGCCGGGACATGACCTTTTACAAATTGAGTGGCTTTGCCCCGTGTGGTACCTTTTGTTAATATTCCGGATTCCGGACTAGCCATGAACTCTTTGCTCTTTTTTAATTTAAGCTTTGTAGCCTGCATATAAATTGACCGAACCGTCCGGTTTAGTTTTTCGGCAATGATATCTGTCCTGGTTCCCGGGTAATTTTTTATAAGAAAATTGTTTTCATCTTCAGTAAATATTTTCCTTATAAACCGGGGGATGCCATTGTTTTTCCTGGCACATTTTACCGCAGGTACCGTGGTTGAAAAATGCCTGGACAATTCAGCATCCGTCATCTTCAGGTGACTTTTAATAAATTCGATTTTGTCGGGAGTCCAGATTAGTTTTGGCATGGCTACGCAGTTTGGCTTAATACTTCCACAAATCCGTTTTCGTCCAGAAAATAATTAACCGGGAATACTTTGGAAAGTTTACAAAACCCCCATTCTTTGCCTTCGTACTCGAACAGGATGGCGGAATTGGCTATTGCAAGTATGCGTACCTGGTAAAGAATACCGGGCTCTTCTTCAATAACTACAGCCTGGCCCTTAATGAGCTCGGTGCGAAACTTGACCAGGTCGATAATGGCTTTCTTTACAAACAACCTGAACCAGATTGTGATTAAGATGGAAAGCGCGATAAAAATGATTATGAGTGTTTGCATAGCATTTTGATAATGAAAGCGGCCACCGGTGCAACGGCAGCCGCTTTCTGAAAAGGTTTATAATTATTTATCCTTGTCTGTTTGGTTTTCAAATTCTTTTGGAGGTCTGCAATATTCACATTCCTGTTTGCCTTCCCTGGTATAAAATAATTTACCACAATTAATACAGTCGATCAGGATAGATCGAGATTTGGCTTTTTTCACCAAATTATCAACTGTTTTGATGGCGTTATTGATAGTACGACCAACAATGTCATCCGTATGTACATGATTTTTTTGAAGCACAACAGTAATGCTTGTGTTTTCGTAAGTTACCTTAACTTTATTTTTGGTGATTTTAATTTTCATGGGGCAAAGGGTTTAAAGAAAGCCGACACAAGTCGTGCAAGAAAGGCCGGCTTTCTGGTGGTTAGTAATTAAATTGATAATAGTTTTGTGCCGTCGGCAATGGCATTATTTAACCTATGCCATGTCTCCGTGGCCCGCTTGATTTGCGATCCGGTAAAATCATCCGGGTTGTTCATTACGTGCTCACATTGCGCAATTTCGTTATGATACCCGTTTAATTTGTGGTTGAATTCGACAAATTCCCTGGCTTTCTGAATAACCGATTGAACATCATCGCCCGATGTAATTTCGACTTCGGTGCCAATTTTTTCATTCTCAAAATTTCCGAGTGAGAAAACTTTGCTGTAGGTAACTGTTTTTACTATCATTTTACAAGGGTTTTTAAAAGAAAGCCGACACAAGTCGGTGCAAGAACGGCCGGCTTTCAGGGGGTTTATAATTAATTTAATTGATAATTTTTCTCATTAAGGTATTTACTTAAATAGGTGACAATTGTGCTTAACTCAATATCAAATTCTTTCGCTATTTCGGCACAGGTAAACCCGATATCGAAATATTCGGCTATCATTTTATATTCGTTATTGTTGAACATTGCGGCTTAGTTTTTCCAAAAATTTAACCCGGGCTTCCACAGGGTCGGCACCAATAGCGATAAAAATGGAGGTGCGTTTGTCGATGCGTACTTCCTGTAGTTTATCAATATCCGGGCTTAGGGCGATGGAACGTTTGCGCTTTTTCTCCATCTTGATTTCAAATTCCTCATCCATCTGCCGTTTGGAAGGGTGGTGCCCACTACGCAGACTGGGGATGTAACTGAAATCGGGTTCTGGTTCCATGGCCAGCTCGGCAGGATCTACCGGCTTTGGCTTTTTGGCTTCCAACCTGGCCAACAGCCGTTGAATCCGGGGGCCATTCTTCCCCTTTTCGGGGATGGGGTCGGTAATGTACCCGCGTTGGTAGTTGGTGGCTTCCATTTTTACGCGTGGTGTTTGTTTGAAAGCTCGTTGCTTATGGCATCGATTAGCTCATCGCAATGCTCGATGATTTGGTTTGCAACATCCAGGTCGCTGGTAAACACATGCTCCTGGTTAAAGTATTCATCCAACTGGGCGCGGGTTTTTGCCTTTTTTTCAAGCATGGCCTGCTGAACAAGCAATAATAATGGCTTTGATTCAATTTGCATGACTGTAATTTGTTTGGGTTAATAATTTGGCAGCAGTAACGTACATATCAAACTCTGCCTTTGCTTTTAGGTAACCGGAATTGAACACAATAAGCTGGCTGATGTCGTAGCGGTTGCGCAGCAGGAACTTGGCGGCTCCCTCGTCGGTGAAGTTTAAATCGAGGTTTGGTTTCAGGCGGTCGATCACAGGGCGGATGCGGCCTTCTTCCAGTTTCGATTTACCAGATTCGATCAGGTAAACGCGTTGGTTGATGGTGCTTTTTAGGAAGCTTTTAAACCTACGGGCGAAACGCTGGGGGGCAGGATTTTGCATGATAGATTATTTTTAAGGTTTAATACAAACAAGGCCTTTGCCCCGGAAAGGGCATTGGGTACTTTTAAACGGGCATGGTACGCGCTCGAAATTGAGCCGTGAGGGGGTGATGTCGTACACCTGGTCGATCTCTGTCCAGTTGCACATGATGAACTGTTTAAGGGCAGCGGCCTTATCGCCGTTGAATTTTTCGCGGCTAAGATGCAGCAGCGCCATTTTGGCTTTATGGTCCTTCATGCACCGGCTAAAAATGTGCTCAATTTCGATGGGGGTAAGCTCGTCGAACGAGAGCCACTGGCTGCGGATGTCCCAACGCACGTATATTTTTTGCTCAAAAACGTGGTTTAGGCTAAAATAGAACTCGATGGATGGTTCCTGGTTCATGCCTCGGTGGTTTAGCGTGTGAAAAATATTGCTTTAATGCTTTTTGGTCTGTCAGGTATGACGCTCTTTAATTTAAAGATGTCCTTATTATGGTGTCGTGAAGTATTGACATAATCTAATTCAAGCATTTTATCGATGCAAGATTCGTCAACTATTACGCTTCCTTCAACCATATTATGTCCGCAACATGATCCATATGTGATAATGCTTTGGTCCCAGAGAGATTTTATTTCTTCTATTATACAGGGATCAATACATACCTTATCGCTTAATCCTTTTTTTAAACGGTTTTCACGATATTCTGACATATGACCCGGAATATCAATTACAACCTGTTGATTGTAACATTCCCTGGACTGCGGTTTTATGTTAACGCAATTACACATTTCTCTTTTTGTCTTTTTTGAGTTTGTAGTATTTGTAATCGCGGATGGCATCGAGCATTACTTTTATTAATGCGATGCCGAATATCACCCCGATGGTGATGTACGTGATTTCAATATTTATTGTCATGGCTATTCAGCAGTTTCTTTGAACATTTCCAACTGGTTGCGGTTTTCTTTGGCGCGTTTGTTTTTCTCCTGGCGTTCTTCAAACTTTAAGCGCTCGAGTGTTTGAAACTCGGGCAAATCATTTAGTTTGGCTTCGAGTTCAGCTATCTGTTTTTCGCGTTTGGCAGAAAGTTGGAGGGATTCTTCGAGGCGTTTGTAATAATCGAAAAGAATGCGATCGATGGTAGCATAAACCCAAAGTTCAAAATCAGGATTTAACCATGCTGCAAATTTCAATGATAAAATTCGGTGCATCCAGGTGCCTGATTTTTGCTTTCCTTGCACTAAATCTTCACGAGATTTAACATTTATATACTGAGAATTCTCAGTTTTTAAACAGGAGTTGATGAATGAATTGGTGTCATCATTTCTTAGAAAGAAAGTAACTTCTTTTCCAAAAATGTTTGCCATTTGGGTGGCATTTACCATTACATTTCCATTTATAACCTTAAACTCGATGAGCTGGTTATCAAATTCAAATTTTTGGATTGTGTTCATGGGTTTAATTTATTTTGTGATTTTAAATAGTGAGAATTCTCACTTTATATTTTGGTTAATTAAACTGGTGAGCTTCCTCCATTTGGAGGAAGATCGGTTATAAAACCGGCACTTCATATTTCACTATCAATTCATCAATTGGGGTGTGCAGGTAAGCCGAAATAAGCTGAAGGCTATCGCTTGTACTTAATAGCGGATCGTTATTCTTGATCCAAAGTTGGATTGTGTAAAAGCTGCGTCCGTGCAACTCTGTTAAAGCATACACCAACTTGCTATTTTTTTTAATTTCTGGTAAAATGTTGGATTTTAGTGGCATAACATTTTTGGTATTAAAATTGGATTTGTAAGAAGTAATATTTATTAGTATATTTACGAAGCAAATGTAAAACAATCTGTACATTAAATGCAAGTTTTTTCGTGTTTATTTTCAGATTATTTTGTCATTAAATTTTAATACAATGATATACAGTAGATTGGAAACGTTAAGAATGCAGAAAAAGTTAACTCAGGCTGAGTTTGCTACTGCTATTGGAAGATCCAGACAATGGTATCGTGATGTAAAACGCACTCAAAATATGAAGGTGAACGATCTTGTAGAGATTGCTAAGTCGTTAGATATCTCACCCGCATACTTCTTTGCAACCAATTACAAAACACCCGATCAGGTAAGCCTATTGAACGAACCTAACTTAAATAGAATAGAAAATATGAAACAATTGATTGATGCACAGTCCGAAATAATTGCCATGCAAAAGGAAAAGATAAGTGATTTGAAATTACGATTGGCCGCATTTGAAAATGATAAAGTAATTTCATCCACTCGCAATGGATGAATCAAAAGTAACATCCCAAAAATGAATTTACCTACTTCATATACTTGTATGATTTTCTTCCGAAAAAACACAGAAACTGGAGGGGTTTATTCGCTTGTTGATTGAATAAGGTTACAAAAAAGAGACCAGGGAGGGCTTTGTCAACCAAAGCAGACAAAGTAAACATGTTGTATATATGTGATTTGGTGGGTGTTAAAATAGGGTTGGGGTTCTTCTTACCCCGACTAAATCACATAAAAAACAGCAAATCAGGTTGATAGGCCAGAAAGTAGACAAAAATAATTGTGATAGTAGACACCGGTAGACATTAAACCACGCTGGCATGAAAAGAGAAAAAATTGCCATCCTCCCGCAACTAAATGATTGCGGCGGGGATATCGAAAAAAAATGGTTCGTGTTTTTTTCTTATCGCGATCCTAAATCGGGCAAAATGATCCGCAAAAAGGAGTACAAGGGCCTTCATCAAATAAAAAACAAAAAAGAAAGGTACGAGGCTGCCAGGGTGCTCGTCGCCAACCTGGCTGAAAAACTAAAATCGGGATGGAACCCGATGATGGAAAACAACGCCATTTACTCCGACGAGCTGCGCTACTCAGCCGCCGCGCGGGTATATGGCCGCATGAAAGCCGGAAATATCAACTTTAATTATTACGCTTCGGAATACCTGAAGGCCAAAATATCGGGGCTTGAAAAAGAAACCCTGGCTACTTATACCAGCCGGTTGCGCATGTTCTCCATGTGGCTCGACAGTAAAGGCTATATGGACATTGATGTTACGGCCATCAGCAATACCATGATTATCGAGTTTTTCAACTTCCTGATTGTGGATCAGAAATTGAGCGGCAATACAACAGGCAAATACCGGAATATCCTTTCCCGGACTTTCGATTATATCATCGAACTGAAAAAGCTAAAAATAAACCCGGTTTATCAACTGCCTCAGAATACCCGCATAAACGATCAAACGCCCAGGCCGATAAACAATGCCGACATCGAGGCCTTTAAAGTTGAACTGAAAAAAGATGAACAGCTTTGGCTTGCTGTGCAGCTCGAATATTACTGCTTTCTAAGGCCGGGCAAAGAAGTGCGGTTGTTGAAGATAAAATGGATCGACTTTTCAAGGGGATTTATCACCGTTCCAAAGTCAATATCAAAAACCAAGACCGACAAAATACTGATCATCCCCAACGACTTTATGGTAGAGCTTCGCCGGATGGGGTTGCACCTGGTGAACAAAGATTTTTATGTGATTGGGCGCGAAGGCAAACCGGGCCCTGATCATTTAGGAAAAAACAACCTGCGTTTTAGGTTCGTGAAACTCCGGGAAGCCTTAAAAATGCCTTACGAGTATAAATTGTATAGCTGGAAGCACACCGGAAATGTGCGTGCCGACGATGCCAAAATCCCACTATCCGACCGGCAGCACCAGAATGGCCACAGCAGCGCCATTTACACCGAAATTTATACCAAAAACAAAAAAGGCCACGACAGTGTGGCCATACGCGAGACTTTTCCCGAGCTTTAACCCGTCCACCCCGTAAAATCACCCGGGCCAAACAGTTTACTTTTGATTTTTACAACCACTTCATCCAGAAAAATGAGTGTGTTTTGAAATGCAAACCGCTTGGATAACTTAATTGTGGAGATAAATGCGGGCGTTACCAGGTTAGTGAATTCGATAGGCAGGCGGCGCTTGTACCAGGCTATTACGGGAAGCCAATAGCGGGAAATTAAGCCGGGCCATGTGTAATCAATTGGCAGTACCACATTGCCCGCAACATCGTATTGAGTAGTTCCGGCAAACGGGTATTCGGTAACGGTGCCAAAGAAACTACCAGGCACGCTATCAACAAGTCCGACATAAAAGAAAATACGCAGCGGAAAATCACCTTTTATGGCATAGTTTGCACTATTGCCCAATGCCGAGACTGATGGCAGGCTTTTATTATTTTCATGTATCCGGTTTAAAAAATCACGCATGAGCATCGGAGCCATTTGGGTAGTTAATGGCATTTTACCAGCATCATAAACAACAGGTGTATGTTTATCTCCTCCTGGAATAAAGGTAAGGACTTCCAATTCAAAATCTACTAATGTTCTTAAAGCCATTTTATACCAGGCATTCAGGGTCGTTACAAAATAGGTATTATCGAGTTTTTGGGTAGACCGATTGGGTAAGTCGCTAAAGGTATCAACAGTGCCCATTATTATTGATTCTTCGGTAACCGTTCCGGTTAAATTATCGTCAGGGCCTTGAAAATCGAACGCAAAAGAAAGTCCGTCATAATCAGTTTCAAAAACCTTGAGCGAATCGCGAACAAGCCCTTCGCACATCTCGGCTTTGTTTGAATTAGCAAACATATCGCGCATAAAAACAAGCTCCACACTTCTGTTTGCATGGTTGAAAAACGGAAGAATCTTAAATGCATCGTAAAAAGCAGTAAGAAAGCTTTTTACATCCATATTGGGCACATGGTTTTTATAATTAATTGAGGTAGCGTATGTATTGATGGTCATCATATCCAAATTGGCGATATCCAGCACGCAGTAATCAAGTAAAGCATCACGCTTTTGCAATGCATTGTTAAGAAAATATACCCTTGTTATGATTTTGTGATCAAGACTGAACGCATCAATCGGATATTCAAAAGCCACGTCGTACAAATGGTATTCAACCAAACCTGGAGCCGCAAATACGCTCGAATCAATAATTACATCATTGTAAAGAGTTTCGATATAAACATCCGTAATGGTAAGATCAAGCTCGGCGGGCGAACAATTTACGGCAATGGTAACTTGATAATTTCCCTTATATTCTACAATAAATTCGCCAGTTGCAGCATTGTAGGCAGTAAGCGGGTCCGAAATACTTTCATCATAAATTACCGTCCAGGGATCGGCGGTTGTTTGTGCATTTGAAGTTGCTGTAAATGTGGCATCCAACAATGCATCCGCCGAATAATTGTTATAAATCAGCGCTTTTTTCAGATATTCATCGTTTAAAACATCACCATACACCCGGTAATTCTGCGCCGCAAACAGCTGTTTTACAATGTAAAGCAAGTAAAGTTGAGGCACGATCACGGTAGCGTTGATGGTTTCGTTGAAAGTATCGTTAAAATCGTTGATTACGCCCGTGTAATGGATGTTTTTTCCATCCTCGAAAAACCCCGGATTGTATATACTCGGAAACTGATGATTTACCGCCGGGTAGGCGAGTAGTACCTGCGCGTTGATGTGTGCCGGAAAATCGGCGATGGCTGTGGTTATATCAAAATACTCGGGCAACGTGTGCCCTTCCACCAGGCTGTTGAAGTGCGCGCCACCTATCAGCATTTCGAGTTCGATGGTTTTGCCATTGCTGCTTTTGGCATTCCACTGGCCTGAAAGTATATGCAAACCATACTTTATTTCACCGGCAATGCTGGCCTTTTGGGTAACGAGCCTGGTAAGCCTTGCCGGAAAGCCGAATTTAACGGCGTTGCCTTCGTATGGTACCGCAGTCGAATAAATGTAGGCTCCTGCCTGTTCGCCCTCCACCGGCCCCGATACAGTGAGGTTAAACCCGGTGGATGGGTAAAGGGTGAGGGGTTGGTTGGCGGCGAGGAGTTTAAGCATCTTTTTTATATTGCAGCGTAGTTATAAACTACGCTGAGTGTGGGGGCATTACAAATCAATTTTAATCAATGAAGCATATTCAGCCACAAATGTCCCGGTTGAATTATCAAGTTCAAAAACCCCTGGCGTTGCACTTATCTTGAATTTATCCCCCGCGCTACAAGTAGCCTGTGATGCAAGTTTGATTTTAAAACGGTTTTCAGTAGTTGGTAAATATGCCTTTTTAGCAATTCTACCTATATAACCAATCTTAATATCATCCAGTGCAATCCCTTGAACTTCCGCATCTGTTGTTGCTGCTGCTACTGATCCATTTGCCATATTAACTCCCATCCCTGCTAAAATAAGGGATGCTGAATTATTCGGTAATTGCTCAATATTGCGGTTAAATTCAGGATAATATTCCTTTCCCAATACATAAACCTCTGCAACTCCAAAACCACTTATTGCTGTGTTTATAACTGCAAGCATATTAACATCTGAATATGCTGTATAATCTTGATCAAATGTTACTGTTTTTGCTGTTCCATCAATTGTTATAATAAGTGATAATGGTGTTCCTGTGCAATCTCCTAAACGGGTCTGCATTTTACCTGTTGTTCCAGGGTCAATTGGTAACTCTCCAACCGCATAGCCCGCAAGTCCTGTTTCTCCATCCCTATATCTGTAATTGTCTGCATGGATAATTCCATTTGGATTTGAAAAATCAGTAACTAAATCACCTTCTATAAGTACAGCAAATGCTGAAGATGTTTTATCAAAACGGACCGTACTGGTAGCTCCGGTGGTATTAGAAGTAATCTTTAAAACTCTCCCAATACCCACCCCATAACTATAATGAATTGGCACATTTACATCACCAATAATTCGGGTGTAAATTTCAGGAAAAAGAACAGTTGTACTCCATGATGAATCCTGCCCGACTGCTATTCTTCTTCTGTTACCTAAAGCAACATTTTTCAACTCAAATACACTATGAGAAGGGGAGTTTAGAACAAATAAAGCTGCAATCCTACCCATATCAGAAGTTGTTCCTTTACAAATCAAACGAGTATCTTTAACCAAATAATGATAGCCGTATTCCTGAGCATTATTATCATGTATATATAATGGGTCTCCTTCGTCAACAATATCACAATCATTTAAATAGATTTTCGAGGAATCTCTCGTTCCAATACCTAATGTTGTGGTTGAAGGCCATACAGTATAAGCGTCACCCACATTTGGAATATGCCATATTCTTACCCTATTCATTTCAGCTTTTACTGCTCCAACACAGTGAACAGCATAACGGCAGTTATGTCCTATAATACTAAGATCGTTAATTATCCCGTCATAAAATTCCACAGGGGAATAATTATTGTAAGCAAATCCAACACCTAAATTACTTGGTAAATCGACCTCAATAATTGTTTTATAAATACCATCACCCTGTAAGGTTACGTTTGCATTCTGCATCCATACCATAGCGTATAAAGAACTTCTATTGCCTGCGAATTGTGCTGCTGTGTTGAATAAGAAATGCCCCTTACAATAAATTATATATTTCCTTCCTTCTTCGCAACTGTTGATGGCTCGTTGGATTGCTCCTACATTCAAATCTTTGGAATCGTCCCGAACGTAATAAGTAGTATCATCAAATGAAATACCATTGGTTACATCGTAGTATCTAACCACATAATGCAATGTACCATGATTTAACGTGGATGAATAGGTTCTAGTTATATCAACAACTGGTGTTTCGTCAATAGTGTAATATGTAACTCCACTTCCTGCATTGTACCATGCTTTCCAATACCCTTTATCTCCATAAAATAAATTATCTACATCTGGTGTTGCATCACCATCAGCATAGGCATATAAAGCAATTGGTGTATTATCTGTGTACCTACCAATTGGATTAAATGGAACTGTATAAACATTTGATTTCACATCCCCATATTCTACCTTTAAATTATAATCTTTGTATGACCGGTTGATCGTAGATATTATATAAGCGGCATCCGTCACAATTGGTACAATTCCTCCTGGGAATATCCTTGATGTACTAATAACGGTCCCATCAGCCTTATAGTAAGTGAGATAATATCCATCATTTAAAGCCCTGTAAAGACTAGCACTATAAAAGGAACCATGCCCATTGAAATACATTTTAGGAGTTATCCCATAAGCAGCTGCTGACGTAACGATAGCCCCGCTGCTGTTCAAAGCCTTTCCCCATGTTACTTGATCAGGGTCAATTAAATTTACCCCAAAATTTTTGTCAACCCTTTCTAAAAGATCGTCATTAATTGTATCAATATCGTCTTTTATTACTTCAACATACGCCCCAATTTCATTATAAGGTCTAAACTCAGTAGCTGCTGTGTTGTATTCACATTGTCTTTCTGTTGTTTGTGTCAGCGGAAATCTGACATAAGCTGAATCTGCATAATCAGCTGCATTTACTGTTTTTACTGTTGTGCAATAATTACCTCCAATAAATGTATTGTCAGCTTTATAAACGGCAAAGAATGAGTATCCACCTCCTTGAACACAACTATCACAGGTTATGGATGGATTGCCGTTAAAATATAGTTTTGGTGTTAAATCTACACCTGCGGCAGAAATTATAACTCCTGAAGTATTTACTGTTTTCCCTGTTAATACTTCATCCGGGTTTAAAATATTTCTCCCAGGTACAACGTCCACTTTTCCCAATTCCAAAGGCTCTACCTGCCCCCCTATTGAATTAAAGGCTAAATAATCTGTTGCTTCATTTCCGTATTCGGCTTGTCTATTAGCAGTTTGAGTGATGGGGAATCGAACATAAGAAGCACCTGCGTAATCGGCTGCATTTACAGTTTTTATTGTGCCTGCATAATTACCTCCAATAAAATTATCTGAGGAATCATAAACTGCAAAAAATGAGTATCCGCCTCCGTTAACACAGCAACTACAAGTTATTGATGGATTGCCGTTAAAATATAGTTTTGGTGTTAAATCTACACCTGCGGCAGAAATTATAACTCCTGAAGTATTTATGGCCTTTCCCCCTTCTACCATGTTAGGATCAAGTATGTTTTTTCCGGGAGTAAAAGAAACTCTTGTGTCTGCTAACTCTGCTAATTGTTCAAAAACAACCAACTCACCATCTGAAGTCCCCGAAGCAAACCCGGTGCCTTTATATCCTGCTCCATTCAAATTCTGCCCCAGCGTGTAAATCCCCGCATTCCCCACCTGTTTTTCCCAGGCAGCCAGGGCAGTATTGTAAATAAGCAAATCGCCGGCATTGGCGGCCAGGTTGCTGAAGTTGGTATAGGTTCCATTGCTGCCGCATCGTACCCACCAACTGTTTTCGGGGTCGGCGATAGCAGCATCGGCGGGTTCTTTTACGCCTTTGTAGCCTGTTTCAAGAAGGTTGGTATAACCAATGTGGTCCCAGGTTGTGCCGTTCCATATAAAATTGTCATTTTTTGTTGCGTACTGATTGCCAAAATGAGTGTAGGTACCAGTCTCGTCGCAGAAATACCAATCGCCACGGGCAGGAGTTGGTGGATTAAATGTTAAACCAACTTTGGACTGATAGCCTGTTGGAAGAAAAACACTGCTTGCAGGTACTCTTTTTACTTTTCCGGCAACTATGGCCAGTACATAGTCTGATCCTGCGATGCTGCCTACTATGGTGCTTTGTCCTATATCTGACATGGTTGTATAAGTTTAATTAAAATATTGATCTAAGTTGTCATCGGTGTAAATTACGCCCTGGTCATCTGTTAAAAACTGGATGCCATCATTGCCAATCAGGTCGCTGTAGCGGCTGTTGGCAAAGTCTGGTTCAAAGGTGAGTGCCAGGCTGTAATTGTGTTCGCGGTCCACTTCGCGCTCGGCCTTGGTGGTTGTGAGCACAATGGGCAACAATACATCCCCCAAAGCCAGGTAAGCGGTTTTGCTTAATTGTAATTCCTCAAGCCAACGGCGGGTTTCTTTGTTCAGCCATCCGGTGTTCAGCTTGTAAGGCGAACTGTTTTCAGCCAACTCGATCCTGCGCCTGAAGGCATTGTTCGACAGCACTTCCATTTCTTCGCGCTTGATGCTTTCGCTTACGCTCAGATCGCCGGTGCAATGCAACAGGTCGTACATATCGAAGCTGTTTTTAAACAGAATCGTTCGTTTGTTCAGGTAAAAATTGTGATCTACCTCAAATACCCTGATATTATCCAGGATAGCACCCCCGGAAGTTTCTACCCACACCTCATAGCGTCGCAAGTCGCTCACGTCTTCGTTTGCAAACAGCTCAGGCACTCCCACAAACAGTTCCACAACGCTGTAAGCAGCCTGGGTAATGGTTTGCACGGTGGTGGTTACGTCGGTAGCGGAATACCAGGCTTTTTTCTTCAGCACGCAATTGGCCGAAGTAAGCAGGAAATAGAGCTTTTCGCTTACATCCGGGTAAGTTGTTTTGATGGCCGGTGCCCAGGTAAGCCAGTGTTTGGCCTGTGAAGTAAACAGGTCGGTGGTTTGCCCTGTAAGAAAATCACTATCCAGCATCTTTAACCCCCCGGCAATGGCATAGTGTGCCGTTAAAAAGTCGTGGTACAGGATATGGAATACAAATTCTTTGTATTCGGAAAAGCGGATAAAATACGGGATCACCGCATCAGCAACGGCATAAACGATAGTCCCGGCAAACGGAAAATGAAAGCTGCTGCTGAGTTGTGACTTCAGGTATTCGGCCACATCGGCATACGCTATTAAGTCGGCATCCACAGGCGAATAATCTTCGCCCAGCGGTGCAACGGCCATGGGATCGGCACCGGATTTAAGCACAACGGCCACGTACACGCGGTAATCGTCCTCTATGGCATCGTCAATGCCTGCTGTGTTGGTTCCTTCTATCATACCTGTAACATCGGTAGTGCCCAGAGCCAGGTTGTAATACGTCCCCGGATTTTTGGCTGTGAGTAAAATCCCGGAAGCATAAGTAGTTACCACATAATTTTTATTGATGTAGTAGTTGGCACTCATTTCCTCGCTCACAAATGCCAGGAAGAAGCTATAAACCGTTGTTCCAATATTCCAGGTGTTGATTTCAAAACCTGTTTCGTTTGGCGTTGTCCTGAAATAGAATTTCAGGATTTCGTTCATGGCTTCAATCTCGAAGAATTTGTCGAGATAAAGCGTATCGTCGTTTGGGAAAAATATTTGCAAGCTGGCAATTCCGGTTGATGACGCGTAAACACGCTCAATTTCGTACTTCAGACCTTCTTCTACAAGGCCGATAGTGGGAGGCGACTTAATAATGGAGAGCGTTGCGGCCATGGTTACTTTTTAAATTGCAATTTGAAATACATGGTAAAGTACGCGTCCTTATTCAGCACATCATAGGACAGCGAATAAGCGCTTTGGCGCTTTGAAATGTACAGCAGCGACGGAGCCAGTCCGAAACTTTGCATCGACCGTCCAACGCCCAAACCCACGTACATCATCCTGCGGGGATCGGCTTGTTTGGTTACTATTTGCGTAGTGTAAATGGTGGCCGGAAATACCTTCACTGTTTTGCGGCGCCAGGTGATTTGGTTTTGCGAAACGCTGTCTTCAACCAAAATAAATACATGCGTGCTGTCGGCAATGGTATCGGCATAGTAGTTGGTTTCAAAGTAAAACTGAACTATATTGATGCTGTCTTGCCTGGTGAGTGGGATTCTGTGATACGATCCGGTATCGCGGAATACAATCCTTGGCACATATTCTTTAACAGGATAAGGGATTGAATCATGTACCGTGTCATTTCTTAACTCCGGGCACTCGGGGCACTCATGCACGGGTGTGCACTCGCGCATGAAAAACATTACCGCGAGTAAGATGATAATGATGATCCAGGGTGCTGTTTTCATTTGTATATAGATTTTAACCAGTTTTTTACATCAAACGATGGGCATGCCTTCGTAACTCCGGGCAGGTCGCGATGACCAATAACCGGCAGTTGACTCAGGAAATCGTTTAGCTTTAATGTGGCTATGAGTGCCAGCATCGATTTTATTTGTGCCTCGGTGCGGTTGTCAACAGGCTTTCCTGAGGCATCTATTCCACCAATGTAGCTGATGTGAATAGAATCGTGGTTGTAACCCTTTGCGCCGTTGCTTACCTGGTCGATTGGGAGCAACTTATGTACTTCGCCATCCGGAGAAATCAAAAAGTGATACCCTGGCATTTTCCATCCCAATTCATTCTTCCAGTAATTGAGTATCGATTCTACTTTGGCACTCTGTTGAGTAGCCGTGCAATGAATTACAAAACGGTTAATTTTTCTCATGGCTCTTCTAATTCTTCGTTAGATTCATACTCTGTATATGTGCTGTAATTATCGCGCCTTTCGGAGCGTACCTTCCCCCAGAAAATTAATGATATTAAACCACCCAAAGCGGTGATGATTCCGGCCAACCCTACCAAATCGGTGTTGATTTCATAGCTGCTGAACAAATCAACAAAAAGCATTACTATAAACGAAATAATGGCAAACGATCCTACTATACTGGCCATTACCAGGGCGAAGCTTTTGGAGCTGGTACCTGAGTTATTGCGGATAAGGCCTTTCATATAGTTAATCAGTTTTTCCATTACTTCTTGTTTTTTAAATCGCGGCGGATTTTAGTAATCTGGTAGTACAGAAAAACAAGGGTAAATGTGCCAATTACCAACCCGATTAGTCCGTTAGCAATTGCCAAATGATTGTTCATTATTTCCACCATGCTTGATTGTTTAATATTCAGGATTGTGGCATAAGTGCCAAGTGTGGTTCCCGAAATAAGTCGTAAGATATTATCGAACATAATTTGAGATTTTGATTCCATATTGTTTCATGTTGCTAAAGTCGGTGTACATTTTACTTTTTAAAAGGACAATTAATTCCCTATTCGCTGTTTAAAGCTGTCGTATTCCGTCACCTTTTTTTTGTGGGTACGGATGTAGTCTTCATCGGCTACCAGGTAAGCGGTAGCGGGTTGGTCGAGCTTTTTACGGATGTCATCCAGCAAAGCTTTGGTATCGGCATCCATTGTGGTATTGGTAACCGAGTTATTCTCCCGGATAATCTCCCTGGAGTTTCCCTGAGCGTATTGGCGTGCGCCGCCCAGCGTCATGTTGATGGCATCTATCAGCGCCGGGGAGTTGATGATGGACTGTGTATCGCGCGGGTTAAACACCAGCTCCGGATCTCTTGTCTCTCCAAACAAGCCAAAGCCTGGCACGTAGGTAGGTTCTGAAAATAAACCTGACTTATGGTTTTTGTCAACTACCTTGGCGTTGTAGGTTTTGCCATCATCGGCCAGGATTTTTTGGCGGTTTCCCTGGGCAAGGGCGGGAACGGGAGTGGAAGCGATAACACCTATTTGAAGAGCCCCAATTAAAGCAGCCATAACCATTAAAGGCACTACCGGAGATGCTTTTACAATAGAAGCAGCGGTATTAATAATAGTTTGCATGAGCGCAATAGCCTTAGTCCTTACGGCCTGATCATGCTCAATTTTACGCTTTTTTTTATCCAAATCTTCATCAAGCGCGGCAAGTTGTGCTGAATACTGTTCTTGCGATATTTTTCCTGAGTTAAGTCTTACCTCAAGTGCTTTTTTCTTTTGATCGTTAGAACGTTGATATTCTTGAAGCTGCCTTTGCTCACCATTTGATATAATCTGATTAATATCATTAAAGGTTTTAATAGCAAATGCACCAATTTTTCTTATTTTTTCTTCTAACTTATCACCATCCTCAAAACCAAAAAGCATTTTTTCAAGTTCCCCGGTGGGTTTTGCTGATTCCTGATCATTAGCCAGTAACTTAAGTCTTGCTATCGCCAGCTCTAATACAGCAATTTTGTCTAATAGCGCATCCCTGTCTTCATCACTGAGCAACGCATCCTCCAGGTTGATGCCCTGAAGTGATTGCTCCATTTGCGTTTTCAGCGCATTCAAATGTGTTAAGTCCCTCTGCAACTCATCCGCATCAAACTTGGCTTTCAGTGCTTCCTTAGCGGCTTCATCCGAACCCAAAGCCAGCAGCTCTTCATTGTATTTGGTTTCTGCCAGGGTTTTTTCGCGCTTGTATTTGTCCTCGATGGCTTTTAAATCGTCTTCCCGGAATTTATTGGCTTCGGCTGCATTGTTGGCACGGAGTTGGGCTTCCTGATCAGCCCAAAACTTAGCTTCTGCCAGTTGTTTGGCATAAGCACTTTCTTCGGCTTTCTTTGCTTTGGGCTGGCTATCGTATATTTTCTGTTTTTCTTGAGCTACCCACCTGGCAATATCCACTTCAGCAATTCCCTGTTCTCTTAATTTAGCAGCTTCGCCATCCAATGCTTGCATCTTTTTATTCAAATCGCTCATAAACAGTTCTTTTGTTTTCTGAGCTATTTCTACCTGTTTTACAGCAGCTTCTTCGGCTAATCTTGAGGCTTTTTGTTCAGGGGTTTCTTCTGAACTACCTACCCCAAGTGCTTTATTTCTTTCCGATATCATTTTACCAATTGCCGCCAACCTTCGCTGCTGTTCCCTTGCTTCACTTTCATTTCCTTCTTGTCTGAATCGTTCAACTAAACCAGCTTGTAATACATAGGTTTTGGTTAATTCTTCGACTGTCATACCACGAAGATCATCGTAATATTTCTTTATATCTTGCTTATTTTTCTCAATTTCAGCATCTTTAACACCAAAAAATCTCAATATAAACCCACCAGCTGACGAACCATATGTGCTCATATGATCAAATACACTTAAAGAATTAATTGCCTTAGTTAGATTATTGAAAAAATCCTTTAGTACACCATTACTCCTACTTAAACTTAGTGTATAGCTATCCCAAGCTTCACTTGATTTTTCCATTGCACCTGCTAGATTATTATTTCTAATCTGATACTCATTGGTAAGTGAAACCCCTTCGGTTAATGCTTTGTTTGCCAGATTTTGTTCTGTACGTATCATTTCGGTATGGCTGGCCAGCGATGCCAGTACCTGTACAGCGCGTGAACCTTCAAGACCCAGGCCCTCTAGCTTTTCGCCCATAATACTAAGCCCGTCGTTATTTCCATTCAATCCCTCAAGCACTTTTAAAAAGGCTTCGTTGGCATCGGTATTGAGCAATTTCGTAAATTTCTCCAGGCTCATCTGGGCAATGTCGGCATAGGTAGCCGTATCGGTAAACATGTTCAGGATAACCTTACTCAGGGCGGTGGTTGACATTTCGGTACGCTGTCCCAACTGGTCCAGTGCCGATCCATAACCAATTACACTTCCGCTGGTAATATTGGCTTGATCGGCAATACCACCAAGTCGTTTAAGGGTTTCAATCAGGAAAGGTGCCTGAGCCTGACTGCTGGCCGAAACTTCGTTAATGGCCGATCCCATTTTAAGCATCGACTCTTTAAAGTCTGTACCATATTGCTCGCCAACCTT